>Ga0115006_10000724_pt1 | contig 18724 bp, 10 predicted proteins | sample ArcOceMetagenome_3_FD_88943 | JGI IMG/M metagenome (GOLD analysis project Ga0115006, IMG submission 88943) | Marine eukaryotic phytoplankton communities from Arctic Ocean - Arctic Ocean- Svalbard ARC20M Metagenome | ecosystem: Environmental > Aquatic > Marine > Oceanic | place: Arctic Ocean...
ATTTTACATGTTGAAATTCAAATTTGATTGGTTTGGTGGAGGTACAAAAGAAGATTGGTGGTTTGGAATATCTCCAGAAGGATTTGGAACTGTTGCTATGATTATCAATTTTATTGTTTCTATTGTGATTTCAAAATTCACTCCAGATCCGCCAAAAGAAGTGCAAGAAATAGTAGCCAATATTAGAATTCCAAGTGGTGCTGGAGAAGCAACACATTAGATCTATTATGAGTAATTATCATATAAAACATTTAGAAGAATATTATCAGGTTTACAGAAAATCTATTCGCGAGCCAGAAAATTTTTGGGAAGAGATTGCTGAAGAGCATTTTGTTTGGCGTAAAAAATGGGACAAGGTTTTGGATTGGGACTTCTCTAAGCCAACAATAAAATGGTTTCAAGGGGCAAAACTAAATATTACAGAAAACTGTATTGATAGGCATTTGGCAACAAGAGCAAATAAAACAGCTATCTTATTTGAGCCAAATAACCCAAGTGAAGCTGCAGAACATATAACTTATAGACAACTTTCTGAGAGAGTGAACCAGTTTGCAAATGTTTTAAAAGAAAACGGCATTAAAAAAGGAGATAGAGTATGTATTTATGTGCCAATGATTCCAGAATTGGCAATTGCAACCTTAGCTTGTGCAAGAATTGGTGCTATTCATTCTGTAGTTTTTGCAGGTTTTTCAGCCGCTGCATTGGCAACAAGAATTAACGATTCTGATTGTAAAATGGTTATTACATCTGATGGTTCTTATCGAGGAGCAAAAACCATTGATTTAAAAGGAATTGTAGATGAAGCTTTGGAGAATTGTCCTTGTGTAAATACTGTTTTGGTAGCGAAAAGAATTCATTCAGAAATTACGATGAAAGAAGGCCGTGACCAATGGTTGCAACCATTATTGGATAATGCATCTATAGATTGTGAAGCAGAAATAATGGATGCGGAAGACCCGTTATTTATTTTATATACTTCTGGTTCTACAGGAATGCCAAAAGGCATGGTGCATACAACGGCTGGTTATATGGTGTATACAGCATATACGTTTAAGAATGCATTTCAATATAAAGAAGATGATGTGTATTGGTGTACAGCAGATATTGGTTGGATTACCGGTCATTCTTACATTGTATATGGTCCGTTAGCAAACGGGGCAACTACATTAATGTTTGAAGGTGTGCCAAGTTATCCAGATTTTGGACGTTTCTGGGAAATTGTAGAGAAACATAAGGTAAATCAGTTTTATACCGCGCCAACAGCCATTAGAGCATTGGCAAAACACGGAACAGAGTTAGTAGATAAACATAATTTATCCTCTTTAAAAGTATTGGGGTCTGTAGGAGAGCCTATTAATGAAGAAGCATGGCATTGGTATAATGACAATATTGGGAAAAAGAAAAGCCCGATTATTGATACTTGGTGGCAAACAGAAACCGGCGGTATGATGATTACACCAATACCATATGTAACACCAACCAAACCCACGTATGCAACTTTACCTTTTATAGGAATTCAGCCAGCAATAATGGATGAAAACGGAAATGAATTAAAAGGAAATCAGGTAGAGGGTAGACTCTGTGTTAAGTTTCCTTGGCCAAGTATTGCAAGAACCATATGGGGAAACCACCAACGTTATAAAGAAACCTATTTTTCTGCCTATAAGGGCATGTATTTTACAGGTGATGGTGCTTTAAGAGATGAGGTTGGGTATTACAGAATTACAGGAAGAGTAGATGATGTAATAATTGTGTCTGGCCACAATCTAGGAACCGCACCAATTGAAGACGCCATTAACGAGCATCCTGCAGTGGTAGAATCTGCTATTGTTGGCTTTCCGCATGATATAAAAGGAAGTGCATTGTATGGGTACGTCACTTTAAAAGACACGGGAGAAAGCAGGAATCACGACAATTTAAAAGAGGAAATCAATCAATTAATTACAGATAGAATTGGCCCGATTGCAAAATTAGATAAAATTCAGTTCTCAGAAGGATTGCCAAAAACACGCTCAGGAAAAATCATGCGTCGTATTTTACGCAAAATTGCTTGCAATGAAATAGACAATCTTGGAGACGTTTCTACGCTGTTGAATCCGGAAGTTGTAAAAAGTATTATAGGTAATAGATTTTAAGAATTAGAAAATTATGTAAACATCTTTAGTTCATTTTTTTGTTAATATGTCAAACTATTTTATGTAGCAAAATCGAAATTCGATTTCTTTTGACAACATTTAAAATGTAATTTAGAAAAAGTATCAAATAATTAATAAAAAGAATAACATGGAAAAAAAAATAAGCCGAAAACAAGCACTAGTAAATATATTAGCTGCAGTAGGATCGCCAATTTTAGCATTGCCATTATTCGGTTTAGCTAATATTTCCAAGATTGGCAAACCTGTATATGTAAGACCTATTGGTAATAAGGACATAAAAGACCCTGTTACTGCAATTACGCTAGGAGCGGGTTCGCGTGGTAATGTATACGGCAATTATGCGGTTGAATTTCCAAATGAATTAAATATTGTAGGGGTTGCGGAGCCGATTGAAATTAGAAACGAAAGGTATTCACATAAACATAATATCCCAGAAAAAAACAGGTTTGATACTTGGGAGCGTGTTTTTGAACAACCTAAATTTGCGGATGCTATAATAATTACAACTCCAGATGACTTGCACTATGGTCCGTGTATGAAAGCCCTTAAAATGGGTTATGATATTTTACTAGAAAAACCAATTGCTCCAACAGAACAAGAGTGTAGAGATATTTTGGAACTACAAAAGAAAAATGGTAATATCGTAGCTGTTTGCCATGTATTGCGTTACGCTCCTTATTTTATTAACCTCAAACAATTAATGGATTCAGGTGTTCTTGGCGATATAGTCAGCATACAACACATGGAGCCAATTGAGCACATCCATATGGCTCACTCTTATGTGCGAGGTAATTGGCATAACTCAAAAAAAACTACTCCAATTATTCTAGCCAAATCGTGCCATGACCTTGATATTTTACGATGGCTAGTTGGAAAAAAATGTGAAGCCATTTCAGCCTTTGGTGGTCTAAAGTGGTTTAGATCAGAAAATGCTCCTGAGGGAAGTACATATAGATGTGCCGATGGATGTTCCGTAGAATCAAGTTGCCCATATTCTGCGCTAAAAATTTATCATAGGGATCGGCAAAGAACCTATGTGTTCGATTTACCAGAAGACGAATCACAGCATGGTGATTTTATTCTAGAACAATTGGCAAAAACAAATTATGGCCGATGTGTTTACAAGATGGAAAACGATCAGCCAGATCATTATATAACTTCAATGGAATTTGAAGACGGGGTTACTGTCAATTTTTCTATGGAGGCTTTTACATCCTACCATGGAAGAAGAACCCGCGTTATGGGGTCTTTGGGAGATGTGGTTGGTGATATGAATGAATTTACGCATACAGATTTCCTAACAGGAAAACAAACCAAATGGGATATCACTGTTAAAGATGTTGAGCACTACGAAAATAGTGGACATGGAGGTGGTGACTGGGCTTTAGTAACCGATTGGATTCGCGCCGTAAAAACAAAAGACGCCAGTGTGCTTAGTTCAACTCTTGATGCATCAATTGAAAGTCATTTAATTGGATTCATTGCTGAAAAAAGTAGGTTAGAAAAAAAGACGATAGTGATTAACTTATAATAGCTTTTAATAAGGCTAAACAAATTTATAGAAAATAGTTCATCTAAAATCATTAAAATAAAATATTAGAAAAATGAGTAATTTAAAACCTGTTGTTGTATCCAAAAAGATACTAATTCCTTTTATTTTAGTAACTTTTTTATTTGCCCTTTGGGGGTTTGCTAATGCTGTAACAGATCCTATGGTTCAAGCATTTAAAAAAGTACTAGAGCTTTCAAATTCTCAAGCGGCTTGGGTACAAATGGCATTTTATGGTGGTTATTTTTGTATGGCATTGCCAGCAGCTCTATTTATGCGAAAGTATTCATATAAAGTTGGTATCTTAATAGGTTTAGCATTATATGCTACTGGAGCATTGTTATTTTATCCTGCCGCTCAATCAGAGAGTTTTATGTTTTTCTGCGTTGGATTATACATTTTAACCTTTGGCTTAGCTTTTTTAGAAACAGCTGCGAATCCTTACATATTGGCTATGGGTGCAAAAGAAACAGCAACACAACGTTTAAACTTAGCACAAGCTTTTAACCCAGTGGGTTTAATCGCAGGATTAATAGTAGCACAACAATTTGTTTTAAAGAATTTGCAGTCTGATGATATTTCAAATTTTAGTACTTTAGACGAAGCCTCTAAAATTGCAATTAAAACGGCAGACTTAATGGTTATTCGCAACCCGTATGTAATTTTAGGCATAGTAATTATTGGGATTTTTGTATTGTTTTTAGTTAGTAAAATGCCTCAATCTAAAGAAGAAAATGGTATGCCTAGTATTAGAGAGACCTTTAAAGCATTAGTTAAAAACACAAAATATATTTTAGGAGTATTATCTCAAATTTTATATGTAGGCGCTCAAATTATGTGTTGGACCTACATTTATCAATATGCAGAAGGTATAAGTATTGATAATGTTACTGCTGGTACATACCAATTAGTAGCATTTGGATTGTTTATTGTTGGTCGAGCTATTGGAACTTATTTACTAAAATTTATGAGCTCAGGAAAACTATTAATGTATTTTGCCATATTTGCTATTGGTTGTGTTGCAGGGACCATTTTTATTCAAGGAATAGTTGGATTGTATTGTTTAGCAGGTGTTTCCTTTTTTATGTCTTTAATGTTTCCAACTATCTATGGTATTGCATTAGGTGATTTAACAGAAGAGCAATCAAAAGTCGGTTCAGCAGGATTAGTAATGGCCATTGTAGGAGGTGCATTAATGCCAAAATTACAAGGTATGATTATTGATGCAGGTGGCAGTGGTGTTGCAGATACGAAAATCATGGGTGTTTCAGAGGTTAATTTTTCATTCATACTACCGCTATTATGTTTTGTTTATATTGCTTGGTATGGCCTTAGAGTTCACAAAAAACTTATATAAATATTAATAAGGGCTAACTTTTAAAAATAATTATTTATACTAAAAAAACAATAAATTGAAATATTTTACACTTCTATTCTGTCTTTCACTGATTGGTAATTTAAATTCTCAAAATCTTGAATTGTATGAAAAAGAAACTTTTATTTTTAAAAAAGACACGCTTCATTACAGAATTCTTAAGCCTTTAAATTACGATCATAACAAACAGTATCCTGTTCATTTATTTTTACACGGGGCTGGAGAGAGAGGGAACGATAATATTTCTCAACTAATGCACGGTGGAAAACTATTTTTAAAAAAAGAAAATAGAGAAAAATACAATTCTTGGGTAATATTTCCTCAATGTTCAGAAAATGATAGATGGCCAAGTTTAAAATCCGATACATGGAATAAAGTTTTTAATAATAAAATCACAAAGCCTAATAAAAGTCTAGGGTTAGTTATAAAGTTGATGGATGAATTCATAGAAAAAAAACAGGTTGATAAACAAAAAATTTATGTGGGTGGTTTATCTATGGGTGGCATGGGGACTTTTGAAATATTATATAGAAGACCAAATATGTTTGCTGCTGCAACCCCTATTTGTGGTAATGGAAGTAAAAAGTTAGTTAGCTTATACGCTGAAAAAGTACCTATTTGGATTTTTCATGGTTCCGATGATAAAGTGGTTAGTCCAAAACATTCATTGGAAATTGCAAAAGCAATTATAGTTTCAGGCGGCAGTCCTAAAATGACTTTATATAAAAAAACTGGTCATGACAGTTGGACTAATGCATTTGCTGAAAAGGATTTTATAAAATGGTTTCATTCTAAATCAAAAAAATAATAATTTTAAATAAAACAACCTTAGTTTTCTTATTTATTTCAATTAACTTACTAGAAATGGACATTACTGGAAAAACAGGGCTAATAATAATAGAAAATACAGAATAAAATATAATCTCAATGGTAGAAATTGCTATTTCAAATAATATCTCTGTATATATTTATTCTACGCTTCCTGTGATTAATTTAATACAGTCACCTGAGTTTTAGGCAGCAAAAAAGTAGTGCAACTAAATAACATTTTAAAGAAATATTGTATCGAAAACGGTATAACTTATGTTGCGGACTTCTTATCAATGCCTGATTCTGAAGGTAAATTTAATATTACTTTTAACGTTAATGTTTATAAGCTAAAGTTGGGAGAAACAATTTTTTTGCTCGCGGTTCTTAAAGTTAAATTCAGTTTATTCCAAAATTCTTGAAGTCTACTATAATTAAATATCAAATGTTGCTATTTTTTATTTCGTTTAATTTATTTTAATTTATTTTAAACAAAAATTTACTATCTTTATAAAGATATCAAGACATTAGTTTATTAAAATGAGAAAAAGTTTAATTAAATTATTATTTATAAGTGTTATTACCTTTCCTTTTTTGGTGAGAGCGCAGGGGATTCGTTTTAACTCCAGTGATAGTTCAATTATCAATAGAACTTCGTACAATGTATTTGTCCAAAATCAACCAAGATTTGAAGGTGATTTTAATGTCGAATTTGATATGTCTATTTTAGATCCAAATATATTTGGATACATTTTTCATATAAAAGACAAAAACACCTCTACTTCATATTCATTGGCATATATTGGTAAAATAGGAAATTTGGGTGAGATTAAACTTAATCTTGATGGGGTTAAGACATTGGTTACCGTTCCTTTAAAGAAGGAATTACTTGGAGAAAGGAAATGGATTAAAATATCTTTAAATTTTAATCCAAAAGTAAAAAAAATTATACTGGGAATTAATGATAAGGTGTTTTCATTTAATGAAAATGAATTTAGCAACAGTATAATCCCTGAAATTTATTTTGGAAAACACGGAAGTGTTATCGATGTGCCTTCAATGTCAATAAAAAAGCTTAATATTAAAAATAAAAATAATAAATACATATTTAATTTTAATGAAAGTGAAGGTAATGATGTTTTTGATTCTACTGATAATCTTTATGGAAATGTAAATCACCCAAATTGGTTAATTAAAGAATCCTATCACTGGAAATTGCGGCACACAACAGCATTTAAAAAGGTAACATCTATTACTTTTGATGAAAAAAATAGTAGGTTTATCTTTCAAAATGCGGACACTTTAAATTTTTATGACTTTAAAACTGAAAAAAATACTTTTCATAGTTTTAAAAATGAAATGCCCGTCTCCATGAGGCTCGGAACTAGTTTTTTAAATTCGGCTGAGAATAAATTATATGTGTATGAGTTATATGATGTTTTGCCTGAAAAACCTACAATTGCATCTATTAATTTAAATGACCCACAGTATTATTGGCAAACAAATAGTTTACTCAAACGATCACCAGAATCGCATCATCACAACGCTTTTCTCGACTCAAAAAACAATCAATTAGTGATTTTTGGAGGTTATGGGCATATGCGTTTTACAAATGATTTCGATGCATACAATTTTGAAAATAATACATGGAAACAACTAACATTTACAGGAGACATCATTTCTCCTAGGTTCTTTTCTGGTTTAGCAAAACTTACGAAACATGAAATTTTAATATTTGGTGGTCAAGGTAATATAACAGGCGAACAAAGTATCGGTAAAACATACTACTACGATTGTCACAAAGTTAACCTATTAACAAAAAAAATAGAAAAACTATGGGAAATTGAGCAAGAAAACATCAACATGGTTTCAGCGAGAAATATTGTTATCACAAAAGATTCTTCTTCATTTTATGCATTACGCTACTCAGAATATATTCCTTCCACCTCTTTACAATTGTATAAGTATTCAATAAAAGATGGGAGTCATCAAATTCTTGGCGATTATATACCCATGAATTCTGAAGAAATTCTTACAAATGCCAATTTATATATCAACAAATTAACTAATCAATTGTTTTGTACCACTCAAGAGTTTAAAGACGATGGTTCTAGTAAAATAAATATTTATTCTTTAAATGCGCCTCCGGTTTCAAAAGAGGACATCTATAGTCCAAAAGTAAAAACAAATTCTAATATTGTTATAATATTAGTTATTCTCTTAGTAATTGTAAGCCTTTTATTTTTTATACACTTTATCATTAAAAAAAGAAAAAGAAAAAAGGACGCAATTCAAGTTCAGGTTCAGAAAGTTTTAAAACACGACCAGGACACAAATAAGGAGATTACAATCGCTAATTCTATTATATTATTTGGAATTTTCAAGGTCATTAATCGTTATGAAAAGGATATTTCTTATCTCTTTAGCCCAAAAATTAGGCAACTTTTTTTATTACTACTTTTTAACAGCAATCAAAAAGATACAATTGGAGTAACATCAGAATTAATTTATACAACAATATGGCCAGATAGTACTCCCAAAAAAGCATCAAATTTAAAAAATGTATCGATTAGTCAATTAAGAAATATATTGACAGATATTGATGGATTAGAACTCATCTATTCTAATGGGCGCTTTTTTATAGAATTTGAGGAAGCGTTTTATTGTGACTATTTTAGTTTCTTAACACAATTAAAAGCCATAAAAAATGATCTATTTGATGAGAATTCATTAACGCAACTTGCTAAAATAATTAGTTCTAGGAAATTCTTACAATCAATTAATGATGAATGCTTTGATAAAGTTAAGAAAGATTTTGAATATGAAGTTTTAAAATACATTCCTAATCAAATAAAACTACTTTATACAAATAAGGACTATGCACCTATAATTCCGTTAACGGAAGTTTTATTCAATATAGATTCATTAAACGAGACTGCTTTTTATTATAGAATACATACGTTACTTAAAATGGAAATGACTTTTAAGGCCAAAAAACAATTTAATTATTTTATAATTAATTATAATAAAATAATGGGAGACAATTTTCCATATACTTATAAAGATGTTACGCAGCAAATTCCAAATAATTTAGAATAAATTTTGGTTTATTACGTATAGCGTTTGTTTTATTTGATTTTGATTTACCTTCTAACATTCTATTAATCGTTATATAAAATATGCTGGTTTTAAATTGAGAGCGATTAATTCTAAAATAAAACTTATCCAAGGATGCTTGAATATGCCATTTACTTGCATGAGTTGGTATTGCTCTCAACGATTACTTAATTTGCATATTTACACAATGTGTAATTGTTTGAAATTAGCACCGTTGTTATTATATATGTGGTCAATGTCATAAATTTCTTTTAAAAGGTTGGTAACCTAACCTTTCCATTTATCAGTTACTATTGTATTAGATCTACTTATATACTCTTCAAATATTAGGATTAATGATTTTGTAAAATAGGACATCGTTAATAAATTATAACTTACTGATTATGGTGTTTTTTTTGTTTACTATTAATAAGATTAATTCATAATTAAGTAATAGTTAATAATTAATTAATTAACAAATTAAGCTATTGCATATATATTTATAAAATAATTTATACTCTTTGTGTTTTTTAAATTCGTTAACTAATAGTCTTTAAATTTCAATTAATAACACAAAACAAAAATACAAAGACAATTAATCATAATAATTTAAGAACATGAAACAAAAACAATTAATTAATGTGAACAATCAATTAACCAAAACAATTTAAGAACATGAAACAAAAACAATTAATTAGTTTAAACAATGTGTTTCACACGTTGTCTCAACTTAAGTCAAATCTAAGTTTATCCCTTTTTTTTGTTGCACTATTTGCCGTTTTATCTCAGGGATATTCCCAGGTAACAATTTCCGGTAGTATTTCAGATGCTAGTGGTACTCCTTTAATAGGAACAAGTGTAGTTGAAAAGGGAACCAGTAATGGAACCCAATCAGACTTCGATGGAAATTTTCTAATTAAAAATGTAAAAAATGATGGAACCTTAATTTTTAGTTACCTAGGGTTTAAATCTATTGAAGTTTCAGTTGCAGGAAAATCGACCATCAATGTTATACTTCAAGAAGATCTTAACAATTTAGATGAAGTGGTAATAATAGGATATGGTAGTCAGAAAAAATCTGATCTTACTGGAGCAGTCGGCAGAGTGAAGGAAAGCCAGATGAGGGAGCGTCCTGTTGCTACAATTAATCAAGCATTAGTTGGGAAAGTTGCTGGGGTTCAAATCAATACAGCTAGTGGTAGACCCGGTGGTAAATCAAAAGTTCGTATTAGAGGTATTAGTTCAATTAATACGGGTAATGACCCTCTTTATGTAGTAGATGGAATTCAATTACCACAGGGTAAAATTCAACAAGGTCAGGGTAATACTGCAATAGATTATATTAATCCAGCAGATATTATTTCTATAGAAGTTCTTAAAGATGCCTCATCAACAGCTATATACGGAGCCAGAGGTGCAAATGGTGTGATATTAGTAACAACAAAAAAAGGAAAATCTGGAGAAACTAGAATTACCTATAATTCTGAATTTTTTATAAACTCATATGGCCCAAATGCGATACCCGATAGACTAAATTCAAAACAATTTCAAATGGTTGAGCAATTAGCTTGGGAAAATTCTGAGAAATTTGACCCTACGGGGTGGGCAGCAGGGAATTACGCAAATCAAGAGCCTAATCAAAAAAGGCAGGGTGCTTTTCTTGGAGACCTTGTTAATGAACTTTTTGATTCTAATGGTAAAGCTAATTATGATACAGATTGGTATGATGAGCTATTACAACATAAGGTATCTCAAAATCATCAGTTTGGATTTTCTGGAGGTAACGAAAAAACAACCTTTAGTGCTTCAGTTGGTTTAAGAGACGAAAGAGGTCTTCTTATAAACTCATACGTGAAAAGATATTCTACAAGATTTAACATGGAGAGTAAGGTTAAGTCATGGCTAAAAGTTGGAGGAACAGTAGATTTTAGCGTTCGTCAAGAAAGATTTCAAGATACCGGCGAATGGGTATTTGCAAATGCAACTAAATCCTTCCCATTTATGCCAGTAGAATATGCAACTGGAAACAGTCCATTCTTTCCTCCATGGTTTTTAAATTATGCAACTAATTTGGAATATGGTTTTGGTACTGCAGCTGGTGGAGGTTTTATGTGGAATCCAGTTATGGATTTAAAAGATCGAGAGTATACTACTGATACTTATAATTTTACTGGTAGTTTCTTTACAAATATTAAGCTTTCTACGGATTTAGAAATGAAAACAATTGTTGCTTCAAATGTGCTAAATCAAGGAAGAAAAATATTTTATCCAGGATATTTTAATGGTGGAAATAATGGGGCTATTCAAGGTCAATCAAGAAGTGTTTTTTATTCAGTTGAAAACTATTTAACCTATACAAAGGAAATTGATGAAAATAATTCAATAACAGCTTTATTAGGAGCTTCATGGCAACAAACTGACCGAAATTATTTCCAAGGCGATGGATATGGTACCCCTTCAGATGGTTATGGTCCTGATAATTTAGGTGCTGCAAGCTTTAAAAATTCAGCATCGTCTGCGGCTGCTGAGTCGCTTAATTCTTATTTTACTAGAATTAATTATAATTTTAAAGGTAAATATCTTTTAACCTTTACTGCAAGAGCCGATGGGTCTTCAAAGTTTGGGGACGGTAATCAATGGGCATTCTTCCCTTCAGGAGCAGCGGCCTGGAAAATATCTGAAGAAGAATTTCTTGCCGATAATACTCAAATATCAAACCTTAAACTTAGAGCAAGTTACGGTCAAACAGGAAACTCAAGCATAGCACCATACGCTTCGGAAGCTCAACTGGGTCCTGGGAACCTTATAGGGGGAAGTAATATCCCTGGTTATACTGCTGCTTTTGGTAGCAATTCAGCAGGAGGAACAGGTTTGAAGACACTTGAAAATTCTGATTTAAGATGGGAGGTCGTTACACAGTATGACATTGGAGTTGAACTGGGTTTATTCGACAATAGAATCAATTTGGAATTAGACTATTATAATAGAAAAACAACAGATATGTTATTGAATGCTCCAATTCCAGCAACAAGCGGATTTGATTTTTTGACACAAAATATTGGATCAATGGAAAATAAAGGTTTAGAATTGAGTATAAATTCAATAAATATAGATACTCCTGATTTTACTTGGAATTCAACTTTTAATATTTCAATGAATAAGAATAAAGTACTTTCGCTCGCTTCACCCTCTGATATTTTTGGTCTTGGATCAGGTGATTATCTTGGTGGTGGTTCAATAATTAGAATAGGTGAGGCTATGGGTTCTATGTATGGGTTTACCCGTTTAGGAGTCTGGAGTACAGACGAAGCTGCAGAGGCGGCCAAATATAATTTATTACCAGGAGACGCAAAACATAAAGACTTCAATGGTGATTATGTAATTGATAATGATGATAGATCTATAATTGGAAATGGATATGCCGATGCCTATGGAACCTTTGTAAATTATTTTACATATAAAAACTTTGATCTTACGATTGATCTTCAATATTCTATTGGAAACGATGTCGCAGATCTTGCATTACATGAGGGTGAAAATGTAATAGGAAATTCCAATCACTATTCAACTGTACTGAATGCTTGGACGCCAGATAATCAAAATACAATGATTCCCCAACTAAGAAATGCATCTGCTGGATATGTGTCATTATATGACACTCACATGGTAAAAGATGCTTCTTTTCTTCGTGGGAATAACTTGATATTTGGATATACATTTAAACCTGAATTACTACAACGTATAAACTTAAATAATTTAAGAATATATGGTTCGGCTCAGAATTTCTTTTTAGTAACGAATAAAGATTTAATGGGAGATCCAGAAGTAGATGACCAAAACGCATTTGGAGGTTCAGGCGTTGCTTCACAAGGAGTGAAGTGGTATGATTATCCAAGATCCTCAACCTTTACGCTAGGATTACAAATTGGACTTTAATTACAGAAAACTTAAAATTATAACTTATGAAAATTTTTAAAATAAAAGGTTTAAATAGAGCACTAACTATAGCGCTCGTAACCACAACTATATTAAGTTGTTCAGATTTTTTAGAGGAAGAGAACCGATCTAGTTTAAACCCAGACACTTTTTATCAGACTAATACTCACGCTGAATCTGCTTTAAACGCAATTTATGCAACCACAAGAGAAGTTTTCGGTGGGTTTTCTGGTGGTAATTCTAGTAATTGGCATTTATTAGAAGCAGTAACAGGCCAGTCGATAAACAATAGTTCTAGTAATCCAGACTTGAATAGTTTATCATCATTGTCTTATAATTCTAATTTAATACACGCTAGAGCGGTTTGGGGAGGAACATATAAGCTCATTGCCAACGCTAATATGGTAATTACATATGTGCCAGATATTTTTATGGATGAAGATCGACAAAAACAAATTTTAGGAGAAGCCTATTTCCTTAGAGCTTGGGCTTATTTTAATGCTGTTAGAATATGGGGAGATATCCCTTTACTTACTTCACCTGTAGGCACTGCTTCGCCGGATTTTTATGCTAAACGAACTTCACAAAGCATTGTATATGATCAAATTGTTTCGGATTTAAAGTTTTCTGAAGAATCTGGATTAGCCTTTAAAGATGAAAGTGGTAGGGTTTCTATTGCTGCTGTAAAGTCTTTACTATCTAAAGTTTATCTTACAATGGCTGGACACCCGCTAAACAAAACGGAACATTATGCAGATGCAGCAGAAAAGGCCAAAGAAGTAATTGACAATGGTGGATTATCTCTTTTTGATACGTACGGAGAAATATTTTTAGAAAGTAATGAAAATAAAGGTGAACACATTTTTAGTATACAATATGCGCCGAATGTAAGTGCAAACTTCGAATCATTAAGTTTTCTGCCTGCGAAAAACATTACAAAAGGCGGTGCTGTTGGTTGGCAAACAAATTTGCCTGAAACTAATTTTTATAATTCATTTGAAAGTGGAGATAGACGAAAAAATAATCGTGAAGGTTGGTTTTATACTGATTATTTTGTGGGTGGAAACGGAGCGCTTACTGACTTAGGTAGTCCTCATGTTTTTAAAGCCTTTAATGTAGCTAATTTCGGGAGTGATATTACTGCAGGCAACGGCCTAGGTGACTTTCTGAATTTTTCAGTTATTCGTTTTGCTGAGGTATTGCTTATTTATGCGGAAGCATCAAATGAGGTTTCTGGACCTACCACAGCTGCAATTGATGCTATTAAAAAGTTAAGAGACAGAGCAGGGTTAACAACAGCAACCTCTTTATCAAAAGATTTATTCAGAGAATTAATTTGGAAAGAAAGATGGCATGAGTTGTGTTATGAGCGAGTAACTTGGTTTGATATGGTTCGTCTTAGAAAGGTATTTAACAGCAAAACAGGTGATTTCGACAATTTTGTGGGTCATACTAATCTTAGTTCAAATCAAGCTTTTCAGGAAAAACATTTGCTATTTCCAATACCTGCGCTGGAAATGGTTAACAATCCAAATTTGACTCAAAACCCAGGATATAATTAATATAAACTCATTTTTACCAAAAGCTTATTTTGGTGAGAATACACAAAATATAGTAAGTGTTTTTCAAAATTTAATTAGTTGATTAATATTTTGAAAATATAATTAGTACAAATAGATTTACTTTGTTTTTTTGAGTTATTCTAGCAGATTTACTTCGATAAAATAGTTTTATTGATTGTATTTCTGCTAGTTTTATTTTAAATATTATTGGTTTAAAATTAAGTTCTATTATATTTTTATCATCAGCTATATCTTTTAATTTAAAAAAAACTATTTAAATTTTAAGTAATGAAAAGTTAATAAACATTTTAACTAAAGTAATCTATATGTTTGGAAACAAATCAGCACAAACTGGCAGTTATAGTAAAGAAAATCCTTCAAACATGTCTGACGTTAAGTTCTAAAATTAGTAATAACCTTATGAAAATTATTAATTTTTTAATTCTTAGCCTTTTAGTTTTAACTGTTTCCTGTAAATCGAAAATAGATAAAATAACTAAAAAAAAAATTCATAAAATTAAAGTACATGGTCATCGAGGAGAACGTGGAAATTTACCAGAGAATTCTATTGAAGCTTTTTTAGGAGCTCTTCATAAAGGTGTTAATGTTCTTGAATTAGATATTGTAATTTCTAAAGACCGCAAGGTAGTAGTGTCACACGAACCGTTTATGTCTTCGGTATACATGTCGAAACCTTCTGGCGAACCTATAAATAAAGATGAAGAAAGAAACTTTAATTTATACCAAATGGATTATGATAGCATTAGAATTTTTGATGGCGGTTCAAGAGGAAATTATAAGTTTCCGCAACAACAAAAGTTAAAGACGTATAAACCACTTTTAAGTGAAGTTTTTAATGTAATTGAAACTGAAATTAAGAATAATAATCTGGAGCAGGTAAAATATAATATTGAAATTAAATCGGCTGAAGATGTTTCTGATGTGTATCTACCACAACCTGATGATTTTGTTAATTTAGTTATGCAGATTATAATTGAAAATAATATGGAACACAGAATCAATATTCAGTCGTTCGATCCTACCATTCTTAAAATCTTACACAAAAAGTATCCCGAAATTGAAATAGCATATTTGGTTTCAAAAGGTAATATTCAAAATAATTTAAAATATCTTGATTTTAGACCTAATATTTACAGCCCGAATTTTAAATTAATAAGTAATCAACAATCGGTCGATTCTCTAAAAGATATGGGTATAAAAGTGATTCCATGGACTGTAAACGAAGAAGAGGATATAAAAAAACAAATTGAATTGCAAGTAGATGGCATTATTACTGATTACCCAGAACGTGTTATCATTCAATGTAAAAGTATAACGCAACAAAATTAATAATATAATAGAGGTTTGCTAAAATAGTTATTCTATTTACTATTTGAAAGTGTTACTAAACGAATGCGTATTATGGGAATTGCCTAAGGCAATATTTATAGTATCTGTATTTTTTTTTTGCTAATTTAGGAATAGTGAATGCCTTGGTTTGTTAGCAATTTGGCCATTAACTTTTATTGATTTAGAGAAATTCAATAAAACAGTATTAGCTTTACTTATAATAGTAATAGTCGAAGGCTCCATAATTCCAGCACTTTATATATGTATAACTGAAGCCACGTCATTATTTTATATTTCGCTATTTGGGGATATGAACTGAAATGAAAATAATTTAATTATATAAACTTAAAAAGTAAACAAATAGTAAGATGTTAGAAAGTAATATTGATAAAGCAACAGGATTCGAAAAACGATTTGAAAATATAAATACCTTAGTTTATAAGAACTCAATTGATGCATCAAAAGCGGTGGCAAAAGAAATAGCCGACCTAATAAAAATAAAGCAAGCACAGAAGCAAACATGTGTTCTTGGCTTAGCAACAGGCTCATCTCCAAAAGGTTTATATGCAGAGTTGGTGCGTCTTCATAAGGAAGAGGGTTTAAGCTTTAAAAATGTAGTATCATTCAATTTGGATGAATACTATCCTATGGCGCCAGATTCTATAAATAGTTACGTACGTTTCATGGAAGAACAATTATTTAAGCATGTAGATATACTCCCTGAGAACTATCACATACCTGACGGTACTTTGGCTAAAGAAATTATTTCAGATTATTGTAACGAATATGAAGTGAAAATTAAAGCTTTAGGCGGTATCGATTTACAAATTTTAGGTATTGGAGGTAATGGGCATATTGGTTTTAACGAATCTGGAGCACTTCAAAACTCAAAAACAAGGTTAGTCGCTTTAGACCATATCACAAGAGTAGCAGCCAGTGGCGATTTTTCTGGTTTAGATAAAACACCAAGGACAGCAATTACCTTAGGAGTGAAAAAAATCATGGAAGCTAAAAGGATTATACTTATGGCTTGGGGTGAAGGTAAATCTAATATTATAAAAATATCAGTAGAGGGCCCTATTGCTAGGCAAGTGCCAGCATCCTATCTACAAGAGCATAATAATGCAACCTTTGTTTTAGACCAAGCTGCAGGATCAAAATTAACACGTATTAATAGGCCATGGCTTGTAGAAGAAATTGTTTGGACTGATAATCTCATTAGAAAAGCCGTTTTAGGGTTGGCAATTCATTTGAATAAACCCATTTTAATGTTGACAGATGCTGATTATATTGAAAATGGGATGAGTGATTTATTGGCTGATTCAGGTCCTGCCTACGATATCAATATCAAAATATTTAACAATCTACAAAATACTATTACGGGTTGGCCAGGAGGTAAACCCAATGCAGATGATATTAAACGCCCTGAAAGAGCAGCACCAGCAAAAAAAAGAGTGCTGATTTTTAGTCCACATCCAGATGATGATATTATTAGTATGGGGGGTACTTTTAAAAGGTTACAAGAGCAAGGGCACGAAGTGCATGTAGGATATCAAACGTCTGGGAATATTGCAGTTTCTGATGATGAAGCTTTAAGGTTTACCAGTTTTGTATGCGATTACAATGATAAGTTTGGAATAAAAGGCGATGAAGCTCAAAAAATATACAAAAAAGTAATCACATTTCTTAAAAACAAAAAGGCAAGTGAGATTGATATTCAAGAGGTAAGATATATTAAAGGCTTAATAAGAAAAGGAGAAGCAAAATCTACATGTTGTTTTATTGGTATTCCAGAAAGCCAGATTCATTTTATGGAATTACCATTTTATGAAACAGGTGCAATAAAAAAGAATCCAGTTGGAACAAAGGATTTGAAAATAACTTCAGATCTAATCGAGAAAATAAAACCACATCAAATATATGCTGCGGGTGATTTGCAAGACCCACATGGTACCCATAAGGTATGTTTAGATGTTATTTTTGAAGCTGTGAAACAATTAAAAACTAAAAAATTCATGAATGATTGCTGGGTTTGGCTTTATCGAGGTGCATGGCAAGAATGGGGCATTGATGAAATTGAGATGGCTGTACCTATGGGACCAGACCAAGTACTTGAAAAGAGAAAAGGCATTTTCAAACATCAATCGCAAAAAGATGGTGTTGTGTTTCAAGGAACAGATAGTAGAGAATTTTGGCAACGTGCGGAAGATAGAAATAAAGAAATTGCAGATTTGTTCGATCAATTAGGTATGTCTCGATATGCCGCTATGGAAGCTTTCGTAAGGTGGAAATATTAAAATGTATTGTAGCTGAATTTTTAGAAATTTTTCTAGGTATAAACCCTTTATTAGCAGTAAAATGGATACATTCAGCTATTCAAATGAAAGTAGTACGCGATCACTAGTTACAACCATTATTGGATGATGCTTCAGGTGATTGCAAAGCAGAAGTAATGAAAGCAGAAGACCCACTATTTATTTTAGATACTTCAGGTTCTGCAGGGCAGCCAAAAGGCATGGTGCATAATACAGCCGTTAATATGTTATATACAGCTTATACGTTTAAAAATGTATTTCAATATAAAGAAGATGATGTGTATTGGTCTGCAGCCGATATTGGCTGGATAATTGGATACAGTTATCTGGTTTACGGACTACTAGCAAACGGTGCAACTACAGTGGTGATATTTGAAGGCGTGCCAATTAATGAAGAAGCAATGCACTGGTGTAATCATAGCATAGGCAAAAAGAAAAGTCCTATTAAAGATAATTGGTGGTAAACGGAGATAGGAGTAATTATGATTACTCTAATTTTGTATTTAACACTAATAAAACCTACCTATACAACGCTACCCTTTATTGCTATTTAGCCTGCGTTAATAGATGAAAACGGA
>Ga0115006_10000725_pt1 | contig 18720 bp, 8 predicted proteins | sample ArcOceMetagenome_3_FD_88943 | JGI IMG/M metagenome (GOLD analysis project Ga0115006, IMG submission 88943) | Marine eukaryotic phytoplankton communities from Arctic Ocean - Arctic Ocean- Svalbard ARC20M Metagenome | ecosystem: Environmental > Aquatic > Marine > Oceanic | place: Arctic Ocean...
AGGAAGGGGTTGCAAGGAAATCCCTTTTATCCCTTCCCTTCTGTAAAAAAAGCCACCATGGCCATGCGATATGCGCATGTACAGAGCATCAGGCGCGCTTTAGACACCACGGGACACGCCGCACGCGCGCAGAATCAGGGCAAACTCACTAGCCGCCAATCACGAAGTTGCCCTCGCGGTCGCACTTGCCGTCGTTTGGGCGCGTGTTGAGATCCGCCTCGTAATCGCATATCTTTTCGACCTCTCCCGAGGAGGGGACAAACCAAGAGAGCCCGCTGGTGAAGCCCATGAGGAAGAGGTCCTGGTTGCTCGTGAAGGCGAAACTCCCTGCCCGCCAGCCTGTCAGTGCCGCCCTTGACCCCGCGTCGCGGCGGGGCGAGCGGGCGGCAGAGCACAAGATCACCTGCGACCTCTGGCAGGTCCCACTGCTTGCTGGTGCCGATGACCGGGTGGAACTTGTGCAGCTTTTTGCCGTTGATGTCGAGCCAGTAGAGGGCGCGCTCGGTCGGGTGCATCATGGGTGCCTCGCCCAGCGTGTTGTCGCACTGCAGCACCTGCGTGGCCTCGAGCTGCACGGGCGTGGGCAGCGGGAGGGGCGCATTCTCGTCGCGCGGGGTGATCGGATAATACTCGCGGAGCTGGGCCTGGAAGCTGGGCACGCGCGACAGAGGCGCAGGGGGGCGAGGCAGCACGACCGGGGTCAGGGGGGCACCGCGGCAGGCTCGCCCCGCAAGTCTGTCCCAGTCCAGCGAGCACAGATGCCAGGAGCAGCGCAATACACCCCCGCGTGGCGCTGGGAGGGCAGCCACGGGCGTGGCGCTGGGAGGGCAACCACCTCTTCGACGCAAACGCCACGCACAGCGTCGACATGGCCAGCTTCCGGCGACCAACTGCCGCCGCGTCCGCCCTTGTATATATGTGCACGGTCGCGGGTCATGACTTGGGCCATGTCATCTGTCCCGCCACTCCATGGCCCTATCGCGGGCGCGGCGGCCTGTGGCGCGGGTCGCGGCGGGGCGGCGCCGTGGCTGACACGCCAGATGGCCGACAACCGTACGGGCAGCAGCCGCGGGAGCTTTCGCGGGAGCACTCGCGGGAGCTTTCAGGACGAAACCCGGGCGGGTAGCAGCCGTGAGAGCTTTCGCGGGAGCTTTCGCGCCAAGCACAACGAGAGCTTCACAAAGCGGGACGGCGCCGAGAGCTTCATCAAGCGCGATGGCCGAAAGCGGGCGGGATCCGCCAAGGCAGTGTTCGTCCCATTCTTCTGCGCGGGCTTCCCGGCGCCCGAGCCCGGCGAGTGGCCGGTCCGGTGGACGCCGACCCAGCCGCTCGATGACCTTGCGAGGGAGGCCGAGCGCCTGCTGGGCGGGCTCGGAAGCCCCGCAGGCGGGGAGGAGGAGCCCGGCGCGCTGTCGGAGCGGCAGCAGCGGTGGCAGGACCTGTATGCGGTGGCGGTGGCGCTGGTGCGCGCCAAGCGCATGTGGCGGCGGCACGTCCGCCGCGAAATGCGCGACGTGCTGCTCGAGTGGGCCAACGTCAAGTCCAAGCAGGCGGAGGAGCAGATCCCGCGGCAGACGCAAAAGGCTGCCGTGGACAAGGGGCTGGAGCTCCCGGGCTTGAAGCTGCGCGAGATCCCGCACGAGGTGGTGCGGCTCCGGTCAAAGGTGGCCGGGCATGTCAAGCGCTTCGCGATGCACGACAATCGCATCGGGTTCCTCCCGCCCGAGCTCTTCGAGCGCTTCACCGAGATCAACACGCTGCGCCTGTCGGGGAACCGGATTGCGGCGATACCCTCCACCATCATGAACCTGACCAGCCTGCAGATGCTGCTCATCAATGACAATGACCTCTGCATCCTCCCGCCGGCGCTCGGCGAGCTCGTGTCGCTGCACACCTTGCATGTGCAGGACAACAAGCGCATTCGGCGCCTGCCTCTCCAGATGGGCAAGCTGCACCACCAAAGCATGGGCGGCCACATCAAGGACCTCACGTACGACCGGGGGCTGGTCAAGTATCCGCCCCTCGAAACAGTGGAGCAGGGCCTCAACCTGGCGTGCGACCTGATGCGCAGGGTGTGGGACGCGGGCGCCAGCGGGCGCCTCGTGCTCAGCGGCATGGGCCTGGCAACAGTGCCCCCCTACATTTGCGAAGCGCCGCTCGTGACGTGTCTGACGGAGCTCAACATCTTCCAGAACAAGATCACGCGCCTGCCGCCGGCCTTGGGGCTGCTCTCGCGCCTGGAAGCCCTGCGCTTGGACGAGGCCTCTATCGTCTTTCCCAATCAGCACCTCATGAAGCAGAGCGAGGCGCAGCGCGATCCCGAGACGCGCATGATCCAGAATGCGGCAACCGCGCCGTTCATGGGATTCCTGCGGCGGATCGCCGACTGCCGGTTGAACCGCTCGATGGTGCTGCAGGGCGGCACCTGGAAGTACGGAGGCGCGCAGCTCACGCTCAACTTGACCGTCATGTCCACCGAAATTCTCAGCCAGAGCAACTGCAAACTGCTCGACGTGCGCCACAATGAGCTCAAGGAAATTCCGGTGGGCATCGCGCGCTTGCCGCACCTGACGGCGCTGCATGTGGACCACAACAGGATCCGGCACCTTCCCGACTCCCTGGGCTCGCTCTTCCGCCTGCGCGCCTTCACGTGTGCGGATAACGACTTGTTTGATGTGCCCGAACTCTTTCTGGACATGACGAGCCTCGTCTCGCTGGATCTGAGCAAAAACAGCATTCGCGAGGTGCCGAAAACGATCAGTGCCCTCACCGCCCTGACGCGGCTCAATCTCAGCCACAACAAAGTCCTCGAGCTCCCCGACTCGCTGTCGCGCCTGTGCAACCTGCGGTACCTCTATGTCGGGCATAACCCGCTGAGGCAGCTGCCGCCAGCGTTGGGGGCGAGCCAGTGGCTGACCGAGGTCACGGCCGACTGCTGCATGCAGCTCGCCGAGTTCACGCCTCCCGAGGTGCTCAACAACACCGTGCCCCCGCGGTGCCCCCTGGCCGACCCGCAGTTCGGCGACAGTCACTTACTCTGCAACGTGCATCGGCTCGTGGGCATGCTGGCGGGGCCGGGTGTGTTGGACACGTATCGCGAACACGTCCCGCTCGACAGCATCATGGCCGCCGTGGCAAACGGAGACGAGGCCGACGCAAGCTGGCCAGCAACCGTCAAGCATCTCATCAAAATCTCGACCACGCCCCAGATCCAACTCACAGAGCCCGCGCCGCTCGAGGTGAATGCGGCGCAGGCATGGAAGAAAGTCGAGTATGAGCCCGCAGATAGCGTCTTCAACCGCAAGTGGCGGCTGAACAAGGACGCCACCATCCAGGGGGTCGACGCGGTGATTATCAACCAGATTCTCGCCGCAGCCATGCCCAACATGGTGCGCTCGCCGCCGCTCGTGCGCTACCTCTGGGGCCTCTGGACGGGCCAGGAGGTGGGCATCTGCGATCTCTCAGGGACTGGCATCATTAGCATCCGCCGCGACATCCTTGACCTCACGTGCACCACCAAGTTGCTGCTCTCCTACAACCGCCTGGTCGCACTGCCGCAGCAGCTCACGGCGCTCACGCAGCTTATCACCATTGATCTGAGCCACAATCAGCTCACCATGCTCCCGAGCTTCTTCGGGGCGCTGACCTGGCTGCGCGAACTGGACCTGAGCTACAACATGCTCAACTCGCTCCCCAAGGAGATGGCGCAGCTGACCAACTGGTCGTATCCGCGCAACCCCTTGGCCATGCATCTCTTCTCCACGTCCTGGGCGGCAGGAAACCCGCTCACCTTTCCGCACGAGCAGATCCTGCAGCTCGGGCCGGACCAGACGCGGGGCTTCTTGCGCCAGGTGGGCGCGGCGGTGAAAACGGGCTTCCTCGACTTTCAGCACCGCGAGCTCCCGCTCTTTCCTGACCAGCTGACGGACTTTGATTTTCTCATCAACATCGACTTGAGCTACAACAAGATTGACCGTATTCCGCCCGCCATTACCAATATGGTGCAGCTCCGCAGCTGCGTCCTTGCCGGCAACACCGTAGACCGCCTCCCGCCGCGTCTCAGCACCCTCACGTCCCTCGAGGTAACTAAACCTACACACTAATAAACCCTACACACTAAACCGCAAATTGCCTTTCTCCGCGTTTCCGCACCCTCACATCTCTCGCGATAGCCCTACGCCCCAAGTCTGAACTGCAAACGCTAAACGCGAAACCGCCTTTCCCCGTGCCTCAGCACCTTGACGTCTCTCGCGCCGTGTAATGCATACCGGGGTGTGACGCGCCGCCTTGGACCCCCCCCTCTCCACTCTGAAACCCCGGCCCTGCATTTGGGGCGGAGCTCAGTGGCCGCGTGCGGCCAGTGCGGGTGCTGCAGTTCTGCTGAATGGATTTGCTGTTTTGTGTGTGTGTGTGTGCGCGCGCGCGCGTGCGTGCGTGCGTGCGTGCGTGCGTGCATGCTTCCGTGTGTGTGTGTGTGTGTGTGTGTGTGCGCGCGCGCGCGTGTGTATGCCGGCAGCTTCTCGACATTCGCGACAACCAGCTGGTCGGCCTGCCTGAGAGCATAGGCCTGCTGCACGCGAAGCTCAAAAAGCTGCTGTTAGGACGCAATCGCATCTCGACTCTCCCGGGCACTCTGGGCATGCTGTCGAATCTCGTACACCTTCATCTCAATTGGAATCAACTCACAGCGTTGCCGGACGAAATTGGCGTGTGCACCGCGCTGGAGGAGCTGCAGCTCAGTTACAACAAGCTGCGCATGATTCCGCAGACGTTTTCGAATCTGACTAACCTCAAATTTGCAGCCCTGCAAAACAACCTGCTCGAGTTGCTGCCCACTTGCCTCGGCAACATGCCCAACTTGCACAAGCTAGCGTTCGACAACAACATGTGGCTCATGCCCCAGCAAGAGGTGTTGTCATGGTCTGCCGAGCACAATCTCGACAGCAAATTGAAGCTGTCGACAGGAATGCGGGTGTGGTGTCGCTATCAAAAGATGCAGCGCTGGCGGCCCGCACGGATTGACGTCTTGCACGAGGACGGCACCTTTGATCTGAGCTACGTCTTCGACCGGGATCCGATGGGCGGCATAGACCGTGAGTCCAATGTCCCGCGCTATGAAGAGGTAGAGAAAAACGATACGGTGGAGCGGCAGGAGCTGGTCAAGCCCCTGTCCGACCACGAGCGGCTCGTTGACTTTTTGACCCGCCTGCACTCGGCTGGCAAACACAAGGAGCTGGACTTCTCTGGCTTCCACATCACCGAGTTTCTGGATTATGACGCGGGTTCTGGCTTCAAGTACATCAACGAGGCTGGGTGGTACACGCGCGGGCTGCGCAAGCTGCATCTGGCGCACAATCGCCTGTCCACCTTGCCACTGTCTGTCAGCCGGCTATCGACGCTGACAATGATGGATCTCCAGCACAACGTGCTCATTGGGCTGCCTGAGACGCTCAGCGTTCTCGTCTGTCTCAAGGAGCTGGACGTCAGCTACAATTATCTGACCGTGCTGCCCTGCGGCCTGGGCCTGGCGGTGGAGCTGGAGAAATTAGCAACGCACCACAACCCGCTCATAGCACCCCCGATGGAAATCATAAGGCAGGGCGCGCAGCAGGTGACGCGCTACCTGCGCGGCGTGCACTTGGCGCGGAAAAACGGGAAGCTGGATTGGAACAAATTGAATCTGTGCACGATCGACACGCTGACGGTGATGTTGCCGGAAGGCGATGCTGCGCTGATCCAAGAGCTGTATCTCGACGACAATATGATTGTGGTGCTCAACCCGAGTGTGCTGTGCGAGCTGCAGAATCTCGAAGTGCTGCGCTGCTGTCGCAATTACCTCACGGTGTTGCACCCCAATCTAGGAAGTTTCTGCCCCAAGTTGGAGCAGGTCACAGTGGATGGGAATCGGCTCACGCACATGCCTGCGACGCTAGGTACGCTGACGGCGCTGCTGTCGGTATCGTGCGACGACAATCCGCACCTCATGTCGCCGCCGCCGGAGATCAATGTCATGCCGTCGTCTGCCAAGATCCGATACCTGCAGGAGCTCTACAAAGGCGAGTGGGATGAAAAGTCAAGCGACCTGAGCGACTTTGACCTCTTCGACTTCCCCGAAGCTCTCACGGACATGTGGGAGGTGTCCAAGCTGAACCTGAGCCACAACAACTTGACGCTGCTGCACCCGGGCGTGTGCATGTGGAAGGCCATCACCATGCTCAATCTGGAGCACAACAAGCTGGAGGCGTTGGAGCCAACCCTGGGGCTGTGCTTCACGTTGACTGCGCTCAACGTCGGCCACAATTGCCTGCGCCGCATTCCACCGGAGATCGGCAACTGCTCCCTCCTCACGGCGCTTACGATGCTCCCGCAGCAGAACGCCGCCTCCCTCGACATCAACGGGCGCACGCAAGGCTACGCGTGGTGCACTAGGCCGCTGGTCATCCGCCATGTCCACAACGTCCAGGCGTGCAAAATCTACCCGCCAGAGACGGTGGAGCCAAGCCTGGTGTGTCCCGTGTGCATCTCGGCGGGCGATTTGGAGGTGACGCTGTTCCCAGCCGCGAAGTGCCAGGAGATGATGGACGAGTATCTCGCCCTCGACAAGCACCGACAGGAGATGGGCAAGCCCTCGAAGCCGCAGCCAACGCGCACGTGCCAGAAGTGCGGGACCTGCACGCAGATTCGCCATCTCCTGCAGCCGCCCCCCCTTGCCCTCAACAATATCCGGAGATGGCTGCCCTCGGTGCTGATCAACATGAAGACGTGGTCGCCGGCGCTTCCGGAGAGCACCTTCCGCGCTTGCTACACGCGCACAAGCCCAGCGACGGAGGCAGCCGACGCCAGGCCGCAGCCCAACTGCATGGAAAGTCCCCCGCCCAGTCTCCTGGAGCAAGAGGACGGTGTCCGCGTGGCTGTGCGCTACTTGAGCCGGTGTCTGCAAGGGCGGCTGGCGGGGACCATTGACGTGTGCAGCTTCCAGATCTCGCAGTTTCCGCTGGAGGCACTGGACATGGCGTGCCTCAAGGCGCTGCGCGCGTCCAACAACAGCATCAGGCAGCTCCCCGACGACATGGACCGCCTCACAAACCTGCAGGTGCTGCACTTGGATCACAACTTGCTCGAGACGCTGCCGGCGGGCGTGCGATTCTGGACGGCGCTGGAGGACTTGCAGCTCAACGACAACATGCTGCACGACATTTGCCCTGAGCTCGGTGCGTGCGTGAAGCTGCGCAAACTCAACCTGCACGAGAACCTGCTCGTCACCCTGCCGCACACCATGGGCAATTGCAGTCTGCTCACGCAGCTAACGATCCAAAAGAACCGCATCATCGTGCTGCCGCCGTCGCTCAGTCTCTGCCAGATCAACATGCAGCACCTGGATCTGGACCGCGACCCCGCCACCAACTGCTATGCCTCGCCGCCCAACCCCATCCCGTCGCAGGCGTCGTTCCAGTTTCTGCGCTACCTGCAAGAGCTGTACACGTACTCGCGCGAGTCGCGCCTCTTGACGCCCGGCTACCACCTCGACTACATCCCCGACCTGATGCTCGAGGCGGCCACGAGCGTCACGGCGCTCAGCCTCGACGAAAACAACATCACGTCTCTTCCGGAGGAGATCGGGAACTTCACGCTGCTCACAGAGCTCTTTTCCGTGTGCGACAACGCCCTGACGGCCATCCCCGCGTGCGTTGGAAACATGACGAAGCTCACCTGCCTGCGCCTCTCGGGCAACAGCCTGGTGGAGCTGCCGAACGCGCTCTCGTCGATGGTCTTGCTCCGCACGTTGCTCGTGGACCACAACAGCCTGAGCGTGATCAACCGGTGCTTGAGCACGATGACGTGCCTCGAGGTTCTGTCGTTTGTCGACAACAAGATCCGCGAGGTGCATCCCGAATTTGGCCTCATCTCCAGCATCACCTCGCTTCGCATGCACGAGAACCCCATCGTGCTGCCGGGGCCCGAGGTGTTTGAACGGCCGACCGCCCAGGTGATCGACTACCTGGGGCGCATCAAGGTGTCGCAATTCACGGGGTACCTCGACCTCGCCGACTTGGAGCTGCAGTCGCTCGTGCACCAGCTGCACGACGCGTACGAGGCCAAGGGCATCAACCTGGCGCGCAACCACCTCACTTCCCTCCCGCAGGACTTCAGCAAGTTCCAGCGGTGCCAGGAGCTCATTCTTGACGGCAACCCCATGCCGTACCTCGAGGAAATCGTGGGCAAGATCAAGACGCTCCAGCTCCTGTCCTTGGAGCGCATGAAGGAGCCGCTCCGCGCGCTGCCCGAGAACACTTTCGGCGGGCTGCGAGCGCTCGTGGTGCTGCGGGCGGCCAACAACGTCATCTCTGCGCTGCCGGATGTGTTCAAGTACCTGGCGCACATGGAATTTCTGGACATGACGAGCAATCTCTTGTCTTGGCTCCCGCCCTCGCTCATGCACTGCAAGAAGCTCAAGGTCCTGCTCGTCAGCAAAAACAAGCTCACCGAGCTCGTCAAGGGCTTCAGCAACTTCCACGAACTCCACACTCTGGACGTGTCGCACAACAAGCTCGAGCGCCTCCCGCGCGGCATGGGGCGCCTCGTCACTTTTTACAAACTCAAAAACCACGACCTGTCTGACAACCCTTGGGTCATGCCCCCCATTGAGATCCAAAAACAGGTATGTGGGCGAGGGGGCTTGCGCGCGTGTGCGCGCTCATATGATATCGTGATGCATAATGTTATGTATTGACCATCCGTGACACATCATGGCCCAATGACCGCTACACATGCATTTGGCACGCACGCAGTTCGTGACCCATCATTAGTTAACTAATTCATATTCACGCATGCACTCGGCATGCCCATTCCGGTGCAGCATGCCTCACTGAAAGCTGTTTCCCGTACCTGGCTACCTTATTTACCCTCTCCCGTCGGCCGTCTCTATCTCTCCCTCTCTCGCGCGCGCGCGTGCTCTCTCTCTCGCTCTCGCTCTGTTTCTCTCTTGCTCTCTCTCTTTCTCGCTCGCTCGCTCGCTCGGCCAATCGCTCTCTCTGTCTCCCTCTTTCCCGCTCTCGCTCTCGCTCTTCCTCTCTTCCTTCCTTTCCCGCTTGCGCGCGCGCGCTCTCTCTCTGCGCCGGCATGTGCGCAGGGTGAGCGCAAGATGCTGGAATACGTGGGCAACCTGTGGCGAGCGAAGCTGGACAATTCAACCAACATGACCAACTACATGCTCTCTGAAATTCACCCGGAAATCCTGCAAGAGAATCTGGTGGAGCTGAACCTCGACTTCAACTTCATCTGTGTCATTCCCGTGGAGATTGGGAAGCTCAAAAAGCTCGAGGACTTTAGCATCATCAAGAACCGGTGCGTTTGTACAGCTTTGCATTGTTTGCATGGTGTGCATGTATGTGTATGATATCTTCAGCAGTATGTATGATATGTATGGCATGTGTGGTATGTATGTATGTGTATGTGAACTTGTGCATTATGGCATGTAAATATGTGTATGGGGACTAAAGCGTCATCAAGAATCAGCAGGTGTGTGTGCGTAAGCACGTGTGTGTGCCTGCGTGTCTGTCTCTTTCTCTCTATCTCTCTCTGTGTGTGCTTGCGTGCTATCTGTATGTGTGCACGTAATTTAACACACACACACACACACACACACACACACACACACACACACCAGGATCACGGTATTACCAGACGTCCTCTTCGACCTGAAGCAGCTGAGAACCTTGAAGGTTGACGACAACAAAATCGCCGAGATACCACCGGCCATCATCCGTCTGGCACCAATTCTCAAAAGTACCTTCTATAGTGCCTTTTTATAGTGCCTTCTATAGTGTCTTTAAGCAGCAAATGTGCGAGGGCGCTGACTGTTGGCACTTGCTGCCAGTCGCGGAGCTTGGAGACACTGAGCATCTACCGCAACCCCATTCGCCACTTCCCCGGCGAGCTGGCCAACATGGAGATGCTTCAAGTTGTCAATGCCACGCCGCTGGGCCTGGACGCGGACCTCAAGAATGCCTTCAACGCCGGGTATGATACCTTCATCGCGTACATGAAAGCGTGGTCGACGGTGCAGGGCACCAAGAAGCTGCAGCTCAACTGGAATGCGAATGCGGCGTGGGACCCGCTCTTGGAGCTGCCTGTCCAGTGCTGGCGCTTTGCCGGCACCATCACGCACATCTACCTCAACGACAATACGATCCGGACGCTGCCGCAGAACCTGGCCATCATGAGCGTGCTGCAGGAGCTGCACCTCGAGCGCAACGGGCTGGTGTGCCTGCCGTACTCCATGTGCCAGATGACGCAGCTCCGCGTGCTCAATCTGACGGACAACTCGGACATGTACGACCCCCCGTACGAGATTGTCTTGGACAAGCGGCTGCCCGGGATCATGAAGTATTTGCGCGCCATGCACATGGCGCCGATGCTCAAGTCGCTGGTGCTCAATGACTTCGACATGTTCTACCTGAGGCCCAACGATCTCAAGCAGACGACGGTAGAGGAGCTGTCTATCATGCGCAAAAAGGCCGAGTTCGCGCGCTCCGACGGCCAGCCGCGCAATCCGGGCGAGGTGCGCCGCATCAATCGGCGCCTTGCGCTTTTCGACATCGAGGCCCTCAGTCTCGACTCGAACGTGTACGATTCGTTGCCAGAAGAGATATTTGTGCTGACGCGACTCAAGATGCTCTCCGTAGCGCACAACCGCCTGGAGCTCGTCTCGCGCAGCATGGGCAAGCTGTCCTGCCTCACCGTGCTACACTTGGACAATAACCAGCTCGAGAGTGTGCCCGAGGAGCTGGAGAGCAATGTCCACTTGAAGAAGCTCACGCTCAACAGCAACAAACTGATCTTCTTCCCGGACGTCATTCTAAGGCTCGGCAGCCTAGAGGTGCTCAACCTGGCCAGCAACCAGATCACAGAGCTGCCCCCCGAGATGCCCACGTGCAACTCCAACCTCAAGATGCTCGCGCTGCAGCACAACAGCATCCACAAGCTGCCCCATGACTGGGGGCGCATGCAGAAGCTCGTCCTCTTTGACATAACCAAAAACAACCTCGTGTATCTGCCTCCGTCCGTGTCCCAGTGCCGGCGGCTGAAGGCGCTCTACCTCTCAGACAACCCCTTGCCGGCCTTCCCCAAGGACTTGCTCAGGATCCGCGGCCTCCAGCAGGTGCGCATGGCCAACACGCTCATGACCGGTCTGCCGCCGGAGCTGGCAGTGCTGACCAACCTCAAAGAGTTGGCGATCGAGGGCAACAAGCTCGTCTGGCCGCCCCAGGAGGTGCTTGCGGACGGGCTTGAAAAGATCATGGAATACGTCTCGGACCACCATGAGCTGCTGAAGCTGGACATGGAGACTGTGGAGGATATGTTAGAGGATGAGAAGCTGCGGGACCTGGAGGAGCAAGAGCAGGAGGAGGGCGCTGAGGATGCGGACGAAGAGGAGTCGGAGGAGGATTTCGATCCCTTCGAAGGCGTGGATGTTGGCGGCGAAATTACGGTGGACTCAATCCTTGAGCATCACTCGCGCATCCAAGACTGTGTGGCCGACATGGAGGAGTTGCAACAGGAGCTCGAGCAGCTTGAGAAGGAGCATGTCAAGCACACGCGCATCGGCAACAAGGGCAAGATTGCAGAGCTCGACAGGCGTATCAACTTCATTAACAAGCAGCGCCGCACCATTGCCGGGCGCATCGTCGAGATCAACAATCTGCGCATGATGGAGGAGGATTTGTTGGTGGTGGATATGGAGCTTGAACGCATGGACAACCCGCCGATTGAAGAGGAGGAGGAGGTGCAGGAGGAGGAGGAGGAGGAGGAGGAGGAGGGACACGAACAATGATTGAATGTGGTCCGTGAGCACGACATGCTACCGCGTAGCGCTGCCGCCGTGCGCACGCGCCCATCATAGAGAGGCGACGCAGGAGACGAGCTTTGATAATGAAGCCGAGGACTAGGACAGTGTAAGTGTTTCAATTGTTTCACATAAGTTTGGCTGCCCAGCAACGGCCGGCTCACATGGCGGGGGGAGACGTGAAATGTCTCGTAACAGGTCTCAACTTGAATTAATCAGGCGATTTAATCAGAATAAACATTGTATTGAACAGTGCACAAAACAGAATGTACATCTTCCACCAATTTACATCTTTTCCTCATGCGTGTAATAATACCACCACTGTACAGCCACATGCCGTGTCGAGCCCGTGCCAGCGTGCCCCCATATTGTCATGTCTTTTTGGCATATGCGGGGTCATCCTTGACCAAGTCCCACTCCTCGTTTGACACCACTCGGAAGTCATAGTCTTCGTCACGCTTGAGACCCATAGCGGTAGCATTGAACTTGGTCTCGAAACGCCGCGATTTGGGCTGCCAGGCGCACAGGTACGAGTGCGCATCTTTCTTCAGCCCGGTAAACTCTTCGACGTACTCGAGGGACAGGACGTAGGTGGTGCACCCCGTTCGGTCCATCTCGCCAGCCTGCCCAATCTTGAGCTCGCCCAGCGCACGGTAGTCTACTTCTTGCGCAGAGAACTTTGACATGGCGCGCTTGAAGGCACGGCTGCCGTTCATGCGCGGGTAGCCTTGCTGGCAGCGCACGCCGTGGCTAGAGATCATCTCCCACAGGTTGCCGTGCTCAAACTTGGTGCCGCGCTCGCCAAGGTATTTGGCAGTGATCAGATCCCCCTTGACCAGGTACGTCCTGCCGTCGGCTGAGCACTCGTCAAACATCTTTTTGAAGGCGGGCCACGCGTCAAAGTCGATTTTGGCGTAGTCAATCGCGGTGCGCCCAGTGGCATCCTTGAGGTCGAACCGCGCGCTGGCGTCGAGGAGGGTCTGGGCCGTGTCATAGAAGCGCCCGAACTTGCTCTGCACCTCTCGCCGCAGCTCCGCCAGCCGCGCATCGGAAAACCCCTTGAGAGACGCAAGGCCTGCGTCCCACATCTTGATCCACGAGATGGCCTTGTCGGTGGCGGCTACATTGAACCCATGCACCTGGATGAGGGTGGGCACCATGGGCGGCGTGGGGTCGCCAACCCCCACCGTCACGCTGGCGACGGCATGGTGCAGCGGCGTGCACACTCTGCGGTCAGGGGCATTCACGTTGGCGCCGGCGTCCAGGAGCGCAAACGCGATTTCCTCCAGCCCGTACTGCGCAGCCATGTGCAGCGCGGTGAGCCCGAACATGTCCTCTTCACTGTCGATTTCGAGCGCCCGGCCGCACATGCGCACCAGCATCTTGACCGCGTCCTCCTGCGCCACCTTGACTGCATAGTGCAGCGGGGCGGCGCCCATGCAGTCGCGAGCATTGCAGTCCGCCCTGGCGCGCAGGAGGAGCATGATCTGGTCAGGGATGCCATTCGCTGCCGCCAAGTGCAGCGGCCGCCGCCCAGCATCATCTTCCCGGTTGACATCTGCCTTCATATCAATGAGCACCTTGACCGCGGGGGGGCGCCCCATGGCGCAGGCCATGTGCAGAGCCGTCCAGCCGAGGTGGTGCCGAAGCGTCATGAACTCCTGCACCGCCACAGCCTTGCGGCGGAGAGGCGCAGCTCTGTCGGCCGAGGGCTGGGCCGAGATCCAGCGGCGCCCTTGAGAGGTGAACTGCACGGGCATTTTCACAAGCCGCGGGAACCTGTGCTCCGGTGGCGCCTTGGCCGGGCGGATGAGCGGCAGGCCGCCGATTGGGTGCGTCGCGCCTGTTGGCACACATTCTCTTATACGTCAGAACATGCAGTGCCTGGACAGAGGCAAGGTCAGCAACAGCAGGGCACAGGCAGAGCGAGAATGCGCGAGTTCTTGCACATGGCATTCTATAGCAAGAGCACGATCTATGTTCTATAGTAAGAGCACGTTCCATGTCCTATGTTCTCTGCTCTATCGTTCTATGTAGCAAGACAACACATTCCACGTGGGAATTCTTGCCTATGGCATTCACGTCCAGCTCCTCAAACTCGGCGAGGACGTGAAGGACGCGGTAGCGCCCCAGGGCCGCCGCGCGGTGCAGCGCAGACTCGCCCTTGACGTCCATCAGATTCACTTCGGCACCGTACTCCATGGCGAGGCGAACGCAGGCCGGCCCTCCGGCGTCGCTCTCCACCGCGCGGTGCAGCACCGTGCTGTTGTCGGAGGTGCACGCGTAGACAAGCGAGGGGTCGAACTGCAGCAGCTGGCGCATGCAGCCCGCGTGCCCGTGCCGCGCGGCCCTGTGTATAGGCGTCTCGCAGTACTGCTTGTCCCCCAGCCACACGTCGATACCCGCGCATCCGAGCAGGCGCGCCACGACATTTTCCAGCCCACGCTCGGCAGCGAGCATGAGGGCTGTGAGCCCGCGGCCGTCTGTCAGGTTGACATCCACGCCGTAGAAGCCGATGCACCGGATGTCGTCCTTGTGCCCTTTGAGCCTGTGCATGGGCGGCGAGCCGTCGGGCGCAAGAAAATCCCAGACGGCAATGCCGGACTCTGGCGTCGAGCTCGTGAGCAGCAGCCACTTCTGGCCGGCGTGCACCACCTTGAGGTTGTACACAGGCCCTGCGTGCGCACTCGTCATGTCGTCGCCGCCCGCGAAGGCCTTGAGCGTGCGCTGCGTCTTGCCGTCTGTGCCATCCCACGTCCAGACGAAGATTTCGCCGGTGTTAGACCCCGACACAATGAGCCCGTGTGTGTCATAGTGCCGCGCGAGCAGGTGCTCCTCGCCCAGCCACACCACCGACGTCACGCCACTCTCATGGCCCACGAACACGCGCGGCTTTTCCGAGTCCAGATTGTGAATGCGCAGCGTGCGATCGTTGGCAGCGGTGAGGACGAGGGGCCCCTGGATGAGGGCCACGTTGACCGCCGTGCCCACGTGCGGGTTGAACACATTGAGCATGTCCCCGGTGCTCATGCTCCAGACAAAATAGAGCCCCTGTCGCGTCCCTGAGACTATCCGGTCGGCCTCTGCCTCAAAGTCCACGGCCGTGACGGCGCTGGGGTGGACCATGGGGCGTTTGTCCTCATACACGCGAATGCAGTGCGCTGTCTCCATGTCCCACAAGCGTACCGTGCAATCCTCCGACCCCGTGACCATCAAGTGTCCGGGCACGGTGGTGGCCGTGGGCTGAATTTTGAGGCACAGGCAGGCGCTCGTGTGTCCGCTGAACACGCGCGTGCCCTCTAGGCCTCGGATGCAGTATGGCGGCCGTTGCTGCGTAGTGACACTAGAAAAGCGCACAGTGCCGTCGATGTGGCCGGTGGCGATGCGGTCCTGGTCTACCTGCATCGCGTATACTGCCCCCATTTGCCCCAGCTTGTTGACAGCGCGGTCACTCTCGAGGAAGCGAATGCGAGCAACGTCATCAATGGCCCACAGGCGTATGGTCTGATCGTCAGACCCCGATACGATTGCGCCCGAGTTGACCAGGACATCTATCACCTTGCTGTGATTCAGCAGCGCCGCAGAGTGCAGCGGCGTGGAGCCCGCGCGATTGGTCTGCACCGTGTTTGCCCAGCGCCGCACCAGGTACTCGACGGACTCGACCACGCCCTGCTCCGCGGACATGAAGAGCGGCGTGATGAAATTGTGATCCGCGGGGTCTATATGTACATCCGCGCCGTGCGGCAGCGGGTCGAGGAGGTACTGCATGATGATTTTGCGGCTCCAGATAGCGGCGTAGTGCAGGGGCATTTTCCCGTCCTTGTTGACGCGGTCCGAGTTAATGGTCGGCGCGCCCTCGAGCCCCCCCAGAAACTGTTTCAGCGCTAGCAGATCGCCCTTGCCCGCCGCCCAGTGCAGGGGGTCGGGATACTCCATGAGATGCTTCCATGCAGGCATGTGCTTGCGCGCCACTGAGTGCGAGCCGTCGTCGGCCTTGTCGAGGCTGATGTTGGCGACGGCATCGGCGAGCCCAGAGAGCCCCTTGCGGTCGGCGGCCTGGTGCGAGCGCTCGCCAAGCGAGCTCTCGAATCTCTTGATGAAGGCCACGAACTCTTCGAAATCCAGCTCCGCGTCGTCCGACTGGTCGCCCTCTGCCAGCAGCGTGCGCAGCTGGTCGTCGGGGATGTTGATGCCCAGCTTTTTCAGCGCCGTGCGCAGCTCGTGCGCATCGATCTGTCCGCTGTGGTCGAAGTCGATCTCGTTGAACTGCTTCTTAAAGTCGATGAGCTGCTGAAGCTCCTCCGGGAGTCTGCACGCGTCCTGCATCTCCAGGGGAATGTCCAGCGGCCGGGCCGTGGTGCCGGCGCGGATGGCGACCGGGTCGTTCATTTCCGCCCGCTCCCGCGAGTCTGAGGCCGCCAGGTCCATCTTCATCTCCTGCAGCTTGGCAATGTCCTCGCTGGTGGGCTCGCGATCGAGCGCGCTCGGCTGGTAGAATTCCGCCGCCCACTCGTCGTTCTGAGCCTGCACGAGGGCTGCTGCTCGCTCGATCTCGGCCTTTTTCATGGCCTCGATCTCCTCGTGCTGCCGGCGCGCCGCCTCCTCCTCCTCCTTCCGCTTCTGCTCATCCTCCGCGTCGGCCCGCCGCTCCTGCTCGGCGGCTGCCTCAAACTCCATGAAGCGGTCCATGGAGTCGTCCAGGAGCGCAAATTCGTACGCCAGCTTCCGCGCGGACCCCGGCTCCACGAAGCGCTCTTCGGCCGTGCTTCGCGCGTACTGCCCCTTGTCGATGATGTCCACGAGCGCCAGCCGGATCGTCTGGTCCTTCTCGACATATTCCCCGCCGGTGCGCCGCTGGCGCATGCGCTCAAACGTGAGGTCGTACCCCGACATGCGGTTTTCGGCGACCTCATCCGCGTTCTCCTCGAGCCGCTTCTTCAGCGACTGGTCGGGCTGCGGCGCCAGCTCCTTCTGCTCTTGCTCGCGCGACAGGGCGGACGCCATGGGCGCTGGCGCGCCTGCGGTGAGCGCTCACCGCCCCGCCGGCTCGCTTGACTGCGCCGGCTCGCTGGACTTCTCCAGTCGCGCCATGATTAACGACAGTCAAGATCGGTTCGTGGGACTAGGATGGGTTCGTGGGACGCTTTCCGTGTCAGAGCGACGAGGCCGGGCGGGAAGTCACCTTGCTAAGGTGCAGGTGGCGAAGGTGCAGCCGACCATGCACATGGTGCGGCGGATGCGCTGCGTTGGCGGTGCGGCCGGCAACGTGCGCTGGAGCTCCCGCGCGGCGGCGGCCGCGCGGCCGCAGGTGGTTGACAGCGCGCTCGTGAACGCGCACCACTGCGTCGTGCACTCTCGCGAGGACCGCCCCACCTTGCTGGCGCTGCGGCTCGTGCGGCGGGGGCTGCGGCTGCTCGGCAAGAGTGCAAACTACGCGCAGGCCGAGCGCCTGTTTGCGCAGGCGGCCGCGTGCACGCAGGGCGGCGCAGACACCGCTAACCCGGCGGCGTGGGGTGCGTGTTCTTGTACCATTTGTGTGCTTGTGTGTGTTCTCGTATCCATCGTATGCATGTGCATCGCACGCGCTGGGCCAGTAGTAGCCTCTTCCTCCCTCCCCCTCCCTCCCTCCCTCGCGCCCCGCCTCCCTCGCCGCCTCTGTTGCAAGCATGCTTGCATCGCTCTGCTTCTGGCTGGTGAGGAATTCGCGTACACGCGTACACGCACCCCCCCCGCGCAGTGGCGTCCAACGCGATGGGCGTGGCCCTCTTCATGGGCGCAAAACACGAGGAGGCAGAGGCCGCGCTCGTCACCGCCCAGCGGCACACGGACGAGCTCACGCGGCAGGGTTTAGTGAATGACGCGTACACGGACGTGGGCGGCGTGCTCTGCGACCGTGCGGCGAACCTCATTCAGAGCGGCGAGAAGGAGCAGGTGGCAGACGCAGTCTCCATGCTCAAGCGGGCCAAGTTCATGGCCGAACGCGCCTACCGCCCCAACCACCTTCTCCTGGACTCACTAAACTCGAACCTCGCCATGGCCCTGCTGCCGCTCGACCCGGAGCATGCGTACAGCCTCGCGACAAGCTGCGTGCGCACGGGAGACGCCATGGAGGCGCTGACAACTGGGGTGCGCGGGGAGGGCAGCAGACTGACACGCTCGGCGCAAGAACGCTGTGCGCACGCCAAGAGCCTGGCCGTGCTCGCCTTGGCGTTGGTCAAGATGGACCGCGCACAGGAGGGCCTGCACACCGTTCAGCGCGTGCAGACTATGCTGACTGCGTCCGGGCCTGCGGACGCGCAGCCGCCTCCGATGGAGTCGGCGCGCATTCGCATGTGTCTCGCCAGCTCGTACTGGCTGGCCGCGGAGACGCTGCCTGCTCAAGATGCAGCCGAGGCGCTGCTCACGGCGCTGTCAGAGTTAGAGCAGGCGCTCAGTCTGCTCAAGGCCGCCGCGGCCCGCAAAACGCATCCCGACCACGTCGTGTGCTCTATCAACCACATGCTTCTGCGCCGCTGCCTTTTTTACTTAACCCCCTCCTCGCCCTCCAAACCGCTCCCCGCCGCCAAAGCTTCCTCTGCCTCCCAGTCAGCGAGTTCGCGCATCCCGGCGAGGGTGTCTGGGTACCAAATCGGTACGCCGCGCACAGAGGCGGCGGAACAGGAGGAGCAGAAACGGTTTGCCTCCGATAAGGGGGCCTGTCAGAGGGGGCTGCGCGCCCTGAAGAAGAGGTTGGGCGCTGACAAGCAGGTGAGTGTGTGTGTGTGTGTGTGTGTGTGTGTGTGTGTGTATGCGCGCGCGCGCATGCGCGTCATGGCGTCAAACGTGCGGTATACAACATGGTGTATACCACACAGTGTGCCGTGCACCACAGTGTG
>Ga0115006_10000728_pt1 | contig 18692 bp, 13 predicted proteins | sample ArcOceMetagenome_3_FD_88943 | JGI IMG/M metagenome (GOLD analysis project Ga0115006, IMG submission 88943) | Marine eukaryotic phytoplankton communities from Arctic Ocean - Arctic Ocean- Svalbard ARC20M Metagenome | ecosystem: Environmental > Aquatic > Marine > Oceanic | place: Arctic Ocean...
GACGATGTTGATGGTGCCAATGAAGGCCAGTCGAACAGTGGTCTGTCTGAGTATGAGCTGCTCCGCCTAAAAAGGATTGAACGAAACAAGGCCAGGTGAGTAAACTTTTCATGTGCGAATTTGCCATTGGTCTCTACTAGTCAGGACTTTGACTTACCTTAAACCTTTCTTTCCCTTTTCTTGCACGGTAGGCTCGCGGAGCTGGGATTGGCCGGCGGTTCGATCGCCAGGAAGTCCGGCCATGGCAAGAAGAGGGCCAAGAAGGAACGGGCGGAGGAGGATCTGGTGGCCACGCGGAGCCAGCCAAAAAGAGCCAAGAAAAGTGCGCTCACGCAGGAACAACTGCATGGGCCGTCGATCGCTCGGTACAAACGGAAGGATGACAGGCCCAGGGCTCCCAAGAAGGAGAAGTACGTCCCCGGAACATGCTACGGCTGCAAGAAGGAGGACGACGAGGAGAGGATCTACTGTGCTTATTGTCGGTATCAGTGGCATCCCGACTGTCACGAACCCAAGATTGTCCTGCCTCTGGCCGAAGGCACGCTCTTCCGGTGCAACAACTGCGAGGGCAAGCCAAAGCGCCTTGCGTGTGGATTTTGCGAGCCTTGCAATCGGACTGAGGACTGTGGTGGCTGCACCTATTGTGTGGTGAGTGGACAAAGCCAAACGCGCTCGCTAAATGATGCATACTTAGTAGTGTTGTCGCACTTTATTGCCCGAAAGCACCGATGCACTTACCCTCACCAACATCGTCATCAATTCAATTCACTGTATGGTCGTACAATTCCATTGTAGGAAAAAACACAAAGTGGTGCCAAGAAGAAGAAGTGCGTCTACCGCCGATGCCTGGTGATGTTTAATATCCAACCGCAGGTTCCAGGAACGAAGGTGTCGCCTCTACATCAAGCCGCGAGGGATAAGGTGGAGGGTCCTGAGCCTGGTGATCGCATTGAAGGTCATGACGAAGAAGGGCATGACACTTCTGCCATTTCGACGGTGGTGGCGGCGGCGGCGGCGGCGGCAGGTCCGGATGATGGTCCCGCAAACAAGCCCAATGGCCCAATCGATAGTGCCGTAAAGAAGCAGGCCAATATGGATACCAGCCACCACGAAGACCGATGCTTCGCGTGTCGGGACGGAGGAGTCCTCGTATGCTGCGACCATTGCGATCGAGTTTGGCATCCCGCCTGTCATAAGCCAATGGTGCTCAATGTTTATTCAAAGCTCCACTGTATGGAGTGCAAGCAGGAGGAACGGGAGGCGGCAATTGAGTTGAGGCGCAAGCAGGATAAGGAGCGCCGAAACCAGCGGCGTTTGGCCGCTGGTGCTCTCGCTGGCATTGTCGACGACGAGCTTGTTTTCGTGAACGTTATCGGCCCCAGCCCATCGTGTGCCATTTGTGGGATTCAGCGCCACAAGTTTAAGCCGATCCCGCTGCCGCCGGCGAAGCGGGTGCTTTATGCCTCGATTGATCTCCCCGAGGAAGAAGAGAGCGAGAGTAGTGATGAAGAATCCGATGAGGAGAAGGATGGGATTCCTCTCACCACCAATGTCCCAAAAGATGTCGAGGTTCTGAATGCAAGGTCGATGCGCAAGGTAATCAAAACCTTCTCCAGTTGCTCCGAAGCGGCTCGTGAAATGGATGTTGACCGAAGCAAGTTGTCTCGGCTCTGTCGCAAAGGCGGCGGTAGCAGCGGTGTGTATCACTTCAGATACGCTTTGCGGGACAACGAAGGAGGAACAGAGATTGTTACTGGTAGGAAACGCAAGAGAAAGAAGAAAAAGAAGAAGGCAAAGCGCCCACAGAAGAAGACTATCGAGTGCGTGGTGAAATGGCCAAGGTATACCTTCGAGGAGGCTACCACCAAGAAGGAAGCGGCGGCGGTCGGATTAGCTACCTCCAAAGAGCAGGCCAAGGAACAAAAGGAGGCGAAGAAGACGGCAGTCGGACCGGTGGCTTCTACCACCGGCGTCGTCAGTGGTGTCAGCAAGGTTGTTCGGGCTGCTGATAGGGCGGAGAGCGCAACGCCCGGCCCTCCAATTCGAGCTGCAAGCTTAATCGATGGGCCAAAAGCGACCATTGCAGCTCGAAGTCCGAGCGTAACCCAATCATCCCCTGCGTCCATGCCTTTGCCCACTGACACAAGTAAGTGCAGGGGCACACCGCATCAAAGCAACAGGCGCACTGCGACAGGCAAGCCTGCATGCGCACACGCTGATTGCCCCAAGCAATCGCAAGGTCGCCACTTCAACTATATGTGTCTCGTCCATTTCAAGCAAAATACGGGAGAAAAGTCAATCAATCCCGCCCCGAGCCATAATTCAACGCCTACCGCTGCAACTCCAAGCTTGACCCCTTCGTCAGCGTCTCTGTCCACTACCAGCGCCAAGTCAAGCGTGGAATTCACCTTTCCTGGCAGTGGTATCCCACAGCAAAGCGACAGGCTGACAGAAACAGGCAAGCCTGCGTGTGCCTACGCCGATTGCCCGAAGCAATCCCAAGGACGCCGTCTGAACTTTATGTGCATGAGTCACTTCAAATCGATTACCGGTGGGGAAATGATCGAAGCTTCAAATGGCGGGGACAGTGCGGCTGGAGACGACTGGGTATGCGATAACTGTGGCCTATCGGTACCGGCCTCTTTGTCCAGATGCAAGTGCTACCACTGGAGAGACGGTATCCATCCCATGAGCAAGAAGAAAAAGAAGCTAAAGAGGGAGGAGGCTAAAAATGTTGGTGCATCAAAGGCCTCGGTCGGCGCCGGCAAGGCCGACGACGATGAAGATGATACGATCGATTGGGTGTGCGACAATTGCGGTCTGACGGTGCCTGGTAACCTCTCCAGGTGCAAATGCTACCGGTGGAGGAACGGCATCCATCCTATGAGTAAGAAGAAGAACAAGCTCAAGCGGGAGCAGGCGAAAGAGTCAAGCCAAAAGGACCCCGAAAGTCCCGATGGCGATACGCGGATTGCCGAGAAGCTCAAGTGCGTGGTGGAGGCGCCCAGCCTTCCCAGAGAGGCGGCGGTGGAAGTGAGCAATGCACTAGTTGGAAAGAAAGAAGCGGAAGACATACAATTTGCGTACGAACCACTTCTTGATGCAACGGTATTCGATAGCGATGGAGATGATGTTCCTATCCAAGTTACTGTGAAGTGGCCCCACGAGAACCCAGATGTAAGGCGCAGTGATGACATGATCTATTGCAATACTTGTGGCGAGTGGTACCATCTACATTGCGTGTCGCCTCCTATTTTGCATCGCGACAAGGGCGGACCACGAGGGAGCTATAAATGTCAAGCCTGCATCTCGACAGGTAGAATCAGAGCATACAAAACTTTCAGCAGCACCAAGAGGCCCAGTTCTTCCGTCGCTGTCGATACCGCTAGCACTCCCGGTACTTCTACCGGTAGTAGTGCTGTCTCTGGTACTACTAGTAGTAGTACCGCTGCCACCGGTGCTGGCCCCCGTATGAGGAAGTCAAAATGTGGCCAATGTGAAGCCTGCAATAGACCCGACTGCGGAGAGTGCCCCAATTGTCTAGATAAGAAAAAGTTTGGAGGCCCTCACAGGCATCGGCAACGTTGTGAGAAAAAGGCTTGTACGAATCCTCAGTATCGCCCCTTGCTTTCTTTCGCCACATCAACTATCGGTGCACCAATACCAATGACACCCGCGCCTGCTTTGACATCGTCAGCTGGGCTACCCACCCGGATCGATGAGGACGGGGCCAATGAAGCAACGAGGGGCAATGCTTCTGTTTCTGGCTCTGCAATTGGTGCAGTTAGTGTCAATGCCGATCTACTCCTGTTCGACGAGGTCAATGGCCGAGAATCCCACCGGCACGAGATGCAGTGGATCGGTGGGAAGATGAGAAGGGTAATGAAGTGTCGGATCGACGGTTGCACAAAAAACTCGCGGGGGAAAAAGTACGGTACGTCACATTTGCTTATTTATGTGGCGCCCGGCGTACCATGAACACCCATGGAGAACAATGTTGTCTTCTCTCTTACATCCATTCTCTCTCATCTCCCATCACTTTGCATATAGACGGATGCTGTCTCTCCCATTTCAACGAGGCTTACCCCAATATTGCAATTAGCGGTACAGTTCACGTCAAGCTTTGCAAGGTCGTGGACTGCACACGTAACTCCCGTGGTGACGGCAACAAGTACCAAGGATGCTGTTGTCTGCATTACAACGAGAGCCTCCGCGGAATTGTCCATGAAATCAAAGAAAAGAATGAGCGCGTTCAACGACCGAAGAAGAAGATGGGTGCCCATGAAAACTTTGTGGGAACCGTAGGGAACCTTAGGCAGGATTTCATTTCTAGTATCAGTAGATCTCCTGAGGACGGATGTGATATTATGCACTCTAAGGCATCCCGAGAAACTGACATCGCTGCAGTTATGGATAGTGAACCGGCCAAAACGAAAAAACGCTTGCACTTAGAAGATGCAGAAATACCGAGTGATGGCATACAGGAGAAGCTAAATGCAAAGAAAAGTCGCGGTACTGCTAGTACATGTAGTAGTAGCAAGGAGGATGACAACATCGATGAAGATGCTAATCCTGTTGACGTGGATGTGTCCAAGGAGGATGACATCGCCGTGGACGACGACGGCAATGACGACGCCTCTGCTGGGCCCAAACGAAAGAAGACGAGGATCAAGATCAGTGTTGGCCAGGCCGAGGCCGAGGCCGAAGAAGGAGAACAAGAAAGGCCTTCTCGGTCAGAAAAGGAAAAGAAAGTGGCTGGCAAAGCGCAGAAATCGAATGCGAAACCAGCACCGGCCGCCAAAAAGCAAGCGTTGTCCCTACGCATCAAGAAGAAGGAAAAAGACCTCGACCCAATCAGTAAGAAGATCCTCAAGATCGTGAAGACCGCGGAAAAATACCCGGATGATGCCAAGAAGCAGGACCAGGTCTGCGAGGCCCTCCGAAAATATGCCAACGACTTGGATACCGCGGCGAAGGTGATCGATCTTGGCGGGCTTGAAGTCATTGCTGTCGCTATGAGGATGCATCAGGAGGTTCCAATGGTTCAAGCCGAGGCCATCGGCACCATCGCTGACTTGGTTTGGATAGATGCTGAGCATGGGGAAAGGGTGGCCGAGTATGGACTCATTGATCTTATCGCCTCGGCAATGGAGCGCCACGGCACTCACCCCAAGATCAACAAGCTCGGTTGTGGTTTCTTTCGGACCTGTTCATATGAGCGGGGCAATGCAGACCTCACGAAGAAGGATGGGATTTCTGCCGTCATCACTTCGATGAAACGCAATCCCAGAAAGAGTGACGTTCTGAAAGAGGGCTCTGCGTTCCTGCAAAACATGCTTGTGTTGTATCCAGAGTTAGCTCGCACCATCATCAAGCGACAGGGGGGTGAGAGCGAAGACGATGGAATCGTCCCAATTCTTGTCAATGCGCTGAAAAATAACAACAAGGATGCAAAGCTGCACGAAGCAGTATGCGGAGTCCTTGCCAACGTTGCCTTGGTTGGAACCGGCAAATCCGCTGTCTCCAAGGCCGGTGCGATACCTGAATTGATGAAAGTGCTCAAGAATGCCGCCTTCATCAACGGGGAGGTTGGGCTCAAACAAAGAATTCTTTCATTCCTCTCTTTTCTTGCGGCGGATGACGAGGCGGACGTCGAGGTCATGCTGCAAAGCGACGACGGCCTCAAAGATACTTTGTCCATCATTAAGCAGCATCCAAAAGATCCCCTTCTTCTCGTCGCCGCCTTTGATTTTCTCAAGGTCGTCGCCGGTCAAAACCAGGATGTCGCTGCCGATATTGTCCGCGGTGGCGTAGTGAAGCTCGTCGTCTCGGCCATGGACAAGCAAGCCGGTTTTGATCAGCTGCAAATCGCAGCCTGCGCTCTCCTTGCTGTAGTCAAGCACGAGGGAAGCAAAACTTCCATCGCTGCGGCCAAGCGAGTTATTGATGCCATAGAATATCACGAAGACGACCCAAACGTACTGGAGGAAGCGTGCCATGCATTGTACAATCTAGCCGCGTCTGCGAGTGCTCGCAATGTCTTGCCATTGCTCAAAACGAAAAATGTCAGGGAATCTCTGACGAAGGTCAAGGAAGATCATCCAGAAGAATGTGCTGAAATTGTCGATGAATTGTTCAAGATCGCATCACTCCGCTCTTCGAGGCGATCCTAGCTAGCTAGAGAATGTTTCTTACTTGTCAATTACGAGTACATATGTAGCGTAGCTCGTAATTAAATACAAAACATTTATTTAAAAAACAGGCTTTAGTCAAGATCAATTTACAATTTTCTGGCAGCACTGATTGAGGAGGGGCATACTATCCGACGCCTCCCGCAAGGGTATTATCATGCCGTCAATAGCTGCACACACTTTTAGTTTGTCCTGTCGACGAAAAGGCCCGATCGCACGCGACGTTGCACTTTCTGGAAGATTTGGATACCGTTGAGAAAAATGTGTAAAGAGACAGCATCTTGCCTCCATTTGCCTTGCGATTTCAACAGCCTCCATGACCGTTGAATGTCGCTTTGCGATGGCATTTCGTTTCCCTTGCTCATCGTCGTCGAAAGTAGTCTCGTGGATGAGTATGTCGATGCGACTGCCGTTGTCGCCAGCAGCTAAGACGCGTTGACATGCCTGCACTAGACTTTGTGACGGCCTCGTATCGCCACTGTACACAAGGAAGAAGGGGTTTTCGTCATCTGATACTCCAAGACCAAGGATGACGGCAAATGCTTGCGGGCAATGTGTGACGGGAACGCTCTGAAGGGAGATGAATGGCCTGTACGAAGAGGAAGCTGAGCGTGGTAGTTCAATACTAAAAAGCATCTCTCGAAGAGTTGAAGCGAAGGGGGACCGATCAAAGTCTTGATTCGAGACGCCAAAGTAGAGACGATTGCCAATCCTATCGCTAATATGCTCATATTTTCTCTTCCCCGAAGCACCGGACATCGCCTTCTCGGCTCTGTCGACATTACAAGCCAACGAGGCTTCTAGGAATTGAAGAACTTTTGGTGGGGCGATTACGATAGGAGGAAAAGTACACTTGGTGCACCAGAAGGACGCCCCCCTTTGAGAAGAATGCCGGAGATGGGCGTTTCCCTCCGGATTTGATGACCTTCCCTTCACATTCTTACAATTACACTCCGCTTGACGTCCTCCAGCATCAGCAATCGATTGAATCATCAACGGGAGCTCTGAATAGTGATCCAAGTGAGCATGTGAAATAAAGATGAAGCGTACCTGACGAAGCAAGTCGTCAAGTGATGGACTGTCGGGGGACGGGAAATGGCGCCGCAAAGCAGTGAGACTACCTTCTCCACATTCCAGTAAGCCTGCAAGATAGAGGTTGTGATGCGACCCGGTCTTATTCTGGCACCATGTTGGGAGCAAAATTCCATACCCTGACGAGCCTCGAAGTGGTGAAGGCGACGCACATCCAGTGCCAAGGACAAGCAAATGCGCCCTCTGTGGATCTAGCCCAGCTCTTGGGCCATCCTTGCTTGCCCCCGCAGCAGCGGCATCGCCACAACTCTCGGTCGGTTCATCATGATCATGATCATCAATGCATTCATCGCCGCTGTCGTCCAACATGATTTCATTGCTATCGGTATAAGTACCAGCTCGAGTGGATACTTCTCTTTTCGAATTTCCACTGTAGATACTGGCGAGTTCAATAATATTTGTGTCCAGCGACGTATCACTTTCTTCCTCACGTGCAATGTCCCCACAAGTACCGTTCGATGAGGATCCTCTCAAATTCGATGCCTTTTCCTTCTCAAAAATTCTCGAAGCGATGCGCCTTCTCCGATCAACAACCGCATTCACTGCCGACTTATTTTGTTGCCCACGCCATGACATGATTATCGATGTGCAGGATCTCAATCTCGACATCTCTTTGCTACCACAATGTAATTCCACACCAGAATACAAATCAATACGTCCATTTTCATTTGATAAATCATTGGCTGCAAAGGCAAAGGGCAGGACATGATGGAACCTTCGAGCTTGATTGGATGCCCTGACCAAGATTCCGTCATCCCAAGATCTGTCATCACCAGGAATAGTGGCGAGAAAGGATTGCGAAATAAATGCCAGGTTCGCATGAAGGATCTTTCTCGTTCCATCTTCATTCGACGCTTCTATTTGAGGCGAGAGAAAGACCATCAACGACAATGGGCGAGACACCGCCTCAGGAAGTGGATGCAACGAAGTAGAAATTGAAGGGGATGCAATATCGAGGCCTGGGGGGAGGATTGCAAATTGTACCTTGGTTGCCTTGCAGGTAAAGATGTAAGCCACCGAAGGCGACTTGAGAACGTTGCTATCTCTGCGTAAGCGCGGCACATCTTCTTCTTCTTCATCACTACACCTACTATTAGAATCTTCTTCGGAACTTTCGTCGCCTTCCTCGTTCATTCTTTGTCTTACCCTCTGCAGATCGACATACTTTGCGTGGACTATTATGAACTCGTCTTCATAAACTTGCCACCAGCAATCGCTCTCGCGGCCAATCGGCACTTCGCAAGTTGTTGCGGCTGGAAATGCCTTGTATCGACCCAACACCAAATCAACATTTTTCTCAATATATTCATCCACCCCCCTCGGTCCGGCAACAAACACCTTTGCCGTCCCTGCATTATTCAACGCAAGTAGGAGCGAGGGTATTCCTACGATTGAGGCAGGGTCCAGAGTGGGTAAAAAGGCAGCTCGGGTGGAGGCAAGTTGAAGGCGTTGATCTGCACACAATCGAGCCGTGAGCGTTGGTAGACCAGATATTGCATACCTCGCCAGAAGTGAATGGGACGGACCCGAATCATCCACTGCACTTTCAACACAAATTGGATCATTCGCTACAGCACCAGCAGGGCATTTGGGCCCTCTGCGAATCGAGAGAAATATTGCGCCATGTCCAGTCCGTTCCGACCCATCTGTCAAAGTATCCAAAGAGAGTACAAGACGACTTGGATCAACGGGTGGTGGTCGATGTAGACTCATATCCCTTTGTCAGCACTCAATCTAACATTACTTGCGGGGGATGAATCGTCAAGGTATGCGAGGAGTTATGTAAATTAATTAGAGAGGAAACGGCTTAGTGAGCGAGCGAAAGACACATACCTCCTAGGAACATGCAGTGATAAAAAAACTCATGGCGAAAATACGTATGTGGATTCTTTGGTAAAGCTTGGACGCCAATGGAAAGGACCATGCTCTTAGTATGAGCATGGTCCAATGGCGTGCAAGGGCAAAGTGAACGCGTTCTTCTGGCGCCGCTTTCAAAGCAGTGAGAGCTATTTCTTGAACGCCTTCGTCGTGAGAAAGCAAGCTCCACCGCAGAACTTAAAATGGCGCGGAAAATAGATGAGGACCCGAATGCATCCGTCACATTGTAAGAGCGTACGAGTAGTAACTCACGCATCATCGATCACCGCACTAATAGCGAGGCTTAGACTAGCTGGTAGGCCCAGTAGAGTAGCCGAAACACTGCAACACGGCCGGCCGCGCAGGTGACTTCATGGTTTCGAGTTGAGTTGTGAACTGACTGACATGGCGAGCCGATTGATGTGTGGATCGGATGGCATGGCTTGGTGTGACGGACGATGGACAGACGGATAGATTGAAATAGAATGCATGAATGCGATAATGCGATGCCGCCCCCCTTCCTTTATTGCTTGAGAGAGAAGAGCAATGCTACTGGACAGTTCTGCTTTGTCGTTGTCAATTCCTTGTGCGGTATTTATTTTATCCTTTGTTCTTGTTCACACACACGTAGATCTACCGGTAGTTCAGACCCACTCAATCATCACTTTTCAATTCTCTTCAATTAATTATAAAAACACAAACCAATACTTCATCTTCTCACCAACAGCATTTTAAATGGACACATGGGCTCCACCCACCATTTCTTCATCGTCTTCCAGAGCCGCGGCTGCTACGGCGGCGGCCTGGGCCTGCTGAGCCTGCATGACCTCCGAGTCTTCGACGGGGCCATCTTGAATGTGATGGGGCTCCTCAGACGGCCTTCCCCCTCCGGTCCTCTTGACGACAATCCACTCGAAGCCGAGCTCATCGAGGGCAGCGATGCGCTCGTCGCTCAGAGAGGTGGGCTTGCCCTGCGCACGAAGGCGGTACAGCTGTCGCTGATGATCCACCCACTTTCCAAGCTTGGAGTACGAGGAGTCCTTCTTCTTGCCAGCCTTGACGCGGCAGTTGCCGTATTCCTCCCTGTAGCGGCGAAGGTCCTCGTAGTTGTCGTACCACTTCTGGCTCTGCTTCTTGCCGTTGCTGAGAATGGCCTCCTTCTGTTGCTCCATCTGACGCGCGCTCCTGGGGGGGAGAGGCGTTCGCGCGGTAGTGGGTTGCATCAGAGTGCCGACGACACCGCGATCATCGACACGATGCTGCAAGATCCAGTGGAATTCCAGAGCCTCGAGAGCCTGGATACGCTCATCGGACATCGACGAGGGCTTGCCATCCCGACGAAGGCGGTAGAGCTGGCGCTGGTGGTCGCACCACTTACCGAGCTTGGAGTACGACTCATCCTTGCTCTTGCCGGCCCTGATGCGGGTATCGCCGGTCTCGGCCTTGTACTGCTTGAGCTCCTCGTAGCGCTCATTCCACTTCTGGGCCTGCGTCTTGCGCAGCGATGAGGTGCCGGCGGGAGCGCCGACAGCGCCGCCGCCAGCCTTCTTGGGACGGCCACGGCTGGCGGGAGAAGCGCCGATGGCGGCAGCGGCCTGGCCCTGAGGGCGGGGGTTGGCGGGCTCCTTGCCACGGGGGACAGCCCACTCGAAGCCAACATCCTCGAGGGCAGTTACCCTATCATCGGTGAGGGCAGTCTTCTTGCCCTGATTGCGGAGCTTGTACATCTGCCGCTGACGGTCGACCCACTGCATTATTTACAATGTTATACGGAGAGGGTGTGCATGAGTTATAAAATCTTGTACATTGTGAAGGGAGATCCAAAGATACGATTGATAAGTAGTATCATCATCACTCACCTTGCCAAGCGAGCTGAAGGTTCCCTCGCGGACCTTTCCGGCGCGAACTCGGCAGCTGCCATGATCGGCCTTGAACTGCTTGAGATCCTCGAGGCGCTCTGTGCGATAGATAGTGGATATTATTTTAGAGAAGGAGAGAGAAAACCAATGAGAGACGAAACACAGACCAGATATGGTATGGTACCAGGCTTGGATACTACTACGCTATGAGCAGTACATTGCATTACATTGACTTACCCTCCCAGGGAGTGCGGGGCGGGACGAGCGACTGGAACTGGAAGTTCAGCTCCTCGAGGGCAGCGATCCTCTCGCGGGTCATGGGGCTGGGCTCCCCGGCCATCCAGGCCTTCCAATTCTGGCGCTGCTTACTGACCCACAGGCCCAGTCCGGAGGGGTCCTTCTGGGGGACGTTGGAGTGGCCGTTGCTGGCGTGGTAGCTGCGGAGCTCCTCGAGCCACTCGTCCCAGCTGCGGTGCTTGTTGCGGGGAGTCGTCTGGCGGCGGCCGGCGTTCAGCTTCCAATCGAAGGCGATGGATTCGAGCAGCCCGACGCGCTCATCGTTCATCGTGGAGGGCTTGCCCTCGGCCCGCTGGCGGTAGGCCTGGCGCTGGGTGCGGACCCACCGGCCGAGCTGCGGATCGTCCTTGACGGGGACGTCGCACGAGCCCTTCTGGGCCTTCCACAGGGCGAGCTGGGTGAAGCGGTCATCCCAGGAGGCGTTGCCCTCGCCCTTCTTGCCTGGGGAGGGACGGCCTCCGCCGGCCCTGGCACGGGCCGTCATGGACTGGGCCGGAAGGCGGCGCTGGGAGGGTTGCTGTGGTGCATTGCAGAGCGGAATAGAGAAGTGGGAAATGCATGGGCGGATGAGGATAGGAATATGGGTGAGTGGGCGGGGGGGGGGCGAGAAACAACAACCAAATAGATACGAGCTCGTACGTCGTATCCGTAACAACAAATAAAACAAACAGTCAACGGCACAGACAAAGATCGGAACAAAACGATCGGAACCAAGGCCGGACAGAGATGGACCGATGGAATGGAAGAACACATCTTTACAACTCTCATGGCCACCGCTGGCGCATCCCATTGCATCTGCAACGGCCACATCGATCGACGACCACAAATGGTATCTGTCAACATTCAACAAATCAAATCAAAACCAAAATTCAAGCACATAACGGAACAAAACTCACCGTCGGGGCCTCGGCTCCGGTGTGGTACGCATTCCAGGGCTCGGCTTCCCCGGGGAACGGGGCCATGTGGGGCGCCGGGGCATAACCCGCCGGGTGGTGGTGGTGGGGGAGGGGAGGCGGCGGTTGGTCCATCGTTGGATTGTTGGGGGGTATCCGAAGATTTGAATTGATTGCTCGTATTCCGGGATGGGGAATGAAAAATGGCATGTGCCCCCGTGTTCTCTGCGATCGATTTTGCGAGGGGGAAATGATGCGGAACGACCGACCGAAACGCACGTGAAAGCAAGCGCAGGAAGAAAGCGGATGACGATCCGGGACATTCCTAACTACTACGTACGTACGTAGACTAAATTTATCGACACAAAAAGCTTCGATTCTATGTCAGGATCTCGTATCAGAAACACGTCCAGAAAGTCGATGGAGTATTTTAGCTCCAATCCTCTCCTCCAGCTCCTCCAATCCACCACCATTCTTGCCAGGGACTGCCGCCTTCTCTTGGACCGAGAGGAGGTGCAGAGGAGGCGAAAGAGCCACGCGCGTCCTTGGAATATATCCCTTGCTTCGTTGCATCTCGAGGCCTACAACTTTACAGGCCAATTGTCATCCTTTTTGCTTGCCTTCCAAGCCCAAAGCCCGAGAGCACAAGAGTCAGTCGAGTCCGTTCCCGCATTTTTTTGGACTTCCCTTGAAAGTGGTGCGGCGCACCGGTGGTCTCTTTAGTTCGTGTGACGGGTTTGCCCATAAGTCCAAGTCAGTTTTCGCGCCATTGCATAGCGGCGCAACAGTTGGATAAACCAACAAGGAAGGGTGGCTACTTGACATCGAAAAAGCAACTTAACTTACTTGCAAGCCTCAACCATGCCAAAGTACGCGTTCGCCGATGACAAACCCGTCAAGACTTCCGGGAAGAAAAGCAAGAAGAATAAGTCCAGCCCAGGCGTCGGTGGCAAGTTGAATGCGTCGCTGGGGGCCAAGCTCGAGCGGCATTTTGGCAACGAGACCGTCCGGCAGTACCGGGAGGAGCAGAAGCGCGGCAGTTCCGGGCGGTCCCGAAATGGGGCCGACGAGCAGTCCCTCACGTATTCCGTCTCCTCCTCCGTCGGGGGTGCGTCGCATACCGGCGAATCGACCGATTCCTCCTTCGCCGACATTCTGAAAGTCCTCGACCTCAACGACACGGCCGAGATCGTTGCCCTCATGGAGGCCGAGGGCATCACCGACATGACGGCCCAGGAGTACGTGGAGAGGGCGCAGGCTCGGGCGGCCATGCACCGGAACCGGAAGGCCGCGGGCGTCAGCGTTGCCGATTCTCTGGCCTATTCCGTGGACGGCGAGTCGACCATTGCGGACAACTCGATGTACGGCCAGTACAACCAGCGCTACGGATATGGAGCCGCCGTTGGGGGGCGTTATAGTCCCAACATGCAGTCAGGGTGAGTTGTTTGAGGTTGACTCTTCTTTCATCATCATTGTTGCTTTGCTCGTTTCATTTTGTTTTGTATCCTTGGTTTGTAGAGCATTGCTAACACTTACTTACTTCATTATTAATCTTGGTAAATGCTGGCTCCATCTTGCAGCCAACCGAGTAGTGAGCGCGGAGGATTCGGTGTCATGGACAGTCTAAATGCCTCATCAGAAGCTCTCGTTTCGCCCACTACCATTCGTGATGACAGAGCCCAAAAGTGGGAGAGTCCCAAGCGGTCCGAGAAGAATCCACTTCCGCTAACTCCCAAAGGAAAAGTTAAGAAAGTCACCGCCGCGACTGAATTCAAGGGCGAGGCTGTAACGACTCCCAAGAAGGATATCGTCCTCGCACCGACGGCCGAATCATCCGACTCCACAAACAGCGCCGAATTGGCCACCACGTCGACGCCACAACCTCGAGCCCCATCGGAAAGGAAAGAGAGCAATAGAAGTGGCAGTGGCGGTGCCGACGATGACTTTGATCCGATGGACTGCAGCAAGAATGGCGAGTGGCACGATCAATGGTGGATGTGCGGATTTGGTGAAGCGATTCGCGATGTCCTGACGGGGAATGAGCCGACCAATGGGCGTTCCAGCGAGAGCAAGGGCAAGAAGCCGACCAACGGGCGTTCTAGTAGCAGAAGCATGTCGCCCAAGGATACGGAAATTAGGAAGGCAAAACGCGGCGAATGCTGATTTGTCCGTCTCTGGAGTCAAAACGTGACAGACAGAACAGTGTAGAATAATCACCAACATACCCCTACTCATACACTACTACGTAGCTAGCAGACAATTTATTTATTTTATAATCATCGAATGAACTATCACTTAAGCAAGCAATCATCCTATGCTATAATCTAGAAGCTGACGGATCGACTAAAAGCTATCTTTCCAGAGCGGCATCGCGGGCCAATACCTCCCGGGAAAACTTGACGAGAAACACCGCCTTCTCCTTGCGCGGCGGCAAATTCGGAACCGACGGCGGCTTGGTGTACTCGCCATCCTCCACCGCGACGCTGTGAGCCGTAACGCGAGCAGTGAAACCGGCACCTTCCAGCACGCCCGCAATGATACCACTTATGTATGCGTCAGCACTCAACTGACCTAGATCGGCAGGGACCGACACGTATGTCGACGTGATGGGCTCGTAGTCGACGATCATGAACTCATCGGCGTGGTCAATGCTCCGCTCAAGAGAGTCAGCGGCCTTTCCGAAGAGGGACTTCCAAACGTCGGAGGATATGAAGTGCAGGATGTTCATTAGCCTCGTTTCTCTCTTGGACTGTTATTTCGACGCAGATTTGGGGCCGAAATAGGAAAAACGGAAAGAAACGCCAATGCAGAAGCAGGTAGGTATTTGGTTATGTTAGAGCACACAAACATATTATCACATAATTCATGTCATGTGTCGACAAGCAAGCCAGCCCAAGATCGCCACCACAACCTCACCTCTCTCGCTCTGTACGCGAGCAACTCCAAAACGCGCAGGCCGACGCCATACCCAGCGCTCTCCAACCGCCGTTCCAGTTCCGAGATCGACGCCACACGGCTCTGATGGTACTGCACCAGCTCGCTGTACAGATATGCGAAGGCCGAGAGCGATACCCCGTCGCCGGAGCCGGAGCTGCCCCTGCCACCGCTGGAGCTGGCGGGGCGGCCCAGGGGACGGTCCAGGATGGACGGTGGAGCCTGCGAGCGGCTCATCTTCTCTTCCGTGCTTGGACTGTGGTCGGGGTCGGGACCTGTGCTGTGACGCTGTGACGCTGTGGCGGTTTGCGGGAGAGGGGCCGATGGATGTCGTCATACCGAAAGCTTTTAAAGCGGCGTCTTGCGTACGCGCGTATCGTATCGTATGTATCGTGCATCCGATCCGCCGCGCCCCTCCCCTGCCGCTGCCACAAAGTAGCGTACCGCTGATCAGCGACGATGGCCTTTCGGTCGCACTTGATGCAGCAGTTTGCTGCGGCAGCACGTCAGCAATCGCGACCTCCCCTCGCTCTGGCGCCACTCTATGGCGACGGCGGCAGCACGGCGTCTTCTCAAAGACGGCGAGAGACGACCGCGTCCCCTTCGCCGCCCAGACGTGGACCGTCGACCGCCACCGCAATCCAGCCGCCACCAACTGCCGCAGCCGCAGCATGCCATGTAGGCCTATCTCCGAGATACACGGTGCAAGTCTCACCGAGGCATTCACCAGCTGGTAACAGTACCAGCAGTAGAAGTAGCGAAAAACAAGGGGCGCTGGGCATTACGCGATCGCTCTCCTCCCTGACGGCGACATCATTGGCCGCCGCCGCCGAAGAGGGCGAGGCCACTGCAACAAACAACAACAACGGCGAGTCGATGCCGGCACCACCATCCACCCCCGAACTGCAGCAATCTTTTCAGAATCTACTCAAAACGCGCCGAACAGTATCCAATTTGGTACAGCACCCAGAATCGTCTGCTCATCTGAACGCCGCCATTTCTCGAGCGGTCCAGTGCGCCGTTGAGGCGCCGAACCACAAACGCACCGAGCCGTACACATTCACTCGCTTAATAGCACCCTCGGCAGCGACTGAGGCATTGGCCGACGTATGTTACCATGTATCAGTACGAAGGATGAGAGAAAAGCAAAAGGGGAGCGAAAAGACATTGTTGGCAGAAGCCGAACGCAAGAGAGATCGGTGGAGGAACATACCAGCCTTTCTAGTGGCGGCAGTAGGTGGAATGCCAGACCAGGTCCCATCGGATTCACATGCATCGCATCAGAAGGAAAGATCAGAGTACATGTACGCCGAATTACCTTTCGTGCCACCGCAAACGGAGTTGCAGTTGGAGAATTACGCCGCCACCTGTGCTGCGACTCAAAATGTCCTCCTGTCTCTACACGCCGAAGAGCTGGGATCCAAATGGGCCACTGGGCCTGTCATCCGGACCAAGGCTTTTCGGGATGTCGTTCAACTACGTAACGACGAGCTCGTAGTGGGATTAATAATGCTTGGTGTGCCCAAACGAGTCCCCCGAAGTCCAAGGAGGCGCAGGAAACTTATGGGCGATGTGTTGAAAGATTTGTAATAGCTAGCTACATGTAGTACCTATGGTTTGTACCTAGGTACATGTTAGTATAAAGTACCTAGATCACAGTGTACATGTAAGTAGGCAGTATGCTTGGCCGCTCCGCGCTCTCCATCATATATATGCTCTCCATAATATGCATGCACAATATTTACATGACGGCAATACAGTCGATCTCGACACGAGCCGCTTTCGGAAGAGCAGCAACCTGGACGCAAGCTCTGGCAGGACTGACGGGCCCATCGAAGTACTCGGCATACAGCGCATTGACCTTGGCAAAGTCACCCAAATCGGCCAGGAACACCGTGGTGCGAACGACATTGTGCGACGTGGCCCCGGCCTCCTTGAGAACGGCCTCCATGTTCTTGAGCACCTGGCGGGTCTCTGCCTCTACATCTCCTCCTCCCACCATATCGCCCGACGCCGGATCGATCGCGACTTGACCAGACACATACAGAGTGTTGCCCGTGAGCACCGCCTGGCTGTACGGTCCCACCGGAGCCGGGGCATCCTTGGTCTCAATGTCCTTGTGTGACGAAGACATATTGTTTTTGGCTGAGGCGGAAAATGCGGAGGATGACACAACGATGAGGGACAGGAGGAGGATGAGCGACGACGCAAAGAGCAGCCGTGGCGTTGACATATCCGTTGCTGACTTTTGCTGCAGAGCAGGCAGCAGTCAGGCAGCAGCAGGCAGCAGTCAGGCAGCAGCAGGCAGCGGCAAAAAAAATGCGCCCGCGCATTGCCATGGCGCCATTGCGGCCATTGCTACTCGTACGTAGCTAGCACGTACATGTAGATTGCTATGCTATTGCGCGCGCCAAAAATGTGTACGTACGTACGTATATGTAGCAGAAAAACGGCCGACCATCCGACCATCCGACCGACCATCCGACGCGTCGTGCGTCACTCGATCGATCAACGACACCGACCCTACGTAGTATGACGCCGGGCCTGAAGACCTTGTTGGCGTCTCCAATTGCGGCCAATAGGATCGCGATCAGTACAATTGTCTGCCTTCATATCTTCCACGGTAGCGGCGATGCCTTTCATCTATCGTCTCCGTTGACTCCTCGTCAAAGCCGCCTGATCGCCACCAGCAGATGTCGTAGATGTGCTGATGTCTCCCGATCTCGATGCAAAGTAGCCTCAACGTGCCCTCCATTCTCGAGCGACAGTGTTACACCCTCAGCTGCATCAGAGGCATTGCAGACGATCCTCGGTGGGGAGCAAGGTACGCGCGATTTCTTTACCGATGTATGGCAAAAAGCGCCAAGAGTATATCGCAATACTCGTACAGATGCCGACCACGCAGTTGTAGGTGGTGTCACCAAGACCGATCCATACAGCCGACAGGTGGATATGGGATTGATGGGGATTGTGAGGGCGCTAGACAATGCGTGTCAAACATTCCTGGAGCCTCTGACGGCGGAATCACAGAACTCACTTCCGATGGTGTCTAGGAATAAGCAGTGCCTTTCTTTGCAGGAACTGGCGCCTCTGTACGGTAACGATTTATTCGCGGCCTACATGGACGGATGCAGTATCATCATGAATCATGTCGACAGACTTTGTCCCAATACGGCGTCATTGTGCGAGGACTTGCAAGATACGTTCCCCTTTGCCTACGCCAACGCCTATTTGACCCCTCCCGCCTCACAAGCTGTTGCCGCTCATGCTGATGATCGAGATGTATTTGTTATTCAAGTATACGGCCAAAAGGCTTGGAAGGTGTACGAGGACGTTCCTATCGAATATCCCTATCCACACGAACAGGTGGGAAAGAATGGAATGGCTGTGCCACCACCGATATTGGAGGGACCCTGTTTCATTGATACTGTGTTGCGACGTGGTGACGTACTCTACATTCCGCGTGGTCATGTTCACGAAGCGTCGACGTATCCTCAGGGTGATGATGAAACCATACAGCCATCCTTTCACATTACAATTGCTCTGGCGACATTTGATTGGGCGTTATC
>Ga0115006_10000729_pt1 | contig 18688 bp, 10 predicted proteins | sample ArcOceMetagenome_3_FD_88943 | JGI IMG/M metagenome (GOLD analysis project Ga0115006, IMG submission 88943) | Marine eukaryotic phytoplankton communities from Arctic Ocean - Arctic Ocean- Svalbard ARC20M Metagenome | ecosystem: Environmental > Aquatic > Marine > Oceanic | place: Arctic Ocean...
AGGGGTGTCAACTTCGGCGTCATCGAGTACTCTAACTCGATGAGAATGGGCCCAACTGCTTGCGAGGCTAGTGGCTGGATTTCAGATTCATCGCTGCAGTGCAATGCAATGGCATCGTCAACTGCCACAGCAAACCTTGTGTTAACGATAGCAAGCTTCAGATCTACTGCTACCAATCTGTTCACTACCGATGCCTCTGCAGTGTCAGCCGTCACCAATGCAGTGGTCGCATCTACTGGATTAACTAGCATAACTCTGCACGGATCTGGGTTTAGTCAATCGATGTTCACTCTTGCCTCAAGGATCGGGTATACTCTATGCGAAGCGACGGATTGGACGTCAAATACCGCGATCTTGTGCATGATGATGCGCGGAACTGGTAAGTCCCTCGGAGTCATGATCACAGCGGGCAGTTTACATATTGGGAGCACAACATCAGTGATCTCCTACGCAGGCCCGTTTTTGAGCGCTGGGCATGTTCAAAACAGGATGGTATTTTCGCACAGCGTCGCCGTCACATCCTTTACAGTTGTGGATCCGGGTTCAGCTCTTATGATTCCACGCTCCAGGGTCGTTTTGGACATTCGGATTGCGAGTCGACGCAATGGGAGTCATCCACATCAATTGCGTGCCTGCTTTCCCTGGCTTATGGGCCATTCACAACTGTGACCTTGACTGCAGGGAGCAACACAGAAAGCATCACCGGTCTCTTCACTGTTGACGCGCCCAATCTACTCTCATCTATGCCTGGAAACAGCCCAGCAACGGGTTCAGCGAGCATGACTATTTCTGGCGCTGGAATCGGGTATTACGATGCAACTCAAATCGTGCAGGTTGCAGGCACCAAATGCGAGACAACTGAGTGGCATTCCGATACCCACCTTCAATGTATGGCTGCTGCCAGCATTTCAGGTTCGCGAAGTGGCGCAGTCACGACTGCAGCAGCTGTCTCGACGTCAACTTTGCTCTTTACAGCAGATGCACCTGTGGTCTCAGTCAAGAACATCACCTTTCACCTCCACGATGGTCGTATAATGGTGACGGCCCACGGTGCAGACTTTGGCTCTGCAGACTACACCAACATCGGTCGAGTCGGCTTGACTGCTGCTGAGTTTACAGAATGGATCACGGATTCTTCAGTTCGATGCAGAGTCCAGCGGCATGTCAGGGGTACCAGGGCCCTTGCAGTCACTGCAGGAGAGCGCTCTGGCACTCAGACCAGCGCATTTACTTTCCACCGCTCAGAGACAGCAAAGGCGGTCAGATCCAACTTAGCCAGCACAGGTTCTACAAGCATAACACTGATCGGAAGTTTCGCTATTGAATCGTATACAGCCATAGCTATGCTGGGCAGCACGTCGTCTGAAGCAAGCGAATGGGTTTCAGATACTTCGTTGCGATGCTTATTCGGGGGATCCATTCGCGGCACAATGAGAGTCATCATGACAACCGGTGAACAGACTGGAAGCAGCACTGGCGTTTTCTCAGCTGATTTACCTCAATCGGTTGGCTTCGAAACAATGTATACCGGAATTCAGCAAAATCGGGCGCAAACAGGATCGGCAAGCTTGACACTGTATGGCCTGGGTTTTGGGCACCACTTCTTGAGCGCAAATGCCCGTGTTGGATTGACGGCAGCTGAAGCTACGGAGTGGGTATCCGAGACATCTCTGCATGGTATGGTAGCGCGTGGGGTTCTGGGCACCCGTCGCTTAACATGACAATGGGCCAGCGCTCGGAAAGCCATTCAAGGATTTACTCAATTGATAGCCCAAGTGTAAGCCTCAATATTCGTGCCAATCATGCGTCCACAGGGACGACGAGTGTAACCGTTTTCGGTGCAGGATTGGGGTCGGGATCGGGATTTTCACAGATGATGCGTACGGGCGGTTCTGGATGTGAAGACACACACTGGGAATCAGAGACATCGATTAAGGCGCTGGCTTCGCGTGGCGCGCAAGGAACTCGGCGTGTGGCAGTTTCTGTGAGCAGCTCAACGGCAAGCTTGTCAATGGCCTTCTCGATGGATACCGGAACTTTGAGTGCTGGTCGGATAGGAAACGTAGTAGGATCTGGTTCCGTGTCGATAACTGTGCATGGGGCAGGATTTGGACTGACGACAGTCACGTCACGCTTGCTGGTTGGACAAACGCGATGCGAAGCAACCATGTGGATTTCAGGGTCTTCGGTGCGCTCCCGTTCGGCGCAAGCGGCAGGGAAATCCCGCAGGGTACTGATCACAGCAGGAGAGCTTTCCAGCACAATGTCATCTGCATTCTCAGCAGACATTGCAACAGTAAGCACAAGCAAAGGGTACAACAGGGGTGTAACAGGATCTGCATCTATGACGGTGTTTGGCGCTGGACTTGCCAGTGGATTTTTTACTGCTGCGGGCAGAGCTGGACAGACAGCATGCGAATCCACGGAGTGGCATTCTAGCACAGCCTTGCGCTGTATGATGCCCGCCGGGGCTCGTCGTTCGAGGTCCGTAACGGTGACAGCGGGAGTGCTTGCTGGAAGCAGCTCCAGAACCCTGTCCCTCGACAACAGCGATGTGTCGACCTTCATGCTGATGAATCGCGGCTCGACGGGTTCTTCAAGTGTAACCGTCTATGGGCAGTTCTTGTTCGTGGAAAAACTCAGCGCTGTTACGAGGCTGGGTTGCACTGCGTTAGAGATGACTGAATGGGAGAGTTCATCATCTCTCACTTGTCGTGTCACAGTATCGTTGTCAAGGTCAAAGCGAGCGGCTGTGACCGCAGGTGGGCTAAGCCAGTCTATCACTCAGGTCTTCACATTTGACTTAGTGCTGGCGAGTGCAATGCCTCGAAAGAACCTCGCCGCAACAGGTTCAACGCAGGTGACGCTATATGGAGCTAGCCTTGGCCTCGTAGGGTTTACTGCATGGGGTCGGCAAGGGCAAACCAGTTGTGAGGGGACAGTGTGGGAGTCAGACACGTCATTGCAATGCATGCTTGCTGCAGGCAACGCTGCATCACGTCGGATAAGTGTGACTACAGGCAGCTCTGCAGCAAGTGGTACGGCAGCGTTATCGTACGACCTCCCTGTACATTTCACGAAAATGGTTGACGACATTGAAGTTTGTAACAGCACAGACTGCTTTGCGAGACTTTCCAACGCGCCGGGTAATTTTGTGGAGTCGGTACGACTCCGAGGAAAGAACATAGGTATGTCTGACATGACAAGCATCGCTCGAATCGGTGTGTCAGCATGTGAATCTAGTGAGTGGGAATCGGATTCCGCGCTCTCCTGTAAGATTTCACCAAGTCCAAAAGGCACTCGACGTGTGATAGTCACCGCAGGGAGAGCCATGGGCTCATCTTCAGAGGCAATTTCCTTTGACGTGCCCACGATTTCGGGTTCCTACCAGCTGAGTGCGGCCGAACGTGACGCCAGGCTTCTTGCCAATGATACCTCGGTTCTTAACATCAGTAGCTTTGCGAATCGTCGTATGCGGGGAGGTCTTGAAATGATGCTTGTAGGATATAGTTTCACCGCTGCTGACTACAGCCACATGGGAAGGATATCTTTCTCCGCGTGTGAAGCCAGCAGCTGGCTGTCTGATAGCAGTTTGACATGCAAAGTTAGTTCGGGCCAGGCTCAAAGTCGCCGTGCAGTCGTGACAAGCGGAGCTAACGCTGGATCGGCAACAGCAATCATGTCGTATGACAGGGTTGTGATCTCCTCATCGCAAACCACTAATAGGCCCTCGACTGGCTCAACTAGTCTGACTCTTACAGGTGTGGGGCTTAGTGTGCTCACTTATACTGAACAGGGAAGGATGTCGCCCTCAAGCTGTGAAGCTTCTGCATGGTTGTCAGCAACGAGTCTGCTCTGCAGGATTTCCAGAGGTGTGCTTTCGACAAGACAGCTAGTTGTAACGGCCGGGTCTGATCCAGGGTCTGGAACTCAGATGGTTTCGTACAGCGGACATGTGCTGTCTGCGGTGAGCTCGTTCTACAGCCTTCCCGGCTCGCCCGAGACGCGAATCACGACAACAAACGCGCTGTCCACTGGTAGCTCAACTGTTGTGATCAAAGGGTTGAGGATGGGAACGTTCGATTACTCTCTGTCGAGCAGAGTTGGAAGTACTGCATTTGAGTGGACTTCGTGGGAGTCCGATACGTCAGTAATAGGCCTCTTAATCGCATCACGCGATAGATCAAGACGATTGACAGTTACAGCTGGCAGCATTGCAGCAAGTTTGACACAGGCCTTGTCATTTGATGCTCCTGCTATAAGCACTAGCCACTTGCAGAATTTATATGCCCTGGGGATCCACGTTACAACTGTATCTGGTGCCAATTTTGGTCTCGTATTGCGTACCCAGCAGGGCAGAATCGGAGATAGTGCTTGCGAAAGTTCGGTTTGGGATTCAGAAACTTCGATTCAGTGCAAAGCTGCACATGGGGTCAAGGGCTCGCGGCGAATGGCGGTGACAGCAAGTGCTGTTTTTGGAAGTGCAACTCAAACTATATCGTACCAACTTGCAACAGTGCTGACGCCGGGTTATGCTTTCATGGGCAATAACACTTGGCATCAAACGCGTGTGTACAGCAATCGTGGAGCTTCTGGGATGTCACAGGTCACGCTTATTGGCTTAGATCTTGGGCTGTCCATGTACACATCGATGATTCGGTCAGGTGCCACACGCTGTGAGTCTTCACAGTGGGTCTCAGACTCCTCAGTGCAAGGAATGGTGGCGCATGGCTTCCGTTCAACTCGTCGAGTATCAGTGACGGGTGGACAAATATCCGGATCCAGCAGCGAGATCCATTCATACGACGCATCCGTTATCTCTACGCTGTACGTCAGCAACACGCCTGGTGCGCGTCCCGAGGCGTCTTCGACGATAACTGTCGTGGGGTCCGGAGTGAGCTTAAGTGCATTTACGGAGCGTGTCAGAACGGGGCTGACAGAGTGTGAAGCATCCTTCTGGCAATCGGACACGTCCGTTGTAAGCATGGTGGCGCGTGGTGCACAAGGAACTAGGCAGGTGATGCTTACTGCTGGCCATCGAGTGGGCAGTGGGACGCAGATCTTATCATTCGATCTTCCAATGGTTGCATCCTCTTGCGGTCCAACCAATCGAGCTTCGACGGGCAGCGCCAGTGTCACTATCAGCGGAAGCTCAATTGGAAGCTTGCAAAGTTTTGCAATGACGCTCAAGACAAGACTAGCGTCAACTTCCTGCGAGGCATCTGAATGGGTATCCGATACCGCAGTCCAGTGTATGGTATACAATGGCATAAAGGGCTCAATCAGAGTGATGGCAACTGCGGGCGAACGAGTCGCCAGCAGCTCTGGAGCCATGTCGTATGATGCACCCGTCGACTTCTATCTTGTAAGTTCCACCATGAGTGTGAACAGAGCAACCATGCAGAGTTCGACCTTCACTATGAAAGGTGCTGGATTTGGCATTGCCAGATACTCTGGCCATGTTACGTCGGGATCGACTGATGCTTTGTCAACGCGGTGGATATCTGAAACATCGATTGCAGGCAAGGTTGCTCGTGGCACAGGAGCTACAAGCCCTATCATCATATCGGTTGCTGTTCTGGTCGGCACAGTTACCGACATTTTATCAATCGATACTCCTGCTTTGCAGAGAGTGGATTTTTCTCGCGGGATGGCAAATGCTCCAGCGATGGGCAAGTCTACGTCTGTGCTGACATTGAAGAACCTTGGTTATAATGGTGCCTCTCACACTGTCGCGCTCCGCACTCTGCACTCTCAATGCGAAAGTACTGAATGGCGATCCGATGCCACGGTTGTGTGCAGAACTGCGACCGGACTGTTCAGAACAAACAGAGTTACCGTCACCTCTGGTGGGCTGGTGGGCAGCCTAACTGAGTCCCTTTCCTACGACCTTCCATCGTTAACGAAGTCAACTCTCGCGAATGCACCGTCCTTTTCAAGGTCGGCCGATCTTTTGAATGCTAGTCTCAGCAATCCTGTCCTTGGTCGTAGCTTCGGGAAGGCGCTACATACTACGGTAGTACGAATGGGTACTACTGAGTGCGAGTCGACAGTCTGGAGCTCGGATTCATCGACACGATGCCTTGTTGCTTCTGGCATATTGAGAACGAGAGCAGTCGTATTGACAGCTGGGCAACAACATGGATCGACATCTGAAATGATGTCGTATGATCGGACCGTGTTGTCTAGTACCGTGCCTGGCAATCTGATGACCACGGGACGGACAGTGACAACTATCTTTGGTGCCACTTTCGGAACCATTGGAATGCGATTCGATGCAACGTCAAGCGAATCGACAGACTGGATCAGCGATACTTCTGTGTCAGCGAAGAGCACAGTTGGACAGATGTCAACGCAAAAGGTGATTATCACCTTTGGTGCACAAGTTGGTAGCACCTCGGGGGCGCTGAGTTACGACGCAGTTCAGCTTTCGTATGCCACGCCGACAAACATTGTGCTGAAAGGCGGACTCAACGGCACGCTGATGCTTTACGGTGAAGCCGTGGGTGTATATCATGTTTGTCCGGCGGCGCGTCTGTTTACGACAAGCTGCGAGGAAACTATGTGGAATTCGGATACAGCCCTGTACACGAAAGTATCTCGTGGATTGGGGGTCAGTCAGCATGTGTCAGTGACCGCGAGTTTGTCGGCGGGCACCATGACAGGACCTGTGTCCTACGATGCGCCGATCGCTAGTGTCCTCGCGGGAGCTAATCACAGATCCATCGGTGCATCATCGGTCACTGTCGTTGGGAGCTCTCTGGGATTGCTGCACTATACGCAGCAGGCTTCAGTCGACGCGACCCATTGTGAGCATTCTGAGTGGAATTCTGACACGATGGTAATGTGTAAAATTGCTGCTGGTATCCAGCAGACTCGACTTGCTGTTCTGACGGCAGGTCTCATACCAGCCACAGTGTCCCAGGGCGTGTCGTTTGACATACCTGCGGCGAGCAAGCTGTCTCCGGCGCCACGGAACTTCCCTGCGCATATCTCAGAAAGCTTCCATACCACACTACACATGGAAGGGGTTGGGATGTCATCGTATACAGTAAAGGGCGGTATTCAATCGACTTCGTGCGAGGCCAGTGAATGGCTCTCGGAAAGCACGATTGTTTGCCGTGTATCGGCAGGAACCGGAAAGAGTTTGCGCATTCTACTGACGGCGGGGATGCAATCTGGCTCCTATTCGCTCGCTACTTCGTACGACATAGCAAGTGCAAGCACAATTTTGGCGAACGTGAGGCCTACAGGCCACTCGAGCATGACGGTGTACGGCAACAGTATGGGAAGCATGTCGTATTCCAGTGTGGCGCACGGAGGCACTGTGTCTGAGATGACTATGTGGCAATCTGACTCCACTATTGTATGCAAAGTCAGCGCAGGCATCGGACGAAGCGTTCGTATATCGCTGACGTCGGGCGTTTCCACTGGAACATTGACAGAGGCAGTCTCATATCAATCTCAAGGCTCAATAGCATTATCCAGGCTGAATGTTGCGGCTACGGGTTCAATCGTGCTCAGGATTTCAGCATACAATCTTGGGATTGCTGATCTTACATTGAGGAGCACGGTTGGATTGAGTACCAGTGAGTTGACGTCGTGGGCATCGCATACGTCAATAATATGTCGATCCTCCAGCGGAACGAAGGGCAGTGTCGCCCATGTGGTCACATCTGGATTTACGGCTGGAACGATCACTAAGGCTCTATCATACGAAACACCCAGCGTTTCAATAGCTGGGCCAGCAAACATCGTGTGGAGCCAGTATGCAGGAATCTCACTACTGGGTGTTAACTTTGGACAAGCTGCCACCACGTATCAGGCGAGGCTTGGATCGACAGCAATTGTTGGCATGCAACTTTGGAAAGATGACACCACTGTGTGGTGCATGGTCCCGAAGGGTGTTGGCAACACTAAGCCTATTTCTCTGACTATCCAGGGAAACATCGGCACTGGTACCGATATTGTTTCGTATCTCGCACCCGAGCTGACTTCAGTCTGGCAGGGCTTCACGCCGGACTTCACAAAGCCTATGACGTTCACTGTGCGCGGGAAAGGCATGGGCTATACTTCGCACTCTTCCAGGATGCGGCTGGGACACACAGCTTGTGCTGCAAATGAGTGGGTATCGGATACGACAATGAAATGTAGACCAGTCTGGACGGGTGGAGTTGTTGGTGCTGCGGGCCTGAATCAGGTCGTGACAGCAGGTCAGAAAGTCGGAAGTATACTTTCAATCTTCACGTACTCAGCAGGCACAGTCACGCACGTATCTTACTTCAACGCACCGACGATGGGTGGCAGTGCAATAACTGTCACAGGCATGCATGGAGTATCTGCCACGCAAAAGGCAAGGATTGGTGCGACTGCATGTTTGACGACCGAATGGCAGTCGGCCAGTACAGTAGTATGCAAACTGCCCATGGGCGTAGGCGGTGCATCCATGGATGCAATTGTAACAGCTGGTCGTCAGATCTACACCCTGCAAAACGTTGTCACGTATGACAGATATTATGCGAGCGCATTCTGCTTCACGCAACCAGATGCCAACTTCATTTTTATTGAAGGACAAAACTTCGGTGCTTATGATGCAACCTTGAATCGAAAAGTGGGCGATTTCGGTTGTGGTTCTTCTGAATGGATTTCAGACACCGCGGCCAGGTGCACCCTTTTCCCCGGCTTTGTGGCCTCCCAGGTAACCACTGAAGCTGTGCAGGCGATGGCCATGTGCTCCATCTGCGAGCCTCCGAAAGTTCTTGATGGATGTATTCAGGGCGTCAGTCCCGGAAATTGTGACGTATGTGCATCTTGCCCAGAGGGTTCAGAGCGACAGGGTTGTTTGTTTGGTGGATTTACCAGAGGGTACTGCGAGCCTTGTAAAACCGGACCTTCGTTCTTGCCTTCAGAACGCACTTACAAGAACGAGATTGGCCCAGCCGACGCGACATGTCAACCATGCACAGTTTGCGGGGGAGTTGAGCAAGACGGGTCAGAATATGAAAGTGAATCGTGCACAACTACAACGGACACGAAGTGCGCGCCATGCCCTCAATGCGCGGAGGGTTTCTTGGTCGGCTGCGCAGGTACTTCCCCGGGTAAGTGCATCGTGCTGAAGGGCGTGAAGGAGATCAAGGCGACAGCGCAAGCAGTCATGTCTGATAGTGTCGTCGAGCAAAAATCCGATGATGGTTCACTTCAGTTCCTGACGACCAAAGCTTCGCAAGCGAAAATGTCTGGGGCGTACTCTGATGTGGCCTTGGATATTCCTGCGGCTGTTGTAATTAAAATGGGCCCAGGAGCAGAATCCTCCGCACTCCAACTTTCTGTTGTTGATGTTCCTGATGATCTGAAAAATGCCGCCAACAGTCTCAGACGCTCTGAACCCTCTCAAAGTGGAACTGAGTATGGTATTATTGGTCCAGTGATCTTATTGACGCCCTCTGGAACCCAATTTTCGCCACCCATTACCTTCTCGATGCCGTTCGATACTTCCAAGGTTAATCGTACCTTGAATAATCAGCGCCTGGCGATTTACAAGTGGGATGACGTATCAAGCAAATGGACAGAGGTGCCCGGAAGCATGGAAATTAAACCAGGTGTGCTTGCGACTCAGACGGCTTCATTTTCTTTGTACACGGTAATAGCCACTCCAATGACAGCACCCAAAGTCCAAGTGGTTTCTGCACCTTTGATTGACCTGGTAGATTATGCGGATGTGCTTACTGCGACCGAATTTGTCACGAGAGAGGACGTGGTTGCGAACGCTAAGGGCCCATATAAGAAGACCAGCATTCGCATTCTGAAAGGTACGTTGGTGACATTCCCTGTTCCGGGTGCGTCAGGCATTTTTGTTGAGTTCTCAGATATTTCGCTTGAACAAGCGGATGTCTTGTCGCGGAGCAAAAATAGAGTCATGGTGTCAGATTGGGTCACAAGTTTTGTGCCAGGAGAAACCAAATTTGCTCCAGCAATCAATTTGACAATCCCGTACACTGTGGACAAAGTTGGAGCTGTGGGGAGAAGGCAAAGCGAGGATATTCGAATCGCTGTCCATGAATGGGACAACATTAACAGGAACTGGAAGGAGTTGGAAGGAACTTATGTCCTTGAGGACGGTCTTGTAACCTTCTACACGAACACGTTGGGTGTGTACGCTGTCATGACTGTACCGGCAACCCCCATCCTCCTGGAGCCTGTGAAGCCGGAATCTCCCCTGAAAGTCATGACTGTCATTCCTGCCGTGATCGGAGGGACTTGTCTAATCTTATTATGCGCTGTTGTGTCCTTTGCTATCCATCGGCGCAGCCGCGGCAAGAAAGAGATTGAGAAACTCAAATCAGCGCTGGACCGTCGAGACGAGCCAACACCCGAGGTCGACCCGTCGGTCATTCAGCTTGCCCAGCAGCTGGCAGCAAAAGAAAGGGAAGACGAGAAAGTATCAGACGAATTCCAGCCTGCTGATGATGTTTCGGCGCTTGAACTTTCGGAGCACATGGCAAAGAAAACTGGGGACTCGAGCGATCATGTAATTGATCCGTCTGTCCTCAGTCTCGCTCAACAGCTTGCTGAGTCAGAGAGTCCTCGCATCAGCACCACTGGGGCAGAAGTCGACCCTGCCTCTGTTTATCCGATCTCTTCTGTACAATCAAGCGCGTTGAGTGATGCGGGTCTTTCTCAGGTCAGTTCACATCTTGATACAAGTTGCTCCTGCCCAAAGTGCCTGTTTGTGTGTGTTTGTTGAAGTGCTAACATGCTTCGTAAACAGGACGAAATGGCATCACTCCTTGCTGGATTAGCTGCTGCAGAAAAGATCCAGACTGGCTTGCCAGCAGCTCCGGCTCCAAGCTCTGCGTCGTCTGCCGTTGGATCGGCCAAATCAAGGCGCCCGTCAAAAAGTTCAAAGAAGAGTCGCAAAGGAACTTCGAGCGTGGCAGGGACCGAGCTGTCTGCCATTACAGAAGGTGAACCTTTTGAATATGGTCATTCTGAGTTCTAGAGTACCAAACTGCCCATGATGGTACCTGACATGGGTTTTGCTTGCAGGTGGCACGTTGTCTTCAGCGCAATGGGCGCAAGCGCCTACTGCCACTGCTGCGTCTCAGGTATCAGCTGGGCAGATAAGCGGTCCGGTCGACCATGGCCTGCCAGAGGCAGGATCGTCACTGTCGCAAGGCACTTCGGGTACTCAGGCAGCAGCGACTCAACGTCAAAAAAGATCCTCTCAGACCTCAGATGTGTCCTTGGATGATATTGGGCTCTCTCTTGCGGATACAGGTGCTGCCATGGAGCGATCGCAAGCCGGTGCCGGGGAAAGCATCTTTGCATCTCAGCTGACCCTGGATGCGCTTGGCCTGTCTCTTGCTGACACGGGCGCGGCAATGGAGGCTGACTCGCAAACGGGTGCTCTGACCTTGGAATCTCTGGGGTTGACGATGGACGACCTGGAAGAAGATCAAGTCGTTGATGCACCCGAGGACATTGCTGAGCGGATGAGTCGAATCCTCAATACGTTTGGAACCGACGTCGGTGCTACGGCTGACTTCGTCCTTGTGTCGCAGGCCATCGAGCCCGAGGTGTCTTACATGCAGCCGCCTCAGAATGTTGCCGAATTTTCCGTTCGCGAAGGTGCTGCGGTCCCTCGCAGACAACGGGATGAAGCCCAGCGCGAATTGCAGCAACCAGTCAGAGAGAGTCTCGAAGCTCGCATGTTGGCGGGACCTCAAGAGCAGAGAGCGCAGACTACAGCAGCTGGAGACGAGCGATCGGCGCAAAAATCTTCTGAGCCCCCTCCCGAGGTGTCAACAGATCCTGCAGGTGGCTACGAGCTTTCCCTCGACGCTCTCGGTCTGAATCTCGGAGACTTAGCTGGAGGCGCTGATGAAATCGATGATTCTGTCCTGAGTCTTGCAAAGCAGCTTGCTGAAGAGGAAAGCAGTCCTCGGCGGTAGACGGGCGAGATCAGGGATGTGGGCGCCAGATTTCATTCACACAATTATTTCTTTTTTAAATTAACATCATCCACCCTACCAAAATTCACACGTCATTCAACTCAACCACTCCATCTTTGCCACGACACCCTGCACAACAAGCGCATTTCCTCAGATAATTGATCAATAATCAATCTTATTCTTGGGAACCCTGTGGTCGCTTAGAATCACAGGTATGTTAATAAATGACAAGAAGATACTCGTGGCACTCTCCCTTCCTCACCAGGAAGTTCCCTCCCCACCCCTCATTGTATCGGCTCGTTCTCCCTCCTCCCCAGCCCTTTTGTATACATCAGAAGACCTTCCTTGGGAGACGGCGAACCTAAAAAAGTGCCGGGTTGTGCATTGGTTCTTAGTTCCGTCTAGGACAGTCATGCATCACGGCACAATCACCACGTCAACGGACTAACTTCTCTCTAATCACACCTCGTTACCCATGTCTCATTCTCAGAGAATCTGGGGCTTTCACTCCTATGCCACGGAGGGTCGATGTAGCAAGTAGCACATAAAATTGCACGGGCTCTTCGGAGTGATGATCATGCTGTTTATTGTTCTTTCCAGAAACAAACTTCGTAGCTTCAGTGAAGCGCGGCCGTGAGAAGTCATTGTCATGTCAATGCCTCGAATTGCATTTGCAGTATCTCTGAAGCTAGAATATTTTTTGATCTCAACACGGGAATATACAGACCATGCGAATCGCGACCGTGACATCAAATCTGAAATAGGTGTCTCTGAGGCTCAGGCACTTTTGGCACAGTTTCCGTCAGCGCGCAACTTCTGAGCTCAGGCCTGCTTGGTAAGGCTCCAGCTGTCTGTAGCGGCCTGATCTGATCCGTGAAACCTGAACATAGATCGTCATTCTTGCTCGGCCCGGGTGCGCAAGCCCCTCGCCAAGACGCAGCACACACCATCGAGCCATGATGTACTCAATCCGGTATGAAGAGCGAGCGTCACGGACTCCGTGGTCGAGCGAGGGAGAGTCTGAGCAAAAGAGTCCGAGCAGCGAGCAAAAGAGTCCAAGCAGATATTCAGCCTGAATATCTGCCGAGAACCACTTTGATCGTGTGTCACGGTTACGCGGTACACAGCAAACGCCAACTGATGTGCCAGCATACGCGTGCACGAATGCTGACTCTCAGGCTCTGTTGACCGTGACGCTCAAGCTCGGTCGCGGTGTGAGCCCAGGCTGGAAGAATATTCATGATATGGTGTCACGGTTCTATCTATACACAGACTCTATCATGATGATTGCAACACTATAAACTTATGGCGTACATCGTGTTCTCAGAAACAGTGCATAGAGTCTTACACAATAATTCTTGACTTTCTCCTATGTACGAAGGGTCGATGTGGAGCCGAAAAGACAAGGACGGAGACACCATTCTGGTCGCCACGCATGTTGATGACACTGAGCATCGTGACAGGCTCCAATGACGCGAAGATAGATGCATTCATCCGAGTCGCTAAGCTGTTGGACAGATTTTGACGAGACCTGCGAGCGTAACCTCACCGATGCTCGGTATTGAGTGGGAGCGCGATGCAAGCGCGCTGTCTCAGAAAGCTTTTACCGAGAAGCTTCTAAAAGCTTTCGGATTCTGGCAGTATTTTTTCATCAACACCTGCCTGCACGGGCCCTTGTGACAAGCCTCAGGCGTTCGGAATTCGTCAGGAATGGCTCGGAGGTTTGTTTTCCGAGGTCATCATCATCGGCCTGATGGCGAGGGAGAGTGAGTTAGGAGAACGGGAACTTGAAAGGGGGGTGGAGAGCGAATACGTGTGAGGAGTGAGTCGCCCGGGCCGGGCGGGCACTGCGGGCTCGCGGCGCGATAAAGAGTCTTGACGAGGACGAAGGAGACTCTGAGAGGAGCAGACTCCCGTGGCAGGGAAACATAAGTTGGCAGGAGAGGCTTGGAAATCGGTGGTAGAAATCTCTCAAAAGTTGCAAAGTGTGGAAAAGAAACCGAACGGGCAATTTTTAGTACCGGGAAATTGGTAGGGTCCTTATTCGGCTGAAGCAAATTCGGTGAACGGGGGTTTTGGGCATTCCCCCCGTGGGGGGATTTCCTGCGATCAAATTCCCAAACTCCGAAATGCCAGTGCTCAAATGGACATTAACTTCTTATAATAGCACTCATTTTACTTGCCCACACGGACTCGGACATGCCAGCGGGCATGGGGCTTTCCCACCTGAAAATAATCCCAAAAACTGGAGGCGGCGATAGTGACTCGGAGCACTGACGAAGGGGATAAAATCATCGATTACCTAATCGACGATTTTATCCCCTTCGTCAGTGCTCGCTATCGCCTCCTCAGGCTCAAGAATCGAAGGTTTTACCTAATCGACGATTTTCTCCCCTTCGTCAGTGCTCCGAGCCTCGGAGTCACTATCGCCTCCTCAGGCTCAAAAATCGAAGTTTTTGGGGGTCGATCGATTACCTAATCCACGATTTTATCCACTTCGTCAGTGCTCACTCAGGCTATCGCCTCCTCAGGCTCAAAAATCGAAGTTTTTGGGGATATTTTCAAATGTGAGAGCCCCATGCCCATGTTTATGGATGTGGCCGTCTGGCAAAGGTGCTGATGGAAAATAAACTGGGTTGATTCGTTGGAATCAACCCTGCTGGCTACCGGGTTTTAGAGTTTCCGGACGGCGCCCCCACCCGTGCGCGCGACCCCATAAGGTGTACAAAACTTTATTTGAAAGGACGGCCGATTGCCCCGCACCGTGACCACCCGGAACACCAGCCCGCGCTCGGAGCCGAGCGCCGCAAACTCGGCGGCGAGCTCCTCGTGCTATGACATGAACTCGCACCGCCGTCGAGCAGGTAGGCCCTTTTGCCACGTCGGGCACGCACATGCTCGTGCGCGCGCGCGTGACCAGCGCGCCAGCCGCGTCGAGGAACTGAATGCTAAATTTCGTACTGTGCTGTAAATCCAAGTCACGAGGGATTCAATCATTTGGATAATCACTTGGATCAGGGGATTCGGCGGCCTCAGCAGTGTCAGAGTTGTGAAGAGTAGTATGAGCTGCAGGAACCACTCGAAACATTTATGATGCGTTCGCGTCTACAAACGTAACAGAATCTGAGTTGGCACCAGAGGTCGCCTGGGGCGACATTCACAGACGGTGCATGTCGACCCCCAGCCACTGGTATTGATGCGTAGCCCGTTGCTGCTGCCGAACTTAGCTGTCTATAACATTAATGACTCTTAAATACATCTTTTGCGCGGGAATCCCCTCTCCAGTCCCAAGAGAACAAGGGGAAGAGTGTTGCCCCAACTGTCCCACCAAACACCAAGGCACCTGCCCATCCGCACGCGGAATCAAGTTTGTGAACCTATGGGGTCCTGGCGATCAGGAGGACGTTTGTTGGGGAGGCCTGCTCAATCCTCCTGCATGCGCGGTATCTCCACTGTGCTGCGCGCGGTCTGCGCCTGTCGCGGCGTCAGATTCCAAGGCTTCGGCAGCACCTGCCCGCCCTTGCCATGCTGCTCAACGCCCACCGCCAGCTGGTGCGAGTGCCGCAGGAAGACGTGCCGGACCTGGCGCTCATGCGGCGACCGCACATGCAGGCGCAACCAATTTGAACCAAGACTCTGGGGGGCCCCGGCTAGACCAAGCGCAGCATCCTCTTGTGACACTTCTTGAACAGAGAGCCCCTTGGTCGCACGCCCATCCACAGCTACAACAACCACTCAACAGTGTCGCCGATGAGAACGGCCCCGCTCCTTCTCTCCAGGCTGCTGCTGCTGCTACTACTGCTGTTGCTGCGAGGGTGCTTGCGCCCATCAGACACGATTGCGCATCGTTACACGGCAACGCGCGCACAACAAAACTGAATCCTCCGCATGTGGACCGAACCAATACATCCGCTCTAGGGTGAACCGACCTACCTGCGTGGACGAGGGTGGCAGGCAGCGCGCTGCGTGCGTCTACACCACTACGCACTGAGAGGCGAGAGCACGTGCACGCAAGGGCGGTGGTGGTGCGCGGAGAGGGACACCTGCTGTGCCTGCGCCTGCTGCTGGTGATTCTTTTTGTAACACAGCGCAAGCCCGCACCCCGCCTGCACCTCGGATTCGTCGGGGCTGCCTCCAGTGAGTTCGATCATACGTTTCAGCTCGTTTGCCAGGGCCATTGTGAGCCCGTTGCCCTCCTCCGCGAAGTCCTGTTTCGCGCAGAGCGTGCAGCACCACCAGCAGCACCAGTGTCAAGGCAGACCAGCGAATCCCACCTCCACACGCCCCTCACACCACTCGCCTCTCTCCAGAGCGATCCAGTCCCGGCCTAGTCCAGCTGGTGCACTAGTCCGCGGTGGAGATGCAGGGCTGAGGTAACGGGAGCGCAAACGTGGAGCCACTCCGGAGCTACACCGGAGCTACGCTGGAGCAGTGCAGCTCGTGAGTCTGCGCACCTTGCAGTAGCCCATGTTGTGCACGTAGTTGTGGAGAATCAACTTGGAGAGCCCCGACGACATTTTGCGGTCGATCTTGCCGCAAATGCGCGAAAATCCCTGGACGTTGACGCGGCTAAAGGCCTGCAAGACGTCGAGCTGCTGCAACAGCGCCTGCAACCGTTGCCGGATCTTCTTTTTCTTCGAGCCTGTAAAGGGCATGTATCTTCGCATCCAGAGGGATTGAATGTCTTGCTCACACACGGCGGCCTTGGAGGCGATCTCGTCAAAGATCGCCTTGTGGCACCACTGTGCGGCGTCGATGTTGATGCCTGCCGCCATGTGCGCGTGCACCCGAGTGCATGCGCATGCATGTGTGCGCATGCACGTGTGCGCCCGAACAAAAGAGCAGCCTCACGTCAATACAAAAGAGCAGCTTCACGTCAATACCACTCCCGCGCCAGTACGAGACGCACCGGAGTACGTGCGCGTCTGACCGCACGCCAGCACAGGCAGCTGCACGCGTGCGCATGACAACAACGTATTCGCGCAACGCAGAAGGGCGATGCGCGGCTGCCACTTTGACCAAGTTAGCCGACGCGCTAGATACGGGGTAGGGCGCACGCCTGGGTAGGGCAGCGTCTCTACAAGAGCTTCTCTATACAGGGCACGCTAGGTATCGCCTACGGGCAGCGCCTACAGGGCCTTCGCGGTCAGGCGCCCGCAGCCTTGCGCGCTCAGATCTCGGCATGTTAGGACCGCTGTCTAGGCGCTTTGCTCCTTGCGCGCGCCCTCGCGGCTGGGGATACGGGCGGTGAGAGAGCAGGTGGGAGCGGGAATGTTTACAGAGTTTGGCGATGAGCTTGTAGATGCAATGTGTGCATGTGCATGTGATGTGTGTGTGTGTGTGTGTGTGTGTGTGCTTACGGAGTTTGGCGATGAGCTTGAGTGACTGGCCATCCAGCCCCCCGGGAACCAACTTCTCCACCTCGGTGCGGCACAGCGGGCACGAGGTACACATGCCGTTGCCAAGCGTCTCCACCAGACAGAAGGTGTGGAACGTGTGCTTGCATGCTGTTGTCGTCACATCCGATGCCGGCCCCAGAATCTCCAGGCAGATGGCGCACTCGTCTGCGTGCCGCGCCGGCAAACACGCGTCAGGCACTGGGAGGGCACGCAGGCCGGCCTCGCAGCCGAAATGTCGCGCGTCTATGCTGCCATTCCCAGCCTGCATTCCTCAACCCAACGCCGCTGAAAAGCGGCGTGCAGGACGGTCCACCCACGCTTGTTTCGCGGTGCGTGCCCACCCAGCCCAGGAGGAGGCAACCCCGCGCGACGAGGGAGACAGAGCACAGCGCACGCGATGCCTGGGAAAAGGGTCGGGAACACGGCCATGGATGACACGAGGCATACCTGTCAAGTCCTTGTTGCGCCGGGCCTGCATGTCGCGTTCGTACTTGGACTTTTGCATGTTCTTGACATGGTCCTTGAGGTCCTTGTACCGCACAAGCCCCTTGCTGTAGCGCACGTCTCCCGCAAACTTGGGGCTCTCCTCCTCGATGTACTTTGCAAACGGCTAGGCGGCACACACACACACACACACACACACAAGACAGCACGCGGCGCGCGGCTCCAGAGGCGTCAGCCGGCACCTTGGCCTCCCGCGGGGGCACGGCGCGCAAGCTGCGGGCTGGGCGGTGCTGCGGGCACGGGGCGCGAGCACGCCGGGGAGCGGGGCCACAACCATGTCCGTTCGGTTTTCGGCCACCCGCAGCAGCTCTGCGGCCGCCATGTCCGGGCCCTCGCGCCCCCGCCGCTTGCTGGCGGTGCTGCCGCCCGCGGCAGCCGGCTCTCCGTCTGGGGCGCGCTCCTTGCTGCCGGCGCCGAAAGGTGCCGGGCCCTCGCTGGCATCGCGACCCAGGTGCACTGTTGTGACCGCCGCGCTGGCGCTTACCCTGCCCGTCGGGGCGGCGCGCGTCCCCGCTGCTGTGCCGCTCATGGCGAACGACGTCGGCAGGGGTCCGGGCACAAGCGCCAGCCACCCGACGCGCGCGCCCGCCACCACGCGCAGGCGCGGGGCAATGCGCTGAGGTGCCGCGCCTGGAGGTCCCCCGCCGGTCCGGCCGCTGCCCCCTGCCGCCCCCCCAGCCGCTGCTACCGACCAAGACACAAAGTAGACTGTGATGACCCGTTTGTACTGAAGGAGGAACATCATAGAGATAGAATGTTGGCCAATTACATAGTAGAATAATCTCTTCAGTTTGACCCATTTTGTGTCCAGGGAGGCCCTATAATCCCACAAAG
>Ga0115006_10000733_pt1 | contig 18649 bp, 23 predicted proteins | sample ArcOceMetagenome_3_FD_88943 | JGI IMG/M metagenome (GOLD analysis project Ga0115006, IMG submission 88943) | Marine eukaryotic phytoplankton communities from Arctic Ocean - Arctic Ocean- Svalbard ARC20M Metagenome | ecosystem: Environmental > Aquatic > Marine > Oceanic | place: Arctic Ocean...
CCCTCTCCCTCTCCCTCCCCTCTCCCTCTCCCTTTCTCTGTTCGTCCCCCAAACCACACGCTAAACCCTAAACCCTAAACACCAATTGCACCCCCCCTCATCTCCCCTGTGACTCACGCATCCTCACACGCTCTGTTGCCTTCCCTCACACTGGCACTGGCAGGTATGACGCAGCACGGCTCTTCATGGCCTGCCTCGATGAAACGGCTACTTTGGCAAAGCGCAGTAAAATTGAGGTGTGCATGTTATGTGTACCAAATAGTAACTTGAAATGTGTACCAAAAGTGCTGTGTATGATGAACGTGCTTTTTATTGTTCTTTCTAGAAATGAACTTACATAGACTATATATGCCTTCTCCACGAGAGAGGGGCGGTCAGTACAACGAGTAGTCCTTACTTATTCAGCAGCTCAGCGGTGGCATGCACAAGCCTGAGCTGTAATCGATCGGGGGCAATCTTGAACTTGAATTAAGCCACGTAAGTAAGTTACCACGACAGTACGTTGTGTGGGCACGATAAGAGAGAATGTTGTTTCTTGGTACTCTTTCAGTAATCACCGTGACCACACTACCTCTATGACTACTGCAAGCATTCATAGATGGTTACTCAAGGAGGCCCCCGGGAGTACCGTGACCGTGACCGGGGAGTACCAGTAAACAGCCCCCTAGCTCTCTCTCTCTCCAAATACGTTGTATTCTGCTACAAACAGGTAAGCGAAGACATCATCTTGGCGCAGGCTTTCGTCAACCTCGTGCGAGATCGTGGCTTGGATCGGTACTGTGTACATACTGTATGCATGCATCGATAGACATTGCGTTTGTGTTTGCGAATCTAATGCTTAGACAAGAGCGATGTATTTGTCCCTTTCTTCAACGTCGCCTCCGATTCTCTTCGCTGGTCGAGACAGCGTGCTGCGTGCGCACCCTGTGACCGGCCGTGCGGAAGAGCGGGCCCAGGCGCGAGACCATCCAGTCGTGTGCCTTGGTGGCGCCTGAGTGAGCTGTGCAAGTGCTAATTTGGCCGTGAACGTCGAGCAAGAACTTTTTACATCCGAACCCAACATGTCCGATCCTCAAGCGATTCGTCAAGCGCATCTAGAATGCGCCGTGTCCGACGAGTCACTTGAGTTTGAGATGTTGTGCGGGATGCTATCACACGTATAATGGGCTGCGAGTACGGGCGAGAAAGGGTAATTTGATTACATCTTGTATGCATGCAGGAACTTGGAGTGGAACTACAAGGAACCTGCTCCGCGGGAGGACGAAGAGGAGCAGTCGGCGGAAGGGCAGTGAGAGGACTCAGGGGCCGGGAGTGAGCAAACTACCGCGTCTGTCGTCGTCCCGACACCCGGGCCACGTGCGATGCTTCGTCGTGTGTACTTTCGTTTCCGCATCTCCCTTGCGCAACTAAACAAACCTAGTAAACAACGGGAAACCGACACTCGCGTTTTGAACGACAGGCTGTAGCCTTTCTTACAATGGTTGCTGCAGAAGTGCTAATAAACAACTCTCTCTCTCTCTCTCTCGTGGCAAAATGCCTGCAAAAGTTCCTCGAGGCGACACAACCTTGTGGGAGGATGAACGCGGCCGTAGTTGCCTTAATTTGCTTAATCATTCTTGATTCTATTCTTACTCCGTAGCCACCGAGAACACGGGCGCTTCATCACGACTCGGGAGTAGGGAACAAGGCCCCAAAGCCCGCGAAAGGACGATGTGCATGTGCGGCGATGTGTGCTACTTACACCATATGATCAATGATCATGATGACAGAACATGCGCAAGTTGAACTACATCTACACTGGTCTGTGGTTTTCTGCCGATTCACCTGGCAGGTGTTGACTTGCGAGATGCCAGGATGGCAAACGAGAGGGACGCGCTACTACCCAGGCATTCTACTGGTGTTAGGCAACGACTCCAAGTTGTCACGGGGTCAGCGTTTATTTTATTACCCCGGTGGTACCGGCCGCGCCCGTTCCGTTGCAGGTGTGCACGCAGCCCTACTCGTGTGTTCTGGGCCAGGAGTGATCATCGGCGGTCGCTTGATGCTAGTCTGGTGAGCTTGGCGAGCTTGCCGGGACGACGACGCTGCTTCTGGATCCCTATGTGGATCATCGACTCCTGCAGGGATCGCGCCACGCACGCGTCTTGTGCAATCAAAGCAGCCTTGCGCTTGGTCCTTGCGCCACTATCATGGTGTGCGCAGCTCCCGGCGCGGGCGTCGGGGCGAGGACGCGCCGCGGCGGGGCTTTGCTCCGCCGCTGTCGCTGCCAACGCCACCAACGGCCCGCCGGGGGGGGCCGCTGTGGTTGAGTGGGGGAGGGCGGGAGACAGTGCCGACCCGGCCGGGGCTGGCGCGACTGACGCGTCCTCGGGCTCGTCGAAGTACGTGCTGGCAAATACACGTTTGCACGACTCGGCTACGTTCCGCATATCGCTCTTGATCTCCCTGCGAGCAGTGGAACACGTACAACGTCCGTCAGAAGTGCCCGAGAGCGATCACATCACCCACGGGAACACACGCATCATCGCGTACCTGTATGACAGGCTTATCGCGCCCGCCGGTCCGGCCATGACGAACGGAGAAAAGTTGACGGGGTACGCCCCGGGCTTCGGTCGCTTCCGCCGCCGCATGCCCACGACCACTGGCTCCATGATCCTAAACGTTCCTAAAACTGGGCACAAGTTGGTACCTAAAGGGTCATTAGTTGACAAAAAGAGTTTTTTTAGCATCACGGAAGATCGGATTGATCGGATACTACCACTCCCCGCCTTTGTACGAATATTACTACTCCCGCTGAAGGTTCCGACTACACCACCCCTCTCTTTATTTTGAAACGTTGTATTTTTTGAAACGGTTCACTCTCTTTATTTTGAAACGTTGTATTTAAATATATATGCTTTCATTTCTATTTTTGCTCTTGGTGCGTTGTACCAGAAAGCCTTGGGTTTTTGCTTTGGGGCAACACAAAAAAACTGTTGGGAATGGCTCCCCACGCTCCAGCGGTTTCGTTGCGGCCTCATACCCATTTTGTGCGGAGAAAGTGCATTCTTTCGCCTTTTACAATACAAAAGTTAATCAATACTGGCAAAATGCTGAGCGAATCGCGGAAGTATGCAAGAGGAATAGTCGTAAATATTCTCAAAGCGGAGCGCACCCCCCACGTCGAGGGGGCACGTTGAAGAAATCAAAGAGCAAGGGGGAGAGCAAGGGGGAGACGCGCTCGACCAGCCGCTCGTTACGGCAGCCGGGGTCTGGTGCTGCCAGTGCGGCTGGCACCGCGCGCCCGGCGCGAGAGGCGTGCGATGCTCCCTGTAACGTTTCCCGTTACCATCTCGTTCTAGTGCGTACTACGTACTCAATCGCGGCGCCCCTGAGCTCGTGGGCTGGAGGGAACAAAAGGCCTCGGCCCCCGTTCCCGCTGCTGCACTAGTGCGCGCATGTCCAGCGGCGAGCAGCCCATCACGACTACAGGCAGGCCGCAGCGGCAAACGGGCATTGCTGCTCGCGACCAGCTCCTCGCGTGGCGCCTTCAGCAATCGTCGCTGTTTCGAGGTGACCTACCTCTGCTTGCTCCGGCTGCTGGCGCCGCGATCCCGCGCCTGTGCATGCGCTGCTGCCCAGCGATGGGGTACCGTGGCCAATGTACGGAGACTAACACTGCGCGGCAACCCTGTGGTCCCGACGCACAGCATACGACGGCTTCCTCGAGCCGTCGGGCTCCAAGGCGAGAAAGGCGACCAAGGCAGCACGGGCGGGCATTGCCAAGGGCAGCCGGGCCGGCGCAACGGCGGCGCGCAAGCAGAAACCCCTCCCGAAGAACGCTGCGCATGACGCGGACGCAAACGGGGTTGCAAAGCGCAAGACCGCCGGCGCATTGCGGAAGCAGCTCTCCGGCCAGCCGTCGGCGGATGAATCGCCGGGTCCCGCGCCGCCGGCTGCTGCCGTGAAGCGGCAGGGCCGGCGGCCCCGGCCGGCCGGCAAACACGACAAGGCGAACCGCATCGCGCACAAGAAGCTGAAGCTCGCGTATCTCGCCCGTGTTCAGCGCACCCTGGAGACTGCGAACAAGGTTAGCCTCCAGCCTGCTCCCGACTGACATGACACGCCCCTGTGGCACTGTGATGGCGCCGTGTCCCGACGCCTGCTGGGATGCCGGGTCCCGGAGTGCCCATTTTTCCGTTGCTGACGCGCGTTGGCGGCAACGGTTGACTACTTTGATGCCGCGCCGCCGCAGCAGCGAGAGCCGATCACGTGCTCACTCGGTCCTGGACACTTGTTGTCTGTGCTTGCGAATGCGAATGAATGCCAGGAGACGCCGTGCGACGAGGCAGACAAGAAGGAGCCCATTTCCTTCACGATGTCGCCGACAGAGGAAGCCGTGGTATAAACAAACAAATCTGTCCCTGAGCTGGGCTGACAATGAGAGAACACATTGGTTTCTATCGATTGTTTGCAGGCGTCGATGCCCACTGTGTTCAGTGACCCTGTGTAGGGCTTGTCGTGTTGATGCGAGGCTGGCATACTGTGGGTACCCGGGCACACCGTCAGTACCCGGGCTGGGCATACTGCTGGGGATCCCAATGGAACGTGCTCTGCCCACTGAAAATTCCGTGTTGGACCTCCAACCTGTGAGCAGGCGAGCAGCGCTCAACTCCCGCCCTTGGCCACGCCAAAACTCTCAATACCTCCGGTGAGCTACCCAAGACACATGGATAATGAATCGAGCTAATCGCTCTCCCTCCTGCAAGCTGACATCTCGTTGAATGAACGCGTTTCGGAACGCGCAGCAGCATCGCGTGTTCATCTAGCCGTGCAAAAACGCTGGCTCATCCTGTGCTGCGTGCGATTTTTAATGTTTGCCCTCGATCAGGAGGCGTCGGTCCTGCATCTGAAGCGCTTCCTTGCGGGCAAGCTCCAGCTGCCAGGCCCCGATTCCCAGAAACTCAAGGCATGTCGCCACAAACGTTGAGCTCTCACCAGACATTGTGCAATGGGTTTTGTTGATTTATTCTGATTTTGCGCATTTTCCCCGCATTGTGGTGGCAGCCGAAAGACGTGCAGATACTCTGTCGTGGTTTGGTCATGTCAAACGACAAGACGCTGCTGAGCATCAAGCAGTGCATTTGGCCAAAAGAGCAGAAGTACCCGAAAGAGCTCCGCTACAGGCTTGTCCCATCCGACGAACACGATGGTCATGCCCATACCTAGATCCCAACAGCACGCTGTCGTTCAAAAACGCCCTCGTTTTGCGACATTTTTGTGTCCCTGACGTGTTTCTATGTTCCAGGCGCGGAAGTGGAGAGATATGCCGGCGCCATCTCCACGAGCGCTCACAGCGCCATTCGCATGCAGGCGGACAAGGACAGAGGTCGCCTGGCTCAGTTGTCTGTGTCCACGGCTGAGAACGCCGAGGTAGTGAAGGGCCTGGCGAAAGCGGCCATTGAAGTCAAAAATGCCCGTGTCGTCAAGGATCTAGCCAATGCTGCTCTGGATCGTTCACAGCAGCATCAACGTGTCGGTGCAGGCGTCACCACAGAAGGAGCCGGCAATAGCTTTGCTCATGCTAAAGAGGTCGGAAAGGGCTCAAAGGATGGTCTCATCGCACGAAGCGTGGAGACCCAGTATTCGCGCTCTGGGAGCTCGGGAATTCCGCAGGCAATGCATGTGTCAACCGTTTTTGCGTGCGTGTGCGTCGGCGTGTCTGTGGTCTAAAAGACGGAAGGCGCAAATGGCGTGTGAGAGAGGATTCCCATCCTTGACTTTTCGCAATGCGGTCTGATTTTCGCGCGCGCACACACAACAGATGCAGCGATTGCAGTCGCCGCACTGTAGCCAGGAGTTGGACAGAGCGGGGGCGTGGGGCCAAACAACACTCTCTCTCAGGGCGGAGCTCAATTCTGGCATGAGTGCGGGTGCACAGGCGCAGGCGCAGGGAAGTGGAGGGGGGATTTTGCCGTCCTCGCAGTGGTGGGATGCTGCGGCCACACCTGCGACTACTCACATGGGGCAGTTTGCCTGGCCGGGTGCCTCAGTGGCCGGGAGAGGAGCTGTCGTAGGAGCAAGCGCAGGAGATTCTTCGGGGAGTAGAGGCAGGGCGCGAGGGCGGGGAGGGCAGAAAGGGCGGAGAGGACGGGGGATAGTGCAACGCGGCGGCAAGCTGGCGAGAGCCGGATACTCGAATGGGATGTTCACACCTATGCAGGCGCCGATGCCGTATATGGGCAGCTCGTTTCCAAATCATCTTGCCGCCGATGCGCAGAGGTATGCTCAACGGCGTGCATGAAGTTGTCGTTTCAGCAAATGCCAACTACTTTTTACATGGCCACGTCGCATTTTCCGTCTTGGTCAGTGTTCGTGTGTGTCTTGCCTTTACACCCTTCATCTGACGCCCGTTTTTGTTTTGCAAATTTTGCTCGGCTTTCCTTGTCTTCTCCCATCTCTCCCTGGACAGGAATGCGATGGGGATGGGAACGTGGGGAGCAGTGCAAGGCACAGGCGCCAATGCTGCCATGCAGCAACCCCTATCGTTGAGTGCAACTTTGCCGCACTCGCGAGTTCCAGAGAGCTCAAGCGGCGCGGTGCCCCTATCGCTGCCTACACAAGCAGCCAACACCCCGCTAGTCGCCTCCACACCCGTGTCTACGGGTACTGCAACGTCCTCTGCGCCGTCGGGCGTGACGGCGCAGGCTGCCCTGCCTGCGGCAGCAGATAGCAGCAAGCCCGCTGTTGTGGCTGTGGCGAGCGGTGCCGGCTCTGGAGGCGCAAAGGGAGGAGAGGAGGCGGGCGCATGCGCAGTATTGAGTGCATCGGCTACGGGGGCGAGTGGCAGTGTTGGCTCTGAGGGGGTAGCGGATAGAGGTGCTGTGGACGGAGCAAGCGTTGGTGAATGTGCAGGAGGAGCGGCCCATGAGCAGGCTGGAAATGAGACGGCATCCGCACACGGTCAGCCCGAACAAGGAAATGCTGCCCACGGCGGGATGTCGAACGTCGGCAGCAGCGGCAGGCCTGCGGTGACAGGCGTTGGTGGTGGTAAGTCGCGCCCCATGCAGGAGTTGGAGCAGCGGTTACTGCAGTTCGTGAAGAGCCATTCGAAGCAGCCAACCAGTGCCCAGGTGTGTGGCCGCGTTAATTTGATCGCTAGAACTTGGGCCTGATTGTCTCCCAGCTGTTTTCTGTGTCCATTCGTACTGTATCTGTGGATGCAGTCATGATAATGCAATGCGTGCGTCCGCATTCACATTCACGCGCTGAACGTGGATGCGAGGATGCATGAATACCGTCGCTGGCTGTGTCGAACTACTCACTGTCCTTTCATTTTGCGCAGGTGTGCAGGCAAGCTGACGACATCGCACATGAGCTTGGTATCACCAAGTTCAAGAGCACCACCAACTGGTATACGAGTTTCTGCAATCGTTGTTTGGGCGACAGTCATCGCGATTTGTCTGTGGCCTCGAATGTCAGCCACACAGGAGCCATGGACCAAAGCGAGGCAAATGGCAGAGCCAGTCAGAATGATAATGATCAGTTAAGACAGACCCCGCACGGAGGGTCACATGGAGAAGGTGGTGATGGCAGCGGCGTCAGCAGCAACAGCAGCGAAAAAATGTCGAGTGAGGCTGAAGGCGCAGGAAGAGCAGCAGGGGGTGAGCAGAAAGCGGAACAGGAGCCAGTGAGAGAAAATGCTGACGTCCAGACAGAGCCAGTAGGAGTGGTAGGAGGCAGTGGGCTGCAGTCTCATAGCGAGCACACAGCAGGCGGGATGTCGAATGGTAAATCACCAGCAGCAGTGCACGATGATACGCAAGCGGGGATTCCATGTGATTCTACTGGTCAAACTGGGGGTGGTACGAGGACGGGTGCGACTGAACATGCTGTTGCGGGAGAAAATGTGAACATGGTTCCAGCAAATCCCGAAATTGCTGATACTCAGAGCTGCGGTGCCAGTGAGCATCAACATGTGTCTTCTGCGCATTAGACTTAGAGCTGGAAGGAAGGCAAGTTATGGTGTCATGCATACCGGACAACATTTTCTTACCAATTAAGTGGGCTTTGAATTTGAATAAATTGTCTGTTACGTGCACGTGCTGCGCTGCGTATGCGTGCTGCACATTTTGGTGAGGAGGGCCAGGCTGTGTGATTCTTCCTTTGATGTAGTCGACACTAGCTCAACAGGATTGCAGGGCGCCTTCACGAGCAGTTGGGGCCTGGGGATCGCCTGGCCCACGGAACTGATGTTTTCATTTTTAATAAAGACATGAAAAATCCTCCATCTCCCGTCACTTCATTTCCCGTGAAATCAGATATTACACCTTGGCGAATCGAGGGACCGCCACCGAGGAGATGATTTCAAATGTTCATCCTCTTCCACATGGGTTGTCCTCGTGTTTGTACTGTTTGTAGCAGCCAGCCATAACTCAGTGCGTGGGGCTTTAGGACTGAAGCTTCGCGATCTCTTTGAAAATCTGCTCTCAACGACCGCATTCCACGTGAAAACAGTCAGTTGCATGGAGGTTGCTCTTGCCTCTATGATAGTGTCTCAGGATACGCTTATCCCGCTGTGCTCCCAGTACACCTCACGTTCGTCAATCCTCCTCTCTGATATCTCGACGCGCAAAACCGCGCTAGGAGTCCTGTAGCGGTAATTGCCTTTGGCCAGGCAAGGCAGTCCACAAGTGCGCGAACGTATCCTCTCCCAGTACAATGGGGTTCACCAGAAAAGAGCCCCTAGCTTTCTCAAAGCAAGGGATGCCCCCGCGGAACAACAAGAAACTCCAGGCGACCCTTACTTCAACCTCCGATCGGATGTTGAAATACGGTTCGGTAAAAATTACTCCACCAGATCTCCGTGAGCGGTCTCTCAAATGCTCGCGACTCAATGTCTTCCAACTACCCGTCAATCAAGCATCTGCGAATGTACATACCTGATTTCTTGTCGCGCTGAGTCTGGTTTCGAAGTCTTCGAAAATTGAGAGAAAATTGCACCCATATCCAGCCCCACCTGCAACACGGATTTCAGTGAAGCTCCGACATGCACGTGGCAATGCCGGCACAATTACAGTTGAAAACGCCACATTTGTGGATACGAATTAGTTGACGGGGCTGATGCTACCCCGCCTCTTTTACATGTTTCTCACCCAATTGTCTCCGCTGCTTCTTGCAGTTGCAGGATTTCCTGAAATAGAAAGAGCGCCATCCTCATCCGTGTTTGCTGAATCATGCCCTGAATTTCTCGCCCTCTTTGCTTCCAGATGATATGCCTTTACCTGTCAGCCACAGACGTCCAATACATGAAGCTCATTCAGCAATGGAATTCACTGGATGGCGATCGCATTGCGATAGGGTCCCCAGGGACACACCTTTTCGCTCGTATGACGTCGCAGCAGAGGCTGCACCGCATCGATCAAGAAGTCCATCTTCTCCATCATTTCGTGGATTTGGCAAGTTTGACGATCAATCTGAGAAATCAGGAATGAATTGCATGTCAAGCAAACCATTAGAATTACACTCCATGCAAGCCATTCTGATGCAACCAATGTACGTACATGCGCAACAAAAACGGACGCTCGCACACCTTTCACAGTCACCAGCACGGACAAGCACGATCACTCACAAACACATGCAATGAACCTGTTCGGCTTGGTGGTCAATGACAGCGGCCTGGCGCGTAGAGTCACCTTGGTAGTGTTGGAGCATCGTCAGCAGGCTCGGTTGGATTTGCCCGGGTCTGAGGGATTCTGAGCCATCTGCTCAAGAGCAGAGTGTTGCCGTCCGTGTACGCGAGCAGCAGATATGCGTGCTGGTGCCCAAAAAAACGAAACAAATGTTCGAAAACACACGTTGGACTGACACACACCGTTCACACACAGACTGCACATAGTGACCTGCTTCTGAATGGGTGTTATCACCATTTTGCCCTGCGCCCTGTTGCTCCCTTTCTTGCACACCACCTCCGCCCAAAAACCACGGAATTTGTGTGCCATTCAAGGACATCTTGTTTGGAGAGATCATCGACTGGTCCGTCTCACCTTGTTGTTCGGAAATTGAGGCAAGACCAGATCGTTTGCGCTGTAGCTTGAGCTTTTTTCTTTGCTCCGCCATGAGCGCCTCTTCCTTGAGCGTCGGAACCTTAACACGGAAGACAGACTTGAGACGAGCCTCGATTGCTTTGGCAATTTCCTCGTGCTCTTTGTTCTGCTTTGAGTTGTCTTCCTTTCTGCCGTACCTTCCTACAGGCGCGGGCACCAGAAAATCGTATGTACCGTAGTACCGCAGAAAACTGCATACTGCCTGATGATCCCGAAACATGCCAGTCTCAAAGAGATCTACATATCCCACGGTTGATTTGCCCTTCCAATGTTCAAGAAAAAGCCCCAGCTTTTTACGACGCGGCCAACCGCTGAGGCGGCCCTTGATCATTGAATACAGGGTTCCGAAGATGTCTGTAAAGAACTCTTGTTCGACTTCGCAGGCGTTTATTGTGTCGACCACAGACATGTATCCCTCGACAATGATGGCGAGCAGGAAATTGAGCACCAACAAGAACACGACGACCATGTACAGGAGGACATAGACCTTGAGTTCCGTAGTCTCTGTCCATTCGTCGGGCAACTCGCCTACCATCATATGAAATTCCAGCTCCAACGCACGCATCAGGGAGGAGAAGTCGCTCCGCGTGTTTCCAAATCTCCAAGTTGCGATAGCTGCGAATCCTACCATGATCATGAAGAGTAGAATGAGCGTGTGCCACAGATTGTCGAGAGCTTCCGTGATGGTGCCCGTCAACAGCGCGAGTCGCGGGTGGCAGCTGGTACACAGTATGACACGGAAAAGGCTGATGAGCAGGATTATGTTGCAGAGCGCGTTCACCATACCATTCCACTGAATGAGCTCCAGAAGGTCTTGCATGTTACGGAGGAAATTTTCGCGCTTCATTTCGACAGGGTACTCTGGATCATCCCACGGAATGTCGTCAAGGTGCCCGAGCACATTAAGTGTCTTCGCAGCTGAGTTCACTCTGTCTGGAAGTCTGAGATATATGTACACTATGATGAGGGCAGAAGATGCTACATCCAGCACCGGCTGAAATACTTGGCTCAAGTAGATCCGCTGGCCACGCAGTAGGTCTTTAACCGTGTCGATGACGGCTGGCACTGTATCGACCAATAGCAGAAGCAGGTTGCCCAGAACCAGACACTGGATGACCACGTAGAATACCAGTTGCCAGCCCTCAATGATTTCAAAGTGATGAATTTCCACGGATACGTCTGTTTCGAGAGGGCTGGTGAAATCTGCCACAACGGTCATCACCGTGGTAATGCCGCGGTCGGGAGTGAAAAAGACCATCGCTACAGACACAGACGTTGTTAGCGAGTCGAAGAAATCGCTCGTGGAGCGAATTCCGCCTGAACCGTCTGAGTCTAGCCGAAACAGGAAGGCGTTGTCAATGATGCTGTAAAGAAAATCTGAGTATCCTTTAACGCCCATGAAAAATTGTTGTTCTAGTCCGAAAGACGTGCTATTCATGTCCACATTTGTGTCGACTGCCAAAAAACCTAATCTCAGTTCACTCTGCGCAAAATCATCCGTCAACGCAAACGATCTCAAGATCTCATTAGCATGTGCCTGCCAGTCTGCTTCAAGCCAGGCTGCTTCAAATTACCTGGGCATGACAACACATCTTGAGGGCTAGAGATTGTCGAATTATCGCAGCGGTTTGGGAATACACACTTCTGCTCCAGGGCCTTGCTGTATTGCCGAGCCACAAATGCCGAGCTATAGTTGTATCCGCACCCAGATGGGCTAGCGGCAGTCTGTGGCAGAGGTACAGTAAGCCAGGGTCAATGTTTGAAAACACTTAGCACGAGCATGCACGACATGACGTAACTGAGACACCGAGTTACAGTTCAGTCCAGTCACCAATCTCTGATCCTTGTATAACACTTGGCAGAGCGGGGGCATTAAAATAGTCTGAAAGAGGGAATATTCGCTCTTACCCGAAAAATTATGGGCGGTGCCATGAGGGTCGATTTCAGTCTGTAGTCTTCCTTTGAAATTTCCACACGAACTTCCTTTCTTTCGTGATTGGGCATCTTGGGGCCGATGACAGACTTGAGCTCGAATGCATGGCGGTAATACAGACTTTGGGCTGTGGCCACAGGCAATGCTTGTGGAATGAGCATTATGGGGGTGAATCGAGTGTCTGTGTCCAGTTCGATTGCATGGAACATGGCAGAATTATTATAGAAGCATGTCTTGGAGTTCTGCAGCTCACTCTGGACATCTAAATTCGTCATTACGTCCGTCTCCGTGGGCGCAGAGGTATTGCGACGGGTGATACTGATAAAGTTCCATTCTCTGTCCTGTAAACGATTGAGCTCGACATTTTCGAATAGACTCCGCGAAATTGCCATTCCAGGATGACAATCTGTGTTGACCCGAATTTCTCCATTTGGATTTTCCCAGCGGCCGATCAATAAGTTGTGCAAGGGCGGAGTAAGTGAAGCATAAAAATTGAACAAAGGGAAGAAACGACCATCGTGCGTGGGCGCGGAACGCACCCAAAACGCAATAGTGAAGTCACCACCGTTTGCAACCACCTCTTTTGTGAAATTTTCCACGGGTTCAATATCAAAAGTGCAGTGCTCATCCACGGCGAGCTCAATCTCATCGCAGTTTCTCATGTCGATTCTCTTGGTCGACTTTGCTGCGAAACTGTCGAGCCATGCGGCGATCTGGTCTTTGTCCACCCCCTACAACCATAATGTATCAGACTAAAGATGTCACTGATCATCAACAATGCATGTCATGGTCATTAAAGTCGATCCCATGAAGAACTCACACATAAAAAACAAAAAAGTAATGTTCGGTCTGCGGCCATCAGAATTACCTGTTCAACCCAATCTCTACACTGTTGCACGACGCCCTGTTTTGTAAGGTGCGAGCCCAGACAGACGCTGCCCTTCCCACCGCCATGGACCGCTTCCCATCTGGTGCGGTTGAAGACCATGTAGACGGGCGGCAGATCTTTTCTGCTAAAACACACCTGTGTATGGACAGGAGCAAGTGAAATGAAGACCTGTAGGCGCTTCGACCAATCTGCGCCACATTCAAATTACTTTGCTCACCTGTCGGGACTGGCAAGCAATAGGGCAGTTTGCTCGAGCTTCTTGCAGATGGCACAAAGACGGCACCTCTCGAGCATTTTCCCAGAACTGTTGCCCATTGCGGGAGAATGCGCACAAAGTGAGCATCTGGGAGCACAGACAGAACCAATTGCTGAACAAAATCACTGCGAAGAGAAATGTGTGTGCATTTCTGGTTTTGAATTTCGGGTTAAATGACTAACCCATAAACAGTCATGTTGAAACTCGTCGTGCCAGTGATTGTCTACCATCGACGGGGATTCGAAGTCTAGGCACTTCTCATTATCAGCAAGACGTGGCGTCGGTGCAGTTGCAAGCGCCAGCATTTCGGAGCTGCACGAAACACGACCATTCATGACCCGATCAACTGGATCAAACACTTGCCTCAATAATAGCTCTCGCAAGCACTAAACATGAAGCATACTCCTGTTCATATCACTTCAGATTGCTTCTTGCTTCAACGAAAAGGCAAGTTTGCGTGCGAGCAGCCGGGAAGGGGCAAGAGGGGGGAAATTACCCGCTCAAGGATCCACCTGTGCTGCCATCTGGCCTAGCGTCGCTGTGCACATACATGCGAAAGTCATGAATCTCTACTTCTGCGCCATATGTCCATCCAGGATGCTGATGACCCAGAGCCACAAGTTTGTCACTGCCGGCACAATCAGCTCCAGTCACGCTGCTCCCCCATGGTCCCTCCCATACCAGCGACCCATCGAGCCAGAAACGCGCAGTATCCGACACCTCATCCAAGGTAAATCCAATGAATCGCCAGACATCGTCATTTTTCAGGTGGAAATCTTCACTCACTCCTGACTCGGAGAATTTAGGGTACTGGAATGTCGGTGAGCCCAGCGGATTGTCAAACCATATTGCACCATTCTCTAGCCACAGGCTCCAGCAAAAGGCTCGCGAACTATCAAATGCGTGCAACAAGTACAGTCCACACGTCTCCTGCTCGCACTGGACATGTTTGAACCAGAAGGTAAAAGTGACACCCGTGCCAACGAAATTCGGAACGTTTCGGAGATATCGTGCGTTGTCGTTGCTAGTCCTACTTAATCGCGCCGGCTCCACGATCAAGGCATAGTACGACCGGTTTAGCACGTCATCCGTCGCCAGGATCGGACCTGACCCGTTGTGGCATGCTGCATCTGTCACACCGTGCGGAAATGTCGGCTGAAATTGGAGGCATTTTCGCTAGTCAGACCTCGGGAAAACCCATGCTGATTGAAACACCAAACAATTGAGCCGGGGCGGCTTACTCGAAACGATCAGGTTCGCATGAATCAAGAACGCGATCAGGTGATTGAGAGAGTTGGACATGCGAAAGTTCTTACCGAAAACTTGGCGGTTGGATCAACCAGCCGCTTCTCGCTGATAACGCGATCCAGGATGCTCGTCCTCTCCATCAGCGTTTGTCGTTGTCCGATTGACTCTTCGTTTGCGGTAAAACCTGGTTTACATGTTCACAGAATTAACAAGCAATACAGTCTTTGCGCATACACAGGCATGAGCGAACGAGCGAAAGACAACGGACGTGAAAACAAACCGGAGTCCAAATTAGCCGCCAGGAGATCGATCTCAGATTCTTCAACCTGTCGTGGACTGGAACCAGTTGCGATGTTCGAGAGCAAATTTCCGTACCTGTAGATCTCTTCGATGTTGCTGATCGTCTGCAAATCGATGCAAATAAGAACACGGACGGAAGGAAGCAAGGATGCATGGATGCAGAGCATTCGCATGGGATTAATGAGACGGCCAAAATAAACCAGGCAGACAGACGAGAAGAATGAGAAACAGAGCGCGCATGTCTGCGCATTACCACCCTTTTTGGCATCTCCCTACTTCTATCAATGCAAATCTGAGGGGAAAGTGATCCATTACAAGAGCGCGCGTGTAGAATCTCAGCTGCCCCATCTGCATGCCCTGGGAGCCCACTAAAAAGCCAGCGCCAGCGTTTTCGCAGTCGGTCAATGGCCTTGGCAAGCTTCGAGAGCCAAGTCGTTCAAGGTCGAGATAAAAGGTGACCTCATCCTCGGAAATCGTCACTGTCAGGAGCTGCCAAACACGAATGTGTCCCGAATTAGCGTCATTCATCTGAACACGGATCAGCTCCCTCTTCATCTAGGCCACTGAGGCACGCGCACGCGCACGTGCAGCAGTTGCCATGCATTGCAGAGACTGATTGCTTGCTCGCTCGCCCTCGCTGTACGTCGCAAGGCATGGGTGTTAGTGTCGGACTTTGGGCGTCCAGGGAAAGGAGCGAGGTGTCTGGCGAGAGCAGCAGCCACGATGAGGGCGGGTGGCTTGGGAGGGGCGGAGAGTGGGGCGCATTGCGCCTGTTGGTACACACCTGAAATCTCTCCGACAGCTGGAACGGGCTGCCTCGTGTATCCATGGCTATCTTAGTCTGCGCAATTCATCCATCCACGTTTGCCAGTCAGATCAACATGCCCAGACGTGGCCAGACAGCAGCTGATGTTGGCCGTTCAGAAAATAAAGCTCTCCAAAAGCGTCAGCTCTCCGCAAGCAGACCTGCTTGTGGACAGACTTGGTGGCGAGGTCCGCGAAGCCAAACGTGTCATGCGCCCCTATTTTGCATAGCACTCGGTCACTTTCTCGATTGGCATTACAGCAGCGCAGCAGTACAAAGAGTCCAAGCTACCGAAGTGTAGCTCAGGGCCGAACTTGGTCAAATACCACCCCCAACATGCTGTGTTGGCGCTTTTTTCTGCGACATTGAGCATGTGTCAAGGGCGTTGGACACAGGGGCCAAAGACGCGTGCAGAGGAACAACCTGTGCCAAGTTGACCGGTCAACAAGTTGACCGGACAAACCAGGAGCAGCTGCCGCTGCTGACATACCTACATTCTGTGGTAGCTTGCGGATGATATAGCCGCTGGAAAAGGTCCGTGATGTCTGCAGCCACACGGTAAAGGAAATGGCAGGAACTTGCACGTTCAACTCGACGCTATTGATTGTGCGTGGTTTCTGAAAGGTTTCCAAGCCGCTCACGAGCTCGAGGTCGCCGCTGCGGAGCAACGTGAAACAGGGGAAAGAAAGGGGCCAGCACCGCACGCAAAGGTAGATCAGAGGCGGACTCCCAAGTTCCCGCCACCAGCCACGAGAGCGCGAGTGGGGACACGCCCCCGCGGCGCGCGAGCAGCTGCGAGGGTGCCCGACCTGCCGCCGTCGCTGAAGTACTTCGACGACAGGAGGAAGTAGCGCTTCGATTCCCGCGAAATGGCCGGCAGGCTTTCGGACACAAACGTCTCGCGGTCAGTCACAGAGGCAACTGTCTCGAGGTCAAACGACGCTCGCAGGTTCGTGTAGATGCCGCGCTTGACGGAGCTGTCGCCAGACAGGTAGAGGGACACGATGATGAGCACGAAAATCAACGCCTGGTTGCTGAAGCGGAAGAGCCCGCGCAAGAAGTCCGCTTCGAAGACGAGGCGCTCGCACAGCGTCTTGCACTTTAGTCTTCCGGGGTAGAGCCACCGTCCGCGGATGTGGCGCTGGCGGTGCGCGCCGCGCCGTCAGCAGCGGGCACGGACCCACGTGCACGTACACGCTCCAAAACCAAAGCGCGCGCACGCACGCACACGCGCACGCACGCACGCACACAGCGAGCGAGCGAGAGCGCAAGCGCACGAGAGAGGACCACAGAGGATGGGCGAGAACGCGCGGGAGAGAGCGCGCGGGAGAGAGAGCGCATGTATGCCGGACCCCGCACCTGCAGTCGCACAATGGCCGCGATTTGCGGGGGCATCGCGTCCTCGCCCGGGTCCGGCCGCTGCCCGGGCCACATCCTCCGGGCCAGAGACATTGATCCTCTGCTGCAAACCGGTACCGAAAATGACAATCGGCTTTTTGGTCAGCAGCAAGGCATCCGGTCACGGCCGGTCCATGACCTCACGAAGGGGCGTGGTCAAGGATGGTCGCGAGGAGAGGAGCGGGGAGGTGGCGGATGGCGGCGATGGTGGCGTCCGCGGCGGGTGCGGCGGTGCTGCTGGTGGGCTGGCGCGGGGTAGAGGGCCCCAGCCGCGCTGCGCTGCTCGAGCTGCGCGTCGCGCGCGCGCCCGCGCTCGTCCAGCGGCAGCCGCCGAGCCCCTACGTGGAGCACCCAACGCGCGGCCTCGAGTACAGCCAGGGACAACTGCCCTTTGACGTCGGGTCCGTTCCCGGCAGCAAGTCAATTTGCGACTGGGTCTACTGCCCGACGTCGTCGGAAGCCATCCAGGTGTCGCGCTGGACGCCTGGGGAGGAGCGGGCCGGCGCGGCTGACCCGCGGGAAATGAACGACTACGCCGTGACCTGGACAGGCTGGGACTACGGCACGTACGGCGATGTGACAAATGTCTACGAGCCCCCTGACTGCATCGTGAAGCACCTCGGCAAGCGGACGGAGCCCCCGAAACCCTGTGCCGTCCCCGGTCGAAAGCAGGAGGAGGTGCATTTTGTGCGTGAGAGGGTTGTGCAAAGATGCTGGCCAGGCAGCTGCATCTATACAACGATGCGGCAGCTTTGTCACTCGCTGGCCACTCTTATACATGCTTGGGCGTGCGCACGCGCGCGGCTCCACTCGTACATGCTGCTCTGTTGGACACGCAGACATATCTGCTGAAGTGCCCACGCACCAATGGGCGGTGCCCCGCCTCTCTGCCCTGTGCGTTGGTACATGCGCTGCTGTGTATTCACACACCCACCCATGTCCACACGTATGCACAGGACTTCCCTGTGCGTCAATACGCACACAATCCTGTGCACTCACATAGCTAAATGCCGTACGCATGTACAGGACTTCTCGGCATCGTCGTCGTCTCAGCCTGGCATGTACGCTGGGGAGCCCGTCTCGGATCTAGACAAGAAGTTCGGCTACCAGCTGCCGAACTTCGCGCGCGGGCGTCGGCAGGACTGGCTGCGGAGGAGGCTCGCTGCCCCCACACAGAGTCTCTTTGCGCATGCATCCGACCCCAACCCTGTGGAGGGCACTTACGCGCTTTCGCCCTTCACAAAGCAGACGTACCCCCGGCAGATGGGCACCAATCAGGTGTTCCTTGGCCACGTGAACCGCGCGCCAATGCAGCAGCTGTATCAGGAGTCGTTTGAGCAGGCGGAAAAGGCCCAGGCCATGTATGACAAGCCGCGCAACTCGATGGTGCACGTGGATTCTGCCGGGCATGTCGATGTCGAGAATTTTGGGTGAGAAGCCCCTGGGGGCCACCGAATGTGTTTGTGTGTCTGTGTGTGTCTGTCTACCCCTAGTCTGCCCTCCCTACGTCCTCGCTCGCTCTCGCTCGGTCGCGCGACCGCTGCGCGCGTGTGTGCTCTCATGAGGGGTGTGGATGTGGTGGTGCTGAGCGACGAACAGAGGACGGAAACGCGAGGGCAGAGGGAGAGACAGCGAGAGGGAGATCGAGCGAGCGAGGAAGAGAGAGGGAGGGAGGGAGAGAGAGAGAGAGAGAGAGACAGAGAGAGAGAGAGAGAGAGAGAGAGAGAGAGAGAGA
>Ga0115006_10000734_pt1 | contig 18643 bp, 10 predicted proteins | sample ArcOceMetagenome_3_FD_88943 | JGI IMG/M metagenome (GOLD analysis project Ga0115006, IMG submission 88943) | Marine eukaryotic phytoplankton communities from Arctic Ocean - Arctic Ocean- Svalbard ARC20M Metagenome | ecosystem: Environmental > Aquatic > Marine > Oceanic | place: Arctic Ocean...
AACACGAGATGCGTTGCAAATTATGTTGGACGAAGCAGCAGCCAAGGCCGGACGCCCCGAGGCAACAAGATGCCGGGCCTGCTGCCGCGCCGCTACGAGGATCATATTGCTTGACCGCCTGAGCGCCTGAGTAGACCGACGAGAAATGAGCATGATTGCATGCATGATGGCCGAATTCTCGAACGATCGAGTCTGCAGATCTATGCGAAGCAGCACAAGAAGTCAAATTCGAAGCAATTCTGAATTCTGCTGATGATGATGGCAATGCTGATGGCCGCCGCATACATGTAGCATCACGAAGAGAAGCTGCTGCAGCTGCTGCTGCTGCAGATGGCGCCATGCGAATTTAGATGCACACAAGTGACTGAGCAGGACAAGGGCAGGTAGATCTCTATCCTCGATTTCAAAGAAGCGACAATGCCCTCGAACATCTGGCTCTTCGATATCAACTCGTCGCCGACGAGTAGCACCACGGATCTTTCGCATCATGCCGGCGCCATTACCGTCGCGAGTAGTAGCCCATCCGGTCCTGCTGACGTCTCGCATCATGGCCCTGCTGATGGAACGTGGCTTGCTCTCCCGGCATCGGTCAAGTCCCAGAGGACGCGCAATCCAATTCGTGCCATTGTAGACCCCATTGTAGCGTCGGCCGGCAAAGCACGCGAAGATGGCAAGAAGCTGATCTCGCTCGCGGTAAGAACTTACAATTGTAACGCAAAATTTCGTAGCATTTTATAGATACATGATGTACTGACCCAACCCTTCCATCCTCTCGCCCCCCTCTCAGCTCGGCGACCCCACGGCCCACAACAACTTTCCACCTTGTCAGGTGGCTGTCAATGCCATCAAGTCAGCCCTGGATTCTCCGTCGATGGCCGCCGGATATGTCAACGCGTGCGGCACCACGGAAGCGCGAGAATCGATCGCGTCGTATCACTCTTGTCCTGAAGTGCAGCTGGTGATTGATCCAGACGACGTCGTAGTTGCGAGCGGATGTTCTGGGGCTCTGGAGCTCGCCATCACGGCCCTTCTCGATGAGGGTACGGTCCTCCTCGTGCCCCGACCGGGCTTCCCCATCTACCAAGTCATTGCCGAGAGTCATGGCGCGAAAGTTGCATACTACGATCTCGATCCCGATAACAATTGGGAGTGCAATCTCCAGCACATGGAACAAGTGATCAATCGCATCGAGCGCCAACATATCTTGTCGTCATCGTCGTCGTCGTCGTCATCACAACCCCTCAAAAATTCCTCATCCAGCAGGACCATTCGAGGAATTGTGATCAACAACCCAAGCAACCCCACTGGTTCTGTGTACAGCCGCGCTCATCTGTGCGAAATTCTCCAACTCGCTGAACGGTGCAGACTCCCAATCATTGCCGATGAAATCTATGGCGATCTTACGTATGGTGAAGCGATCTTTCGTCCCCTCGCGAACGTAGCGTCGTCCATCGAAAGCCAAGTACCAATCATCACAGCGTCAGGTCTCGGCAAACAGTACCTCGTTCCCGGGTGGCGAGTAGGTTGGTTGGTATTTCATGATAAGTAAGTGAGCGTACGTCCAAGCGCAAGCAGGCCATTTTATCAATAATGTTGGTGGATATTTTGTGCTTATTGCTTGATTCGATTTTTAAACCTTACATACATGTATTTCTCACCTTCAACCTTCTATGCAATTTGCATCATTTCTTATTTTACGACGTACTGTATCAGCTCCACTCGCTCACTTCAACAAGTAAAAGATGGAGCCAAGCGTCTTGCCCAGGTAGTTCTCGGCGCATCACATCTTGTCCAGAAGGCTGTACCTGCCGTGTTGGTCCCTCCCACACTTACCGACCATATGGCCGTGGCGGAGTTTCGAATTCAGGTTCAGACTATTTTTGCTGCGCAAGCCTCTCTCACTTTCAAGAAGCTTCAGGCTTGTCCTGGCCTAACAGTGACAGCACCTCAGGGTGCAATGTACCTAATGGCGAGTATCAATTGCTCAATGTTTGATGATGCCATTGACGATGATCTCGTCTTTACAAAGCTTCTCCTGAAAGAAGAAAATGTCTTCGTTTTACCAGGTAGGGCCTTCGGAGCGACCACTGATCTCTTCCGGGTCTGCTTTGCAGCTCCAGCGGGAATGCTGGAGGATGCATGTGTACGCATCCACGCCTTTTGTGAGCGCCATTACGTTGGCGATATTATTTGAGCGTACTTCCTACGGTAGCTACTGAGCTAGCTGGTAGTCATGCATCATTTTGTCGTACAGCCATTGTTCAAAAGAAGCCCGCAATTAGACTAGGATAGAAAAAGAAAGATTTGATTTCTTCATTCAGTAGAGTAACTGTACCTGTACCTTTTAAGCTTTGTTGTTACATACATATCTAAAATATGTCCCAGTCAACTCTCCGCCGTCACATTAAAAGTCCTGCATGGCATCCTCGGCGAGCTGGTCTCTCATGGCCTGGTCAAAGAACTTGGTGATCGTAACATCCTCGCTCAGTCCCTTCCGTCGGCGGGTCTTTACGAGAAATTCTCGTGCAAGGTGCTGCGGTGGACTTGGCTCGAGGGGGTGCAACACGATGCTCCTGTCCATCGGATCACCAGGAACGACGGCCCAATGATCGAATACGGAATAGACCATGGCCTGCCCCTGCGTAAAAGTGCGGATATCTGTCTCGAATCCAAAGCTATCGATCACCGGAAGGAAGGCCTTGACACTGTAAAGCGGCGAGCCAGGGATTGGCTTGTCCTGCACGATATGTCCTCGTCGCTTTGCAAGCACCGGCTGGATGGCGTCGACGACATCCCCGGGACATTGCATCTGCACCCTGTACACGGGCTCCATCAACCGAGGAGTGGCAGTGAGGAGAGAAGAGTGGACGGTCTTCCGTGCGGTCGGGATGACCTGACCTCCACCTCGATGGATCGGCTTATCGGCAAGTACTGCGTCCAGAATCTTGAGCTTGGTCGCTCGAACTGGTTCTTCACACAACGGTCCCTCTCGCGTCGCCCACTGAAATCCTTGAACAATGCTGGATTTGCACATATTGAGCGTCGATTTGTCAACCTCACTTGGCAGAGTATCGTCCATGAGAATGTTAGTGCCGTGCGTCGGAGATGATCCAAAGGCCCAAACTGATCGCGAGGACAACAGGTCCCACTCGTACTTGGTCTGGAAAAATCGCCCCAGCTTTTTCTTGTCCCAGTTCAAGTTGACTTTTCCAGCCTCAAGCTGCTCGGCCAACCCATCGTCGAGAGGTTCTGCAATCATGGTAAGCTTGTTGCGTTTGTTGGCGGTCTCGGCAAAGCATTTGAGGCTGCTCGTCTCGACAACTGTCTCTCGAAAGGCGACAACGGGGTCGGCTATCTTCACTTCAATGTCCGAGAATACATGACGAAGATCATGCATTACACAGTCCAGATAAAGCTCACCAGTGCCAAATAAAACGTGTTCACCGCTCTCCTCAACTCGCGTTCTGGCCATCGGATATGACTTTGTAACACGGCGGAGACCCTCGACCATCTTGGGCAATTCCGATGGGTTCAGCGGCTCAACCGCGAGCTTCATCACGGCCTCGCCTCCAGCCTGGGGGAACTTGAGCGGTGCAAAGATCTGAATGCCGTCTTCTTCGTCGGGCGAATCACCAAAGGACCCGCTATCTGCGCTGACAATGGTTGCCGTCTTGGCAATGTTGGCATCGATCCCATCTAGCATGACCCAATTTCCAGCCCGGGCCATACTCACGTCGGTCCTTCGACGGCCACGCGGTATTGACACAGCTGACACTGTAGCCAGTGCCATATCTTCGTCGTCATCGGGAGAGAAGGCCTCGCCCAAAACCTTCACTCGGTCGCCGGGCTTAATTACGCCCGAATATATCCTACCAAATGCGGAAAATGACTGACCATCAGTTGCTGCGTATAGCTTGACACAGTGCATCACAAACGGAGCCCGAGGGTCGCACTTGGCCATGGCCTTGGCGGGTGCCGAATCCAATGGTCCAGTGTAGCATCGGGCTACTTTACCTTTGGAGGCCGCGGCGGGTGATGGACTAATAATAGGGTTGAAGGTGAGGCAAAAAAAGTGACAAAAAGGGTGAGACTTGTTGTGAGCTTCCTCGACACGTGCATCGGCGCTGCACGTTGATGCTGCCGAAACAAATACATACATGCAAGCCATCCTCTTCTCTCAGCCTTAGCAAGTTATCCTCACACCTGGCTACTACCCCAGGCTTGTATATCGGAGACTCTAGTCCGCTAATATATTGTCATCCTCGAGAAGTGGAAATGCTCTTCAGTAAAAACGTTCGCCCGTACATGCTGGCTTGCAACAGTGCAATGCAAACGGCGAGCAAAAGCTAAATCCGAAAAACTTACATGTGACGAACGATCATGTCAACGAAACCCGTGCTTGGGCCAAAGAATCGCCGGAAGGCTGCCCTCAGTAACGGCCGGGCCGATGAGCGGAGCTGATCCCGGCTCAGCAAGACACCGACGCTTCGCAGGGTCTTCTCGGCGTCGGCCTCCTCCTCGCCGAGGCAGGCCGTGTAAATCTTGTACAGCGGTTCCATTATGAACGCCACGAAGGTCCTCTTGACGGTGCCGGCCGAATTGTCGCATTTCGACGCCTTCTTCTGGAAGGTCCGGGTGGCCGGGTCGAGGTAGCAGTCCCCCCAAAGGCGGGCGGCGAAGGTTTCGGGACTTAGATTCCGCCCCAACCCCCCCGACGTGCCGCCGGCGACGCGGATGCCGTTGACGGTCTCCTCGTTCTCTTCGTCTTCGTTATCGCCGTCGCCCCCCACGTCGTCCAGGTGGTCCAAATATTGGCTGGCGAAGCTCTCCAGCGTGAAGCACCAGCCGTGCGTCCCGCTCGCAAAGGCGACGTTGCCGGCGGCGGGGTCGAAGCTGGGATACCGCCCCCGCGACTTTTGCCGGACCAGCGCATTGACCTCCCCGATGATCCGCCGGAGCTTGTAGTAGGCATCGTCCGGCGGCAGCTTCAATTCGACGAGGAGCCGGTCGACCTTGGTAAGGAGCAGGGTGAGGGGCAGCCCCTCCGCTATGGCCTGCGCCACCACCATCTCGGTCGACATCATGATGCCGTCGACGGCGTCGACGGCCAGGACGGCCCCGTCGGCGCACCGGAGGGCGGCGGCGCTCTCGTCGTGGAAGTTGGGGTGGCCGGGACAGTCGACGACGGTGACCGCGTAGGACTTGCCGCGCGTGTCCGGCAGGCAGAGGGTGATGGGCGTCGCCTTGATGGACAGCCCCCGGCTCTGCTCCGCCACGAGGGTGTCGGTGATGCGCGGTCCGCCGCCGCCGCCGCCGCTCTGCGATTCCATCGAGGCCCGCTCCCCGAAGGCGTCGGTCTTGACCTTGGTCTGCTCCAGGAGCAGGTCGACGAAGGTCGTCTTGCCGGCGTGGAGATGTCCGACGAGGGCGACGCCCCTCCGCGTCAGGGTGGTGTCGTTCCCCAGCAGGGCCGTCACGTACTGCTCGCTCACGATCTGGTCGGCGTTTCCGTCGGCCCCGGCCCCGCCGTCGGCCCCGTCCAGGACCGTCGCCGCGACGATGCCCCCGTCGCGCTCCTCGACCAGGCTGAACGTCTTGGTCCGGAGGGGCTCGACGATGGGTACGTCGAGGTCCATCGCGTCCTCGTCGAGGACCGCGGCCGTCACGCCCGGGCCGTACACCTCCCCGGCCGAGGGGTAGTGCTCCTTGTCCTCGTGCAGGACGATGGCCGACGCCGCCGCGCCCGGCCCGGAGAATTCGGCGGGCCGGCCGTCGTGCTCGACCATCATCATGGAACCGGCACCGGCACCGGCGGCACCGGCGGCACCAACGCCGTCCTCCTCGAGATCCGACACATCCTCGTCGGGCTCGGCGTCTCCAAAGCCGCCGCCGCTACCGCCCTCCTGCTGCTGCTGCTCGCTCTCCTCGTCGGACGATTCGTCCTCCGAGGAGGAATCCAGCTCCGGGCCGATGTAGTTGCCGAACTCGTCGTACAGTTCTTCTGACATGGTTCTGGCTACGGCTGGGCTGCTAATGCTGTGAGCCCATGAGGCGGGGTAGGTTAGGTTATGAGTCAGATTATGAGCCAGGATGAGCCAGGTTATGAGCCAGGGACAGATTGCAACAGAGCTAGCCGTCATAAATGACCACTTTCCTTTCTCAAAGGCCTACAACTTGCCACTTTCCTTTCTCAAAGTTTCAAGCAAAGCAAAGCGTCTCACCATGAAGTCCCCAACAGCACCACCGCCGTCTCCCCTCGTCTTTCTCCTCCTCGCGGCCCTGCAGTCGGTGGTGACCGTCGCCTCGACCGAGTGCGACCCCACCACGCCGTCCCTGGCATCGCTTGTCTCCTTCACGGACGACCTGCGGGGTGCCGCCGCCGCGTACGCGTCCTCCTCGGCCGACGGCACCATCGCCTGCCCGGCGGATCCCAACAACGTCTTTGGTCGGTCTCACCAGCGGGTGCTGCTCCTCGGCATCGACGGACTTCGGGCCGATGCCGCGGCGATGCTGCCCCTGCCGAACCTCCACCGACTCTCGACGATGGGAACCAGCACGGTAAGTACATGTACATGTAACACGTACAAATCTAATCACAACATGTCGATGTCATGGGTCATGGGTCATAGTCTAGCTACGTAGCTAGAGACTACCGGTAGCTAACAATACGATGATGTTGTCAAACTTACTTGGATGCCTCCTTGCTCTACACTTATATTCATTTGCACTCTCTGCAGTACTGGGCCTCTGTCCAAACTACCGAGATCGCGGTGAGGTGAGTTAATTAGATAATTGTGTTATCACGCTACTACGTAGTAGCACACGGTGCATGACCATATGGAGTACGACTTTGTACGACAACATGTATCAATTCTGACTGATTGCTGCTTTGGCTGATAATATGTATTACTCTTTCCTCCACGCCCGCTTCCTTGTGTTTATCGTTACTCTACTCCACACTACAGTGGACCAGGCTGGGCATCACTCCTGACTGGACACGAACCGACGGATCACTTGGTCAACTCGAACGGGCAGGCGGATATGCGAGAGATTGCCGAACCTACGATCCTCAAGGCCGCCAAGGACGCCGTCAGTGGCCTGAAGGTGGCCGCCACCGTCACGTGGCACCCGCTCATAAATGATTTCATCGATCACCAAGATCCCACCACTCTGGATGCCAGGCACTTGGCCAACAGCGACGAGGAAGCCACGGTCCAAGCTGTGGAGTGGATCCAAAAAGATGAGTATGACTTCATCTTTGTGGACATGGATGAATGCGATGGAGCCGGACATAGCCACGGTTTTGACGGGTATGCCAATGAATATTCCGAGGCCGTCATGGAAATGGACAAGCGTGTGGGCCGTCTCCTCGATGCCGTAGTCCAAAAGAGCCAAGAAGACGACCAAGACGTCGAATATCTCATTGTGCTAACGACCGACCACGGAGGAGAGGGGACCAGTCACAGTGCCTACAATGCGTATAACCGCCGCATACCGTTCTTCGTGGCGAGCAATAGCAACCGCGTGGCCATTGGGACCATGCCTCCCGAGGACACTGGCTCGCACATGGACGTTTTTCCAACCATCCTCCATTTTCTCGGAGCGCCAATTCCTAATGATCTTGAGGGCCAGGTATTTGGCTTTAAGGACTACGTGCGTGTCTCTCCTCCCACCCCAGCGCCATGCGTTCCGGATCCAACGAGCTGTTCATGCCTGGACGACCAGAGTGACTACCGGGGCACCATTGCTGAGACGGAGACAGGCAAAACGTGCATGCGGTGGGATGTGCAAGATCCTCACTCACACAGCAGGACTCCAGCGAATTACCCCGATTCCGGCCTCGAGACCAACTACTGCCGCAATCCTGACGGCGAACCTCGTGCTTGGTGCTACACGACAGATCCTGAATCCCGCTTTGAGTTCTGCGACATTCCTAAGTGTGGTAGCACGGGCAGCACCTCATCGCCCACCACTACGCCTCCGGCACCAACTCCAACACCGCCGGAATCTACGCCGGCGCCAACTCCAACACCACCGGAATCTACGCCGGCGCCATCGACGGTAAATCTACCCGATTGCACCTGCCTGGACGACCAGAGTGACTACCGGGGCACCATTGCTGAGACGGAGACAGGCAAAACGTGCATGCGGTGGGATGTGCAAGATCCTCACTCACACACAAGGACTCAAGCGAATTACCCCGATTCCGGCCTCGAGAACAACTTCTGCCGCAATCCCGACGGCGAACCTCGTGCTTGGTGCTACACGACGGATGCTGAACCCCGCTGGGAGTTCTGCGAGGTACCTCGTTGCGTAACTTGCAATAATGGTGGGCGGTCTCTTAGAGGATAGCACGTAGGACTTGATACGTATGCTGTACATGTATTTTAACATTTAGATCTATTGAGAACTCGATAGGCTTTGCTACTACATGTACGTAGCTAGCTAACGTTTTCTACTTTCGGGCGTAAATTGAAGCACAAAGATATTCTAATTTAGCCTTAATTATCCTGCTCGTCGTTTCCTTCGCCTGGAACATTGTTGCCACCTCCGACACCATTGTCGATGTCGCCACCGCCATCGTTGTTGGCATCTGTATCGCCGCCGGCTGCAGCAGCCACTTCTGCCTCGGGAGCAGGGCGTCGGATCGGCTCGGGGTGCCATGCAGGTAGCAGGCTCAGGAAGAGACTGCCGATGATGTAGATAATGTCCACAACAAAGCCCAGTGCCGAGAACACTCCGTTCGCGGGGACAGGTTCGATCCCTCCGCCGAAGAATCCTGGCTGCTGTGGAGGTGCCTGCCGTGGCCGTCGCGGTGGCGCCCGACGGGCAGGCTGTTGAGCAGCGGCGGCGGCAACTCCACCGCCACCATTGGGAACGTTATCTGCTTGGTTGCCATCTTGGCCATTCGGAGCGTCATTGCCTTCTGCTGCCTCGGCGCCTGCAGGTCGGATATTAATCTCATCCTCAGCCTCACCGGCATTTACATTGCCAGCAGCCTCGGCCCCGGCCGCTGCCCTCTCGGCAGCCTCCTGCGCCCTGAGATCCTCATCCCTCCAAATCATTCCGATGGCATCTTCTTTGTAAATCACATCCCATACCAGAGAAATAAAGCCAGTCTGAAACAGGAGGGCAAAAACGGTCCCCATGAGAAGGAAAGTGAGACGATGCCGATCCCAAAGCTCGGCGAGGCTGAGCAACTCGGCTCCACCTGAAGCTCTGTTGCCGCCTCTCCTCCGCCTGGCTCCGCCGGTTCGGCCGGCAAGGATGGCGCTAACGAAAATGAATTTGAAGATCAGGCTGAGATCAAATCTGCGGAGGACTCCCCTCCGATCAGCCTCTCGGTGAATATGCAAGAGAAGACGAATGGGACGCAGATTACCCAAAATTTCCGTCATATGAAGACCAACCGCATAAGGCGCTGTGAAAAAAGTGACAAGCCCATCGACGAGCGTCTCGAGGAGAGGTAAGAAGAAGAACCGCGGTTGCGGTTGTTGTGGAAGTGGCTGCTGTCCCTGCTGCGGAGCCACTCCACCAGCGAAACCGCCGGGGGGCAGGGGCATGTTCTGTAGCATAGTAAGAGCCTCGTCTCGATTTTGTGGCATTTCCATCATTCTGGTGGTAACGGCTGCTTGAACCTCCTCTAGCCTCATATCGAATGGTTGCTGAAATGGGGGCTGCTGCTGCTGGAGGCGAATTGTCTCTGCCAACGCATCAACCCTTCCTTCAATCTGCCGGACCAAACGAGTCTGCTCGTCGATTCTTCGAAATAAGGCTCGTTGCCAGCTAGAGAGGTCAATGTTTTCCTCTTCCTCCTCTTGCACGGCGGCGAAAGGACTACCGTCATCTCCGACTACCGTGGCATCCGTGCGAACAGTATCGGCACAACCGTTAATAGCATCGGAGCTAGCACCAGTTCCGACGCCACTAGCAGCAGCCAACGACGGTGGCATCGCTAAGTCGGAGATTCGGCGAGAATAGGACGGAGTACCAGCAGCAGCAGCAGCAGCAGCAGCAGCAACAACAGCATTGGATCCTGTCGCAGCCGGCGGTGCTCCTCCTCGAATCTCCCGAAGGGGTGGGACGGTGGAGGTATCGTCAACAGCATCGTCATCACCTTGGCCTAACTCGGATGCAGATGGCTTGTCACCACCTGCTCCTGCTCCTACTGCCGCCCCTGATGCAGTGGATCTGGCTTTCCTGTAGTCCTTCCACCTCTCCTCCTCGAAAGATTTCTCCACCGCCGGTACATTCAGGTCGTCGGAGGTTGACGCCGGTGTACCCAACCAATCACCGCCTTCCACGTCTATGAGCTCGATGCGGTACCCCTCGGGAAGGTAGGTATCAAACTTGTCAATCAATTCGTCGTGACCACGGAACAGAGTCACCGCACGACGGATGACGGTGTGAGTATCGACATCTTCATCCTTAAAAGCGATCATCAACTTGACGAATTCATCATGGATTGCGGGACGGTCCGCGAACTCCTCTTTTACCCTGTCGATGTAAGCGAAGGCATCAACCAGGCTCGATTCGCCCTCAGCTGACGTGGGTTGGTCATTACCAACGTCCGGGGCCGGAGCGTGCGGTCCGTTCCCTACCTCGCCAAGCGCGACGTGATCCCCCTTTCTCTTGCGGCTAATGTCCAGCAGGGCCTGCAAGCTGGCCGGGTCGAATACTTCCTCGATCCGTTGCGCCAATAGGTCGCCGGCCGGACCCGTGGCTGTGGTGGCTGGAACGAATATGCCCAAATCGGCTGTCAGACTGATACCGCACTCGGACAGGTACGACAGGATGACGGGGGTGGTGGTTGTGGAATCATTTTCTACGCCGTCCGCGTTATCGTCTGTTTTGATTGGTTGCGCCGGTATGGATTCCTTCTCTGCCGATGAATCAATGCGTGCTGCCTCAGTTTTTGCGGCGGAGGCGGCCGCGGCAGCAGTGACAGCACCTCCAGCGGGGGTCAGGGCCGTCTCGAATTTCTTCGCCGTGGCATCTGCCGCTTCCTCCTTCGCCGCGAGCAGAGGTGTGTCGCTTCCGACTGCCTTGGGCGACGCCGACGGAGATTCGTCATTATTGGTGCCCTGCCTGAGAGCCTCGTACTTTTGTTCCGCATGCTTCATTCTCTCCGAGTTCGGTCTTGGCTTCGCCGCCGGAGGGGAGACCGACGAGGACGACGCCCTCGGCGCGGGTATCCCCGACTTCTTCCTTCGATCGCCCCCGGGCGTCGACGTCGCTGTTGCCGCGTCGGCGCACGCTTTGATTGGTGCCGCCTTCTTCTGATCTGGTTGGTCGCTGTCCGCCCTGCTGCTGGTGGTGGTATCTCCTCCTCCACCTGGCACGTGTTGCGTTCCCTCCGGTGGCGGTCCGCTCAGGCTTCCTTGCCCATCATCATTATTACCACCTTGCTGCGTCTGCCTCTGCCTCTGCCGCTCCTCCAGACGGCGGAGGAAGGCATCCCGGTCCGGACGAGGGGAGCGGCCCGGGGTGCCGGCCGCCGCCGCGTGACCGTCGTGCTGCTGCTCGTCATCGACCATGGTCTTGAAAGTCTTGCTGAAAATAATGAGTGAAAAGCGACAAAAGGGAAGTCCCCCATATTTTCGCAGGCTGCTGCTGCCAGCCAGCTGGGTACCGGTAGATCTACATGTACCTAGGTACTTCTCTATTCTAGCTCTAGCTACGTAGCTAGATCTAGCTAGCTAGCTAGGTACCGGTAGTAGTACGGTAAGTTGCAATGAAACTTTTTAAGGTTAAGATCCTTATTGCTTCGCTTTAATAAAGTTCAGTCCTTCCGTCTAACTCCTCCTCCTCGCCTTCTTCTTTGGGCGGTCGTTGCTACCGGTACCGGTACTACTTTTTGATGCCGAAGCAGAAGACAACCCAACGGGCGCACCACTGCCGCCAGCTTTCATCTCGTCAAGTTTGCGCTTATCCATCTTGCCGCCGTAGACGAATCCTGCCTTTTGCTCTAAGAGGATAACGTGGCCCTTGGTCAATTCGCTAGGAGATTTCTTCTGACGACGAGCGTACTCAAGGGCTTGTTTTGCGAGCCACTTCTGGGCCTTGCTCCCCTCGGCTGGGTCACACCCATGCTTGCGCTGGTAGGAAACAAGCTGTTGGAGCGAGCATTTCCAATCCGAGTCCACTGCTGCGACCATTTTGGCGTCAAGGCTCTTCATTGCCGCCGGGGGCGACGAAGAGGATGCCATCGAAGGAACCTTCATCGTAGTAACAGTTTCGCCAGTGGCAGTGACCAATATCTGCGCGGGCGGTTGGTCATTGGTAGGCGAACTAGCACATGAACTTTCTTTGGCGCTACTTGCGCCTCGGACATACGCTTTTGACTTTTGTTTCGATTTGGATTTCGGTTTGGACTGACTACTGGCCAAATAGTGCTTCCTGCACATTCCATTGTGCCCGCTCTGCCTGAATTTTGGGCATCCGGACACGGAACAGAGTCGACCGCGTGTGTCAGAGGCGTTTGGTTTCGTTTTAACCTTCGACTTCGCTGCAACCTTCTTCTTCTTCTTGGGTTTAGACTCTTTCGAATTATTCTCGCGGAAATGGCGCCTGCACATATATCCTTCTCTGAATCCCTGGCCCCACTTTTCACATCCCATGACGATACATTTTTCATTTAAATAGCGCTCTGGGGTATTTCCCTTCGACTTCTCTTTCTTCTCCGGAGATTTTTCTAGGTCTCTTGTTCCACCTTGCCATGCTCTGCAGTGGCCACATCGTTTCTTTTCGATGCTTTGTTCTTCACCGCATAAATGGCATGCCCAAGTAGAACCGATATCCTCTTCTTCTTCCGATGACCCTACCTCCGACTCTTCTTCTTCCGATGATTCTACCTCCGACTCTTCTTCCGCCGATGATTCTTCCTCCGACTCTTCCTCCGATTCTTCTTCCGATTCTCTCGCAGACTCATCTTCGGCGTTCTTCTCCGGGGATTTTTGAAGGTCCCTTGTTCCACCCTTCCATGCTCTGCAGTGGCCACATCGTTTCTTTTCGATGCATTGTTCTTCACCGCATAAATGACATGCCCAAGTAGAACCGACATCCTCTTCTTCTTCCGATGAGTCTTCCGCCGATTCTTTCACAAACTCATCTTCCTCCGAATCTTTGTCTTTAGACTCTGGCATCTCGTTCGCAGCAAGGCGCGGTCTGTAAAACTCCAGATCTGCCCCAGCCATTGCCTCAAGGTAGTGCGTCCTACACATTCCTCCATTTTGCCCTGCGAACAAATCAATAAAGGTTTGGTGAGCAAGTTTAGATGAATTAGCGACTTGCAGTTGGTGTGATATGCATAATTTACGAACAATTCAATCCTACTTACCTTGACGGTATTTCGGGCAGTCTACGACCGCGCAACGCCCTTTCGGTCGCTTGATACCACTTGCTACATGCATAATCGCAATAGCAGCTTTGGTAGTTGCTGCACCCTTAGAATCACCCTTCACTGCACCTGATCCCGATGGAGCCTTGTCCTGACTCTTGTTCGCGGGAGATGATGGCACATCAATGAGCTCAAGTATCTGTTTGGGCTGGTAGCCGATTGCTTTCATCGCATCGTAGATGATCTTGGTCTTTTCAGCGTCAGGGGCGATATGAAAGTATCCCGTCTTCTTGTAGAAGTGCGGAGAATGCTTGCCACCGTCTTCTTTTTTGTACCCATAGCGGCGGAATCGTTCGAGGAAGGTTTTCGGCAAAGTCGATGGGATACTTATGGCCCTCAGCTGAGCAGAATCTTTGACTCTGTTCATATGAATCTCGATGGCCCTGTAGAGCTCCTCAATATGCTTCATGAACAAGTCCTTATCTGAAAATATGATTGGTTCCCAATCACTGACCCTGCTTGGAGTGGCCGTTGGCCTAATTGGAAAGAGACTGCCCGTCATGACATCATCGCTGATGAACATGGCCGCGGCAGCGAAAATTGCGAGCCAGTCGCCTCCAATAACGGTGCTTCTTTCCGAACTTCCTCCAGTTCCATTCGAGGACTTGGAATTCGGAGCATCCTTTTTATTGAATGCTTGGCCTGAGTCTCTTGCTACATACAGTGTCGGCGTGGGCTCCGAAGGGTGTTTCTCGACGGTTTCAGTTTCATTTCTCATTTCGCATGCTTCGACATCAATCTGCGGGTTTGCAACAGCGGTAGCCTCAAGCGATTGAGAATTAGTACGAGCGCGTTTCGCGGTCTCTGCCTCGCTAGGCAACCCATCATTGCTGACCTCCTCAATCAATTCACCCTCGGATCCAGGCGCATCACCTTCATTTGCCTCTGAGGGAGCAGCCGCCACCTTCAAGGCAGGCATTGGCTCCTTTCCGCTGGCTGCCACCTTTGATTTGACCTTTGATGCGGCTTCAACCGCTTTCTTTCTTGCAGCATCAAATAACGCATCGTGATCTCCGGCAACGACTTTGCTCTGTTTCAATTCTTTCCGTAGAACCTCATAGGCAATCACAGCCTCATCAGCAGTATCAAAAACTCCAGCGTACCGACTCTTTCCAAAATAATAGAACTGCGCCTGCCACTTACCGCTGGGCCTGATCGTAATGCCTCTCGGGACACCAGCGGGGACCATTGACTTGGCGACTGGTGAGGTAATAATCTTTCCGCCGTATCGTCTTGGACTCCTGGGACTATATTGTTTCTTCTTTTGTCCGCCGCCCGGATGATAAGCACCGGACACAGGTGCAGAGATAGAAAGGGGCTTCGGCGGAGGATCTGGCTTCCGAATTGGTTTAGAGACGGAGCCAATCTTTCTCTTTTTGTTTGTCAAAGAAGAAGTCGTAGGCAACGGAGGAGGCGGCGGTGGTGGAGGTGGTCGCGATGATCCCCTCTTGGAAGACCTGTATTTGGACGCAGTTGCAGCAGAGCTTGGCTCGGCTTGGGTCTTCGTCGAAGTTCGGGGAGATGTCTTCTTTCTCATAATAGAATCTGGGAATGGCTCTCCTGCAGACGACTTCAAAAGTGCTTTCGCCGCAGGATGCACGACGCGAGTGCGGCGCGGCCTCACATCATCTTCTTTCTTTTCCTCCTCACCGGATACTCTTTCTGGACGAGGGAAATGGTCTTCCAGGCCCAACGCCTCCTCCGCTCGAACATCGAAGATACCCTCGTCGTCATCTTCGGGATCCCTGCGTTGGAACAGTTCACACTGCCACCGACTTGATTTTCCAGGATCATTTGATGTCATCTCAAAACCGTACGAGATGAGCTCTGCGGAGAGCATGTCGAATGTCAGACCACCAAAGACCTGCCCGAGAACTTTTTGCTGGAATCGTTCGTTACCAAACACCAAAGTGAGAGCAATGCCTTCGGCATTCCAATACGCAATGTCGTTGTTGGATTTGTCGTCAAGGACGGCACGAAGTTTCTGCAAAAAAGTGAGCGGGTATTCTTGATGAGTGCTTGCATCGGCGTCTGCATTCGCAGAAGATGGGTAGTAGGCGTCATTCGTGGCTTCGGCAGTAAGTGTGGGAGTGAGTGGATTCGCTGCTGCAGAGGTAGAGACCCCTCGTTGGATACGGGAAGAAAGGTCGGGGCGATCTCTCTGAAAATATTTGTGATGCCAAACGTCGAAGTCTTCGTCCTGAGCAACGAGATTAAATCCCCAATCCCTCAGCTTCCCATCGAATGCTTGATAGCCCAGACCAAAGAAGGAATTTCCACCGCACATCTCTTGCTCAAAGCCTCCCTTTTCCTTTATGGTGAAAGACAGTCCATGAGAATTCCAGGCCAACAGATGTGAAAACTGATCGTTGGCCAGAAGGGATCGTACGATGGCGGGAAAGTTTTCGCTGCCGACTGACGGTTGCCTCCCCGGTGCAATCGAACCACGCGAGGTTCGCCCTGAGCGCGACCGAGACATTTTGATTTGATATGACAAGTCCGGCCGGTCGCGACGAAAGAAAGGGTGATACCACGTCAGCGGCGTACCTTGATGTTCCAGCGACATGAAATTCCATTGAGGCAGCTCCGATATAAATCTGCTGTATTTGACGTTTTCCGCCTTTTGAGGCAGGAGCTGGCTGCAAAAAATATCTTTGTTGACGATCGTAAAGGCTAGACCATCGGCTCTCCAGGCGATAGCACTTGCATTCGAAGGATCAGAGAGGAGACCCATCAGTCTCGCTGGGAAATGCTCCAAAAAGTCCTTTTGGGTGCGGGGCAGGCGTGTGGTGGTCTTTGGCGGAGGCGGAGGCGGAGGGGGTGGCGGCGCAGACGGAATGCCAGAATCGTCAAAGATACTCTTCGCGAGACTCGGTCTGTCACGAAGGAAGCGTTCATGCTTCCAAGTGTTGGGATACCCAGGGACGGCCTTGAAGCCGAATCCTTGCAGATAGCTCTGGAACGATGCTCGTCTAGTACCAATCTCCTCCTGCACCCACGATGAGAAAGTGCTCATGTTCTTGATACAAAACGCCGTTCCGTTCAGTACCCACTGGGAAATAGTCCGACCCTTCTCGCTCTCAAGAAGCTTCATGAGTTGAACAGGAAATGTTGCTCGATTGGGTAGATCAATCTTAGAAGCCAGCAGAGGCACTGCGAAGAAAGGAAATAACACCAAAGCAAAAAAGGGAAAGGATCATAAGGATTAGTTGTGAAGGCGTGTTGATGCCAATTTTCGACCGGGGCAAATACGATAATGTACTCACTATTGCACTGAAACAAAGGATGCGTCCAGATAGATTGCGCCGGCGACTTAGTGAATCCCCAACGTGTGAGGGCCAGAGAAAGCTCTTCACTCTTCATACCGCCCATGCGATTTTGAAGGACGCCTTTCAACTTGGTCTCATCTACTAGCCGGAAACTGCGACCATCCGGCACCCAACATATAGCATTGTTGGTCGAAGTGTCGGAGACAATATCAAAAAGCTTCTTCGGGAACCGCACGGGTGCCATGAGATCGTACGGATCATACATAGCTCTGCTGCGGATGCTGGCGGCCGATGCAGACTGCCTGCTGCTCTGAGCGGCCGACCGATCTGTCTCAATAGCATCAATGCCAGCGCGAAACTTGGAGGGAGATAGCAGTAAGGCCTCGGCCGCTGCAACTTCCGCCTTGCTCGTTTGCTCCTTGAGATATGCCAGCAAATGGGGCTGATCGCGGCAAAACTTGATGTGATACCAGGAGCAGCTGGCGGAACCTGTAACAGGCGTGAACCCATACTGTCCTAATTTTCGGATGAAAGAATTGTATTTCATTCCTCCAAAATGAACGGCCAAAACATTGCGCTTGAAGCTCTCCTCGTAGTTGATCTGAATGGCAAGGCCCTTGGGTGTGAACGAGACCGAGCCTTTGTTAAGTTCAGGATCCTTGATAATGCGGTGGAGCTTCTGGATGAACGTCTCTTCATTCTCTCCGCAGGCAACGGGGCCAACAGGTGCAGCAGCCAGTTCCGTGAAGTTTTCCACAGCCTTGGAGTTCTCCATCGTAGAATTAGAAGACGCCTTGGCGATCTCTTCCTTCTCGGCCTTGTCAGCAATTGCAGCAAAGGCGGCGCTGGTAACTGCCGGACTCTTACCGAGGTGCTTCGTGCCGCATGGAAATTCGTCTTTCTTGTTTGGGATGACCGTCCTGCCGGACCGACGGGACGGAGCAGGGCCACCGGTTGAAGGGCCAGCCGATACCACACTACTCTCCGCCTTGTCACTTACCCTTGCCACCTCGGAGGACTTGTGTCCGGTATCCTCGGCGCCACCGTCATTGCTGTTCAAGGTGCCTGCTGAAGAAATGCTGGGCCAAACCTTGGGCCGCTCAAAATTATTATTAATCGCTTTCCAGGCCGCCGCCTCGGCGATCCGGGCGGAGGGGGTGGCGGTCTGGTCCAGTTCCGACTGGAACCGCAATGCCTCGGCTCGAGAACGGAACTTGTACTTCAGGACGGGGCTGTAATAGTAGACATATTCGCCGCCGTCCGAGGACGTAGACTTCTTCCCGCCGGTACCGCCACCGGCGACGACCATGGTCCACCCGGGGCCGACTTCGTCGGTAGCGGGTACAGGCTCCCCCCACTTCATCTTGATTGGCGGTGCGGTGGGTGGCGGGTGGGTAATGCGCTTATATCCAGGCGGTGTGGTGCTGCGCGGGGGGCGGGTCGGAAATACTCGTTGTATTTGGCAGCGCCGGCGGAGCGCGCGGGGGTACGACGATTAAAACCGCGAGCAATACAACTGGAATGGCAAACAAGGCCGGTCGATTAAGGACACAGCGGCGCCGATGGGATTGACGGGGACGATCGGTTATGATTTGCGCGGAAGAGCTCTGATATATGTATGTATTGAGGCGTATTGAGCCCAACACGACAGACGGACGAGCGCAAAATCTTGAGCTCCGCTCGGCGCGTGGCAGCGTGCGTTGAGAAAACAACACTCCGGGTCGAAACAATGAATGGAGAGGAATGACCGAGGGTCGGGACGGCGGACGCTGCAGCGGTGGCGCTTGCTCTGGGTCCAATGCGGCGCCTCTCGCTCATGGTTATGATGGTCTTCTGCGGCCTGCGGCGCGGCGTTGGCGGTTGCGCGCGCGCCCTGGAAGGTCTCCTATCCCTCTATCGGGGATGAGAACAGCCTCGGCCGCCCGTGTACACCGGCATCCTTGGAGTCGAGTCGTCTACCCGGCAGTGTCGTCTA
>Ga0115006_10000735_pt1 | contig 18642 bp, 17 predicted proteins | sample ArcOceMetagenome_3_FD_88943 | JGI IMG/M metagenome (GOLD analysis project Ga0115006, IMG submission 88943) | Marine eukaryotic phytoplankton communities from Arctic Ocean - Arctic Ocean- Svalbard ARC20M Metagenome | ecosystem: Environmental > Aquatic > Marine > Oceanic | place: Arctic Ocean...
GTGGTAAACCAAATGAATGTGGTAAACCAAATGAATGTGGTAAACCAAATGAATGTGGTAAACCAAATGAATGTGGTAAACCAAATGAATGTGGTAAACCAAATGAATGTGGTAAACCAAATGGATGGATTAAATCAAATGAATGTGGTAAACCAAATGGATGGATTAAATCAAATGAATGTGGTAAACCAAATGAATGGAATTTTGAATAAATAAATACGAAAAACTTAAAAAAAATATTATAATATTTCTTTAGTTTATTACTCATTCAACTTCATAAGAATATTTTATATAATTGATTTTTATATTATTAATGATATAAATATACTCGGATAATATTAAAGAAAGCATTTTTTAATAAAAAATTGAAAAATAGGTATTATAAATAATTTAGTAATTAGATTAACTAATTTTTAATTACATAAATAACTTAAAGAACCTCAATAAGTTTTTTTATATTTTTTTCATATTTTTGTTCATATGGATAGCAAATATCAAGTTTTTTAATTTTATTTTTTTTGCATAATCATATCAAGATAATTTATATAAATTAATTATTTCTTTACAAAAGATTTAAATAACCATTATGATTAATACGAATTTCTCTAATTATTTAACATATTTTTTTTATATATTTCCTGTTGAAAAAAAATATCTGTCTGCTCTCCCTAATAATAAGTTAAATTAATATATCAATTGATATTAAATATTTAAAAACCATTGTAATTATACACACGAATATGTTGAAATAAGTTTTTAAAATTATCTTTACCAGTAATATTATTATTTATTATAGTTTTGTATAATAATGATATGGATAAAAGTTGATTTATCTTATTTTGTTCATTTAAATTTTTCCAATTTTTTTTTATATCTTTTAACTTACTAGAATTAGTTATTTTAATAAATTTATCAATATATTCATCAGATATATTAAAATACATATCAGTTATGTAGCATATATATTTAGTATTTAATATATCTAAATCAAATTTTACATTATTAAAAAAATGAGTTAATAACTCAAATATTTCATTTTGATAAATATTATATATTATTAAATTATAATTAATGCATTTATTATTGTTAATAAAATTATTTAACAATTGAATATAGTTTATATCAATATTTGTAATATTATTTTTAAAATCATTTTTATTTAACTTTTTTGGATTTAAAAGAAATTCATTTAATATTAATAAATTGTATATATTTGTCGTTAGATTAACTTCGTTATTTTTAAAATTATTAATAATTATACTGATATGGTTCATTTTTAAATATTTATTAATTTGATTAAATTTACTTTTATTTATATGTTTATAATTATTCAATGATAACTTAACATTTATTTCGTGTGAGTAGATATCCACTTTTAATAAATATTTACTTAAATTGAATATTAAATCGATAACACTTTCAATGGAAAATAGATTAGTACTAATTAACAATGATAATATATCGCCATATTGATTTCCATTAAAAACTTTACTATATTGAAATAAATCATTATTTTCATTATTGTAGAATGCTATAATAAAATAAATTGAATTAATAATGCCAATAAAGAATGGATGATATAATAAGCCGGTTTTATTATAAAATTCGTAAGAACTTATGTCAAATGATTTAATAAGTTTATTCTTAAAATAAAAATTTTTTATTTTATTTGTATTAAATAAAACTGTATATTTTATTGGATTTGTTTGGCATATATTTATAATGTTAATACCATATGTATTTATTATATGGCTGTTTAAATAATTAAATAAATAATTAAAATAATCAGATTTTTCATTTAATAAATTATTTACATTAATACTTGGTGTGAATATATTATCAAAGAAATATAATTTTTTATCTAATTCAGTTAGTAACTTCATATTCATTATAATATTATTTTCGGATTGTATATGTATGGTATTAATATTATTTTTATTGATATTCATGCAAATATATTTTAAATTTTTATTATAACCAGAGAATTCTGAATTAAATTTTATTATATTTTTATCAATATATTTGTAACTTGTAGATAAATACCAAAGAGGATTTATAAGATTAGTCTTATAATTATAAATATTAGCAATTATATCATTGAAATATATTGGGTTAATCTCATTTATTGTTTCCAAGTATTCTGAATAATTATCTAAATTAATAGACTTATTAACATTATTATTATTAATATTGTTCATAGAATATAAATCTAAATTAGCAATAATATTCAGGTCTGAACAATTCTCAAAAATAGATAGATATTTTTTTTCAAAACTATCTATATTGCCTAATATAATATTATCAATATATATAATACCTTTATAATAACCCGAATCGAATATTAATAGTACATCAAATAAAACATAATTATCTAAATTAATATTGTTAAATAATTTAATGCCATTATAATTTTTAAAAAATTTAATAATATTTTTATTTCGGTTGGTTATTCTATAATTATATTTATATAATTGTTTATATTGTATATTTAATAAATATGGTATTTTTAATTTGATAATTAATGATAAAAATAACTCCCCATTAAATAAAATATTTATTTCAATATTTAAATCCGAAATTTTATTAAAATTTTCACAATTCCTTATTATAAAATCTAAATCAAATTTAGTATACAAATCATAATTATTTATTATTTCACTATATTTATATTCAAATTTACATCCAGTAATTATAGAACCAATTATATTGATATTATAATTTTCAAATAACCAATAATATAAATATGGTATAGAATTGGATATAATATACATATTAAATAAATTAAAACTATTTTGAATATCAGTTATATTTTTAAATTTCAATAAATTTACCTTATCTATTAGTAAAATTAATTTGTTTTTTTTTATAATTTTTGAACTAATTAAGTTTGATAATAATTTATTACATTGAACTAATTTATTTTTATCTTCATGGATTAGATTATTCCAACAATAAGGTCTATATAAAAAATAAATACTATAAATTAAAGATTTATCATTATAACTATTAATATTTGATACAAAAATTTTTGAAATATCGATATCTAATTTTATTTTATTTTGGTCTTTATAATATTTTATTAACATTGTTTTATTAAAATTTTTATCATAGAATTCGAAATAATTATAATATATTTTTATATATGTATCATACATACTTATAACATTTGGTATATAATTATCAATAGTATCTAAATATGTTTTATAAATTTTTGGTAAATTAACTAAATATATTAAAGGTTTTTCAATTGAATCTTTATATGAATTTATGAAATTAATAACATTTTCTTTTTTTATTAAATTATTACATTTATCTAAATTAATACAATTATTATTAGGCGATGAGTATATATCTTCATATAGTTTACAATTATTTTGTTCTAAATTATCAATAATATTTTTTGTTAATTTTATTATAAATTTATCACATTTCATTTTTTCATATTTATAATTATATAAATTAACTAAAGGTATAATAGTTTTCTTAAAATCATAATTTGGTACATAATTTAATTCGGTTGCATAATCAAATACATCTAATTTAAACCAATATTCGAAATTTTCATCCAATATGGGAATAAAATTAACTGGTTTTTGAGAAGATTTATTACACAAAGATAAGAAATAATCAATATCTAGTGAAGACAATATATTAATAAATATTGGTTTTAGTGAATATTTACTGGAGTTATCTTCAATGAATTGTATAATATTGAATGAATCTTGGTCTAATCCAATTTCTAATATTATTTTAAATTTACTTAATATCCATTTTATTAAATCCTTCATTTTCCATTCATAATGAATATTTATCCAGTTACTCGAATTATTGCATGTTAGTAAATTTATACATCTTTTAAGTAGGTCATAATACGTCATTAAATGTAATTCTCCAATATATTTTTTCATATAATATTTCTCAAGTTTTTTAATAATATCAGTTTTTTTATCGAAAATTTTTTTTTTAAGTTGGTTAGGAGATAAATTAAAATATTTATTTTGAAAATATTCCCACAATTTAGAAGCATCTGTATTTATAATGGAAAAAGGTTTTTTATCGTGTAATATAGAAATTTCATTTTTAATATTATTATCTTCTATACTTTGAATAATATAGTCTTTAATTGGGTTTGCCAATATAGATTCATCAGTTGCAAATAACCCATAATTGATTATTAACACATCAAATGGTAATTTATATTTTACATATTTTTCGCACCAATTGCCCAATAAATATTTATATAATTCATTATAATTTAAATTGTCTATACATAATCCCAAAAATATATTATCATTTTTTCTAATATTGATATACTCATTTATAATATGTAAATAGTTATCATCGTTTATAGTCCAATAACATATTATATTTACTTCTTTATATTTTACAGATAAATTTATAATATTTGCCAAATATTCATATGTTTCACAATATATGCCAATAACTTTAATATTATTTATACAACACAATTGCATTATATTATCTAAATCATTACAATTTGGCAAAATTCCAGATAACGATATTCCTCCGATTGATAAACAATCTTGTTTTAATTGGAGTATTAATTCAAATTTCCAATAATTATTTGGAATATTGTTTATATCAATTACAACACTTTCACCGGAAGGAATATTCTTTATAATTCTATATATTTTTGTTCGAAATAGATAATTATCTACCGTATCTGTGGTACAAATATTGCAAAAAAACCCATTACAGTATGCGTTAACACACATAGAATTGCTCGAAATATAATTTAGTAATCCGCCAATAATAATTGGATTCGTATAAAAATAATTTGAAAATTTATTTTTTATATTTTTTTTAACTATTCTTGGTGCGTATTTACTTTCATAACTGGTATAATCTTCAGTTTCGAATATATTAAATAAATACTCTATAGAATATATATCATTTAAATTATTATTAAATAAATTTATCATAATCCATTTTGCATTAAAATTTGTATTAATTTCTAATAAATTATTATCATTTATATTAAATGAAGAAATATCAATAATGTCATAATTATTATTGCTTTCCAATAATTTTTGAATATTTGACCAATTTAAAATATTATAATCTTTTTCATAAATATTAAACTCATTGATATTGCTAATAAATTTATTATTATATAAAATAGGTATTTTTAAAATCACATTGCCTATGTTTTTTATAAATATATTATCATCGGTATTTATATCCAAATCTCTGGTAAATATACATATAATATATTTTTCTATTAAATCTAGTAAATTATCATATGATTTACAACTGCTGAATATTAATGCTAAATTAATATTATTAGTAACGATTCCAGAAAAATATTTAGATAATTCTGAGATTTTAAGATTAAATAATTTAATTAAAACATAAAAATTTGAAAATATATATATATCATATAATAAATCATTTAGTTTTTTATTTTTATTTATAATTTTAATATAATTTTTAGGATATTTTATCAATTCAATTAAATTAATGTCAATATTAATATTTTTAATAATATCAGAAATTTTTAAATAAAATTCTAAAAGTATTGGTTTATAAATAAAATAAATAGATTTTAATGCTAAAAATATATTACGGACTTCAGTTCCAATAAATAAATATTTAGTATTTGTATTATTTACATTATTAAAATATTTATTTTCTTTTATTTCTAATAAATTATTTAATTGATTATGGAATTCGGTAATAATTTGATTATCTTCAATGTTGTCTACTTCTAAATTTAATTTATTCAAATTTTTATAAATGCTATTTAACTTCATAATTTAATTAATATATATTTTTAATCTTTAAATTAATTATATAAGGTTATATATTATGGATTACAACGAATTAAACTATAGAAAGATGAAGACAAAAATTATTAAAAATACTAATAAAAAATTAACTAATACTTTTAAAGAAATAAATGAAATAATAAGATTAATAATATTCGAATGTTATAAAAAATGTGCATTTTCAACTTTACCATATTTTACTGACAAATATAATTCAATGCGTGCTATAAATGAATTAAATAGTGGTAATTGTGTTTCATTATCATATTTTATTAAGAATAAATTAAAAAAATATTCAATAAACTCATATATAATTCCGGCAACAATACCCAAAATTTATCAAAGAACTGGTTATTTACATATTTCTCATGTAGCTGTAGCAATACCATTTGATAATAAGATATTATTAATAGACCCAGCATTTTATTTTTTTAATCCAGCGATATTCTATAATAATCGAGATATATCCGATCAAGTAATTAATAATATAAATATATATACAAATGATACAACTAAGATAATAGCAAATTATAGTATTACTGATTCCAAAATATTATTTAATAAATTTCAAAGTATACCAAAAAATACACCAACAATAAATTGCAAATTTATTAATGACACATATGATAATGATATATGGAATTACTATTTAAGAGAAATTACAAATCCCGATGAAGCAATATCTACATTTTTTATTAATAGAAATTATAAATTTATAACTACTACTAGACTAAGGGATGATGGGTATTGTGAAATAGATGTATATTTAAAGGTTATTAAAAATCAAAATGACCCTAATTATAATATATTAGAAGTAAAACAAAATAATATGGTTTATTTTAATGATTATATAAGTAACTTGACAAATGATAACATTAAACATATAAATAAATTATTAAAAGGATATCTAAAAAAAGATATAAGAAGATATTTATTTAATAAAGACCAAAAACTATATTTAATTAATGATTAATCATTGATAATTAATTTAATAATGTTTAAACTAAATTATATAAATATTAAATTTGATTTATATTTATAGATATAATTATTATTATATATAATGGACACCTCAGAAATTTCATTTTGTAATAAAATTGCAATTAATTTATTATCTGATAAAACTAAAAAATCAATAGTAGATAAATTTAATGATAAATATAATATATCAATAACTGATAAAAATTGTTATATTTTAAATTCAAAAACTATTAATAATATAATTAAAAATTCTCATTTAGTTTCTACCAAAACCATTGGTACAAACTATTATTTATATCTGACTAAATTAAATAATATAAATTATTGTTTATTTATAGATAAAAAAATAAGTAGTGGACATAAATATCCAAGAATTATTTCAGTTAAATATAGATTTTCAGAAGATTTATTTAACACAGATACTTTATTTCAGGGGGAATTAGTAAGGTACAATAATACTAAATGGTTATTTATTATTAATGATTTAATAGTTTATAAAAATAATCGTTTAACCCAAAATATAATTGAAAGAATAGATATTACAAATGATATACTACTAAATCACTATAAAAAGGATAGTATAATAGAAATTTGTCCGTTACAAATTAAAAAATATTTTAAACCAAACAATTTAAGTTATTTAATTAATGAATTTTTGCCTAAACTTAATTATAAATGTAATGGTATATATTTTACCCCATTGAATATTAAATATAGTAAATTATTATTTTTAATCAAAGATAATGAAATCGCTAAAAATAGCAATTTAAAAAGTGATGAAATAAAAGTAATTGATAATAATATTACAAACAGGAAAAAAATTATTATAAATGATGAGGAAAATAATAATATAATATTTAAAATTATTAAGACGGTTCAGCCAGATATATATGAACTATATATAGAAGATAATAATGATGATATAGTTAAACATAGTATTGCTTATCTTCCTACGTTAAAATGTAGTAAAAATATTAATAAAATATTTACAGAAAATAAACAAGAAGATAAATATGTTATATGTGATTATAATATTCAATTCGATAAATGGATTCCAATATCGGAGATTTCATCATCAAAGCCGGATAATATTCAAAAATTATTATACATTAGTAATAAATTAAAATTAAGTTGATTTTTTTAAAATAAACACATGTACCGATTTTAGTAATTCGGCTGATTCGTCTAAAGTATATGCTCCCCGACTTTGTGCTATTTGAATACCGTTTATTAAATTTGCGATAGCCTGCTTTTGTATAGACTCATCGCTATCATTTTCCGAGTTATTTTCTGAGTTATTTTCTGAGTTATTTTCTGATATTTTTTTATCATTTTCGTTTAGTTTATTTAAACTTATAGAAGAATTCTCCATTTTAATATTGTATATAATAATTATATTTTTAAATAATAATAAAAAACGCATTTATTTTTTAATATTTTAATAAAAAACAATCTTGTGTTAATATATAAATATAATGAATAAAAATTGTATAAATATGTCAGAATTTAATTATAAGTGTCCTTGTTCTGAATTACCATTAGATAAACTTCACATATTAAAGGGGGGAAATTGTATAAAAACACAGGGAGATTGTTTCGGCACTAGAGAACAACTTGGGTCATCTCCATCTTGTAATAAAAAAATAGATAATTATTATTCTCAATCCGATAAATCATTCGGTAATAGATATAGTGCATATGGGGGAAATAAAGAAATTAGCTCTTATGAAAAAACTACTATTGGTAATTTATTTAAAAATACAGGTAAAATGAAAGATATAGTAATACATTCGTTTGATGATAAATTTTATACAGAAGGTTTTATTGGAATTGATTCTAAAAAAAAATTAAATAATCTTAAAAAATTTTTAATTAAAAATGGTATTAAAAAGAATTTTATTAATGTTGGTAAGTACTCTACTGGTGGTATAAATTTACGTTATAGTAAAAAAAAAAAGGGCGGTGGTATGGGTTATTATCTTTCAGTTGAAAAATGTCCAATAAATGGTTTAAGTGAAATAGTAAAATATAACACCGATAATTATCCAATTTTTAAAGGTTCTTTGTTAAATGGTGGAAAGAAGACAAAAAAAAAAAAACAAAAAGGAGGTGATGCAAAATGTTCTAATTTTAGTGCTAATTTATGTTCTAGAACATTTGATTGTAAACAACCTGCTTGGGATCCAAAATGTATTTAAGTATTATTGAATTTACTTATTATTTTATATTACATTGTGCCCATAAACTATTCCCATCATCAAAACCATATAGTCCATCATTAATTTCACCTCCGTTCATTATATTTTCATTTGAATATTCCCATTGGTTTGAATTATTAGTAACTATATTTATTGGATCTTTGGTTGTAAGTTGAATTTCTGGTTCAGGAATTGCTACAGTTTTTTTTTCAAAAAAATTACTTAAATTCGAATAGTTATCATTTTCAGAATTATAAATTTCTTGATTTTCATTTATAAAACTTAATAAATCTTCTTTCATATCTTCTTTATCTATTTTATTTTCATTTAAAACTGGTCCATTATTTTCTTTACTTATTTTATCATTTTTAATCTGAACAATAAAATTTTCTTGAAATGTTATATGCTTGAGTATAATATGAAGTGTTAAAATTGTAATTGTGGCATAAATTATTATTCTTATTGTAAAATTCATAATTATTTATATATATAATATATATTATTTAACAATAAAAAACTTTATTTAATAATTATTTATCTACATATTCTATAAGAATAACATATCCCAGATGTAGAACTATACCTTTTTATCTCGCAAATATCACCAATTCTCATTGCTAAATATTTCGCAATTGGGTCATTATTGAAAATTATAGGAAATTGGGATTTATTTAAGATATTATATTTTTTATAAATTTCCTTAACTTCGGTTGTTGATAATATACGATGTTGTGGAATATATTTATTTTTTGTAATATTTATAGTTGTTTTTTTAATCAAAAATAATTGTATAAAAAGATTCTTATTTGTTATATATTTATTAATTATTTTTTCGACAGAAGTACCTGCATTTTCATTTAATAATAATATTATTTCACAATTTGAACTATTTAATTTATAGTTATCTATTAATACATCTAATATTTGTTTAATATATGTTGGGCGCAATTTAAATAAAATGTATTTTATAATAATTATTTTATCATTTTCTTTTACAATAAATTCTAAATTATTATTTTTTTCTAATAATTTTATTTCATTCTTAGAATAACTAGGTATCTGATTTGTATAACCTCGGTCATTTAACATTTCATTTATAGTAATTAATGATTTATATATGTTATTGTAATTATTATCCATTATTTAATAAAAAAATTTAGAAGTTTAATTTATTTAAATTCAATTTTATTATTTAAATAAATTTAAACTTTATATTTTATTATTTACTATTTTTTATTATATATTATTTTATTATATGGATTGTTCGAATAGATTTGATTCATTTGAAAAAATAATAAATAACTGCGAATATAATATTAATACTATATTTGATAAAAGTAATCTTACAGAAGATTCATTAAAATATGTAGAGTATTTGTTAGATTCAAATATATATAATAAAAAAGAACCGGTTAAAACATGTTATGTCAAGTATATTTATGAAATTATCTCCAGATTTCAGCAAATATTGGACCAATTTGTCATTAAAACAAAAAAAAAAAAGGAATATAATAATAAAAAAACTAAATTCAATAGATTGTTTTATCTAATTTCATATTTATATAATAATAAAGATATAGACCCCACATACTATAACCTTCTAAAAAAATCTTTTTCAAATAACGAAGATACAATAGCTGCAGATAATATTTGTAAAAAATTAAAAGATTTACATAATAATTATAATTCAGAATATATAAATAATGTACTAATTTGGTTTAATTTTAAAGGGATTCAATTTCATAAAAATCTAGCAAATGTTATACGAGATAGTTCAGATAAATTTATAAGAGAATTATTTAATACTGATGTAATTAAAAAGATATATAACAGTTATCCTTCAATATTTGTACAAAATGAAATAGAACAAAAGAAGTATGATTTATATAATTACACCACATATTTTACGGTATATAATAGTAATAAAGATAAATTAGAATATATATTAAACTTAGATATTACTCAAAAAATAAATAAAAAAATTAAATACTTTATTGCATTTTCTTTATTATTATCGGTGTTAGTAGAGAATACCAATAATGTAAATATATTATGTATAAAATCACTTCAAAAAAAAAAATTTCCAGATAGTTTTAAAACATTAGGTGCAAATGAAGTAAATAGTGGTTTCACAAAATTCGATTATAATGGTGATAATAATATAACTATATATCGCGATGAGGAAAAATATAAGCTTGTTATTCACGAATGTATACATTCATTAAATTTAGATATACACGGTGAAAATTGCGATAATATTCACAATTGGTTAAAAGAACATTTTCTTATTAAAAAAGATAGTAAAATACTTATTAATGAATGTTACGTAGAATTATGGGCAGTATTTATAAATTCTATATTATCTGCACATTTAATTTGTCCACAATATGTCCTTTGTACTATAATTTATATTATATATTTGGAAAAATTATTTTCATGTTTTCAATCTGCGAGAATTTTAAATTTTTATGGTTTCAATTCATTTCAAGAATTTTATAACGAAAATGGTTGGACAAATTCAAATATAAATAACATAAAATATAGTGAAGATTCTTCAGTTTTATCATATTATATAATAAAATCTAGTATACTATTTAGTATTAATAATTTTTTGGATTATTGTAATGATAATTCAAATGGTACTTTTAAGGATTTTATCAAATTTAAATATTATTCATTAAATAATTTCTTAAAATTAATAAAAAATTCGTTAAATAATTCAGAATTTCAAAAAATTATAAATAAGTTTATTATTAAAATCAAAAAAGATAAGAATAAACAAAAATATAAAGAAATATATAAAAAATTTAATAGTTTACGAATGACAATAATAGAATGTAAAAAAATAAAATAATTATGAAGTTAATTAATCATAATTTTATTATATTTATATTATAATAATGGATGAAATTGGATGTAATATTATATTATTTAAAAAAATAACTATAATTGGTGTATTAATTAGTTTAGTTTTTGTCGTTTTTGCGTTAATATTATATGAAGCCTTTAAAAATAAAAGTTCTGAATCAAATTGTTCTCCATTTAATATGTTTTTTTTTGGGTTGGGAAAAAAAAATGGTTTAGAAGAAAATAAACAAAATTATTCTCAATGCAATAGTTCAATTTTATTTAAGTTTTTTTCAACACTCACGGAAAGTCTTATGAACCCTATTAATATTATATTGGGTATGATAAATAAATTAGCAAATATTATTAATGGATTCCGAAAGTTTATATTTAAAATACGTATATTAATAAATAGATATTTGGATGATTTGATGAGCAGATATGAAAATGTCATGGCTTTGGTATATTATTTAATAGCAAAAATAAAAGATATTTTGAATAGATTATATGCAACATATGTTACAATAATGTTCACTTTATATTCTACATTAAGTTTGTTTGTATGGATCGCCGATGTATTTATCGATATTATAACTACATTTATATTAATATTAGTTGCCATTGTATCATCAAGTGCTTTATTATTTATGCCATATTTGCAACCATTTCTGCCAATAATTTACAGTATTTTATATATGATTTTTAATTGTAAAATAGATGTATGTTTTGATGAAAATACTAATTTAATTTTAAACAATAATACTGAAATTAAGATTAAAGATATTGATACCTCTCATAATCTAAAATATGACGGAAACGTATTATCGGTTATTAAAATAAAATACGATAAGTGTGTTTGTGTATATTCATATAAAGATATTTTAGTAACTGGTTCGCATATAGTTTTTCATAATAATAAATGGATTAAAATCGAAGATTGTAGTTCCGCGATAAGAATAGATAATTATGATAAAGAATTTTTGTATTGTATTGAAACTGATAAAAATACTGTGCATTCGGGGAATGATATATTTCGTGATTATTCGGAAGTAGGTGACGAGTATACTAATTATTTAATTGATAATAAGATTTATACTTATTTAAATGGGTATGATAATACAAACGAAGAATATAAAAAACATTTGTATAAAAAAGCTTTTGGTAAAGATACATTAATTAAATTAGAGGATGATACAGAAAGGGCAATTAATTTAATAAATATCGGAGATAAACTTAATAATAATAGTACAGTAATCGGTATAGTAAAAATATTGGACCATAATATAAATTTATATGAATACAAATGTATTAATGGTAAAATTATCGTGATTTCTGGTTCACATTATGTATTTGAAAATAATAAATGGATTAAAGTTTTTGAGAGTAATAATTCTAAAAGATTATATTGTAATCCATATACTGAATTATATTCATTGATAACTGATGATAATAAATTATTAATTGGTGAATCTTTTTTTACAGATTATTTAGAAACAAATGATAATATAACTAACAGATATATTCATAAGTGTGTGATAAATTATTTAAATAAAAATTAATTATCAATTTAATTTTGTATAATACATATTTTTGTTAGTTCATTTTATAATTAATTAAAAAAAATATATATAATATATTAATAAATGCCAAATTTTTCAAATAAAAAGTTTTTTAATGGTGGTAATTTTATATTTGGGGAAGAGTATGATACATATAGGATAAAAACAATGAAAAAAAAATTTTCAAGAATTATTCATAGAAATAATAGAAAAATAAATATTGGTATAAACAAATCAAAAAAAAAATGTAAATTGTAATAACTAATTATTTAGATTTATATGTTTGTAAATTTATTTGTAAATTTATTTATAAATCATTATCATTATAATCGCCCAATTGAACTCTTTTAATATCTAATGCTAAACCATGCGTTCCTAATTTATTTCCTATTTCATTTGCTATAGAGCGAATATAACAACCACTACTTACTTTACATGTGCAATTTATTTTTATTATATTATAATTTTGAAACTCATTGCCAATGGATATCCAATATTTCATTATTTCGTTTTGTCTAAAATTATTATTACTATCTTTTAAAAGCGATAATCTATCTTTCACTATTGATAATAAATCGTTAAATTTAATAATTTCATAGGGATTGGTAGTAAATTCATTTATACAAACTTCCTTACTAGGTATATTAATTTCAGTTAATTTATTATTTTTAGCATACCACCATAATGGGTTTCTACCATATTCTGGGTGACGGATACAAATCGAACTAAATGAAGGATATTCTTGAATAAACGGAATACCTAATAATTTTTTAATTATTATATTTAATTCATCAATTTTACTTGACATACTTAATTCTTCACAATCTGATATAACTGGTTCAAAAGGGATACCCAATATATCATATGTATCGGTACCTATACCCAATATAAGATCAAAATTATATATCTTATTTAATTTAATAAAATTTGCTTGATTTTTTATATCATTACCAGACAAAAGCATCATTATACCGGACGCCATTGGGTCTAATCTTCCACAAAATGACATTTTATGTATATCTAATTTTTTTTTAAATATATCTATAATTTGTTTTGGAGTATAACCAATTGGTTTATTAACAATATGGATTGGCATTATATTTTTTATAATAATACCTCTTAAAATTATAATATAAATAATATCAAATTTAAAAAATATTTAAAAATTTGATATTAAATATATTATATTCAGTTATACTCATAAAATAATTATGAATACGAATAAATTAAATAATACTACTGTTATATCTCCTACGATTAATACTAGAAAATGTAGACTTTCCAGTAAATTTGGTAATTCGGTAGAAGATATTGATTCGCGTTCTCCCAACAATTTAGATAATGATGATAAATATGTTTTGAAAATATTCATAGATTCAACTGATAATGAATTGATCAAAAAATATAAAAATGCTGTAGAAAATCACAATAACTTCGATCAATTCTATGATTCGGGGTTTGATGTTTTCACACCAATTATGGATAATTCAAATACAGAAAATTACAGAAAGGTTTTTCGCGAAGAATATAAAATAAAAATTGATACAAATTTAAAATGTGCAATGTATAAATGGTCTCAATCCAATCAAATATTCTTACCTTGTGGATTTTATATGTATCCTAGATCAAGTATATCTAAAACACCTTTAAGATTATCTAATAATATAGGTATAATTGATTCTGGATACCGGGGAAATTTAATTGGTATTTTTGATAATTTGTATTTCGGTTTAAGTGACGAATCTTATGAATTAATTGAACCAAAAAATTACATTATTAAACCATATGATAGGTTTTTACAAATCTGTTCTGGAAATTTGGAATATTTTAAAGTAGAATTAGTAAATAAAAAAGAAGATTTACAAGTAACTTCGAGAGGTGAAGGTGGATTTGGTAGTACTGGAAGATAATACTTAAACTATTATACATATTATCTTATTATATTGATTTTTTAAAAATTGATTTGTATGAATTTATAATTATAATATTATAAAATTTCTTATTATTAATGACACCATTAATCAAAATATACCGAAATATAATAACTGGTAATATGTTTATATTAACACCGCAAGGATTTTTTGGAATAAATAGAAATAATACTTGTAATTTTTATGAAGGTATAGTAATAACCTCATTATTGCCAAAAGTATTAGTTGAATATGAAAAATTGTTAAAAGATAATTTAGAAATATTTTATTATGGTGTATATAATTATGAAACAAATATAGTCTGTATAAATAAACCAATTATTTTAGAAATTGATTTTGAAGCATCTGAAAAATTTTCAAAAAAAAATAGTTATATACATCTATGTAAAGAATTTATGTTATGTATTAAAAAAAAGGGAAGGTTATATAATTTACCCACAGATATTACAAATAAAATCGTTTATTTTGTTATTGGAAAATATTTACAATTTTTATAATTTAAAATAATTTTTAATTATAACCTAAATGGATAAATAGATAAATAGATATATTTTTTTCATGAATTAAGCATTTCTGTGTGGAATAAAATATATGATATAAAATGGTAAAAATTATGGTGTTTTAATTTATATATTTTTAGAAACCCAATCTAATCCATTCTGAATACCTGTATTATCTATTGCACAACACGGTTGCACGAACCAAGGAGTTTGTATTTTATATAATTCAAACTTGTCTTTAATATTTATAGGTATTACAGAATTAGGAAGATCGGTTTTGTTTAAATATATTAAAACACATTTTAAATTGTGTGACAAATCATAATTGTTAACTAAATAATGTAATTCTTCTTTTGATTCAGGAAATCTATTTGGATCATTACTATCAATAACATAAATAAGGACATTGGTATTTCTAAAATAATGATGCCAAAGTCTTCTAATCTGATTTTGTCCACCAACATCCCAAACAGTCATATTTAAATTTTTATGTTTAAATACTTCAACATTAAAACCAATAGTTGGTATTGTTTTAATTAATTCTTTATGTGCCAAAAGGTGAAGTATTGTCGATTTTCCAGAATTATCTAGACCAAGCATCAAGGATTTAATATCTTTATCAAATAAACTTGAAAATAAACTTCCCATAATAATTTTATTTATTATAATTAATTTAAAATAATATTATATTGATAATATATAAACTAATATTATTTTAAATTAATTATAATAAATAGTTTAAAATAAATGTCACAATTAACACATTTTTTTTTAGTAGATTTTATTAATGATAGTATTGAAAAAAATATTATAAAAATTTTAAAAGATTTAAAATTACTTAAATATAAAAATATATGTAAAAATGTTTTAAAAAATAATATACCAATTGTAAATACGCGCGAATACACTGTTAATAATAAAAAATATTATATTGATAATAATAACCAAGTATATGAATGTATTTATGATAATTTTTATGGGAAAAAAATTGGAATATTACAAGATGATATAATTATAATAAAAGAATATATAAAATAATTTATAAAATAATTTTTTCATTCTGTATATTAAGTAATCTATTCAGTTCAAGTAATCTTTTATTAGAAATATCTAGAAACAAATCAAAATTCACCTTATTTTTATTAAATACATCTTCAACTGAATGTTTTTGTAAAGTATCAAAATTTGATTTTTCTTTCAATGAATTAAATCTTTCTAAAGCTATATTATAATCTTTTTCTGCTTTTGAAATAATTAGACTTCTTGATTCGATATCATTAAGAATATCATCTATTTCTTTATTATATTTTTGTTTTATATTATTTTCTATATCTTCTAAATTTGTATTTACTTCAATTGAAATATTTGATTTTTTTTTACCATTATTTTTATAATATTTATATGTTAAAAATAAACCAGAACTTATAACAATACCCGAAATATAAAGAAATTTTTTATTTAATATACTTATTGAATTCATTATATATTTTTATAATAAATTTAATCTTTAAATAAGAAAATATAATTATTATCTTAAACCATATAATCAATAATTTTAATATTAATAAAAATAAAAATTATCGGAACTATAACCTTCAATATTTTCTTTTTTTTTTACCATTTTTTTATTTTCTCTCTGTTTATCATTAATAATATTATTAATATCTTTAATTTGCATGTTAGATGTATCTATTTTTTTTTCTATATCTTTTTTTTCTTTATTTTCAATAGCATCTTCAATATTATTTTTAATAGATATTTCAGAAGTATATATTTTTTTATAAAAAATATATTCGACAAACCCATATAATAAAATTAAAGTTCCAATTAATTGTAATGTTTTTTTTAATAAAATATTATCTATATTTATAACGACAAATAATTTATCAAATATTGCAGTGAACAATTGAGAAATATTTAATGCTGTTACCCAACCTACCAAAAAAGTAATAATCTTAAAATCAATGATAAATTTAATAAATTTTTCAAAAAAAAATTTATTTCTATTACCGTCTACAATTTCCTTAGCAATTGGGTCTGGAATATTATCTGACATTATATCTTATATATTTAATTAATATTATAATTACAATATTAATTAAATAATCTTATTATCAATTAAACTTTTAATTATTATTTACAGAAGTTGTATTACTTATATCTTCTAAGCAAAAAGATTTTAAATATATTCTTAAATTGTTGTTTTTACTACAAGTATAATTACAATTTCTTGATAACCAATATACCACGCTTATTGCTTGTGATTGATTATCCGTTGCAAAATTAATTATAGTTTGTTCATTACAACATCCAGTACCCTCATTTAGTTTTGGATAATAATTATAATATTCTCCATAATTATTTTTCAATTTATTATATGGTATTTCTTTAAAACTACCATCTATAAGTTTTTCTAATATACATATATGACTATTAGTATACGGACAACTAAATCCCCCCAAAGATAGTTTATAATTATTTTTAAATTTAACATTTATAATATTCGTTTTTAAATATGCTTCTTCACAATAAAAATTAATTTGATGATATCTTTTAGTTGATTTATAATAACCATAATTACTGTCTATACACCGAAATAATGGTTCAAAAATACTTCTTTGTGGGTAAGGTAATGGACAATATTCGAAGGGATTATTATAATCTATTTTATTACAATTGTAAACAAAAACCCAATCTATAAGTTTGCAAGGAATTGATAATGTTGAACCAGAACAAGATAATGTTGAACCAGAACAAGATAATGTTGAACCAGAACAAGATAATGTTGAACCAGAACAAGATAATGTTGAACCAGAACAAGATAATGTTGAACCAGA
>Ga0115006_10000738_pt1 | contig 18622 bp, 16 predicted proteins | sample ArcOceMetagenome_3_FD_88943 | JGI IMG/M metagenome (GOLD analysis project Ga0115006, IMG submission 88943) | Marine eukaryotic phytoplankton communities from Arctic Ocean - Arctic Ocean- Svalbard ARC20M Metagenome | ecosystem: Environmental > Aquatic > Marine > Oceanic | place: Arctic Ocean...
AGGTCCTGCGCCATTGAAGACCAAGGCCAGTCCACATGTTGCCAACAACCTGTGGGGGTTTGTCAAATAAGTTTGACGCCGTGATGGCCGAGGTGCATACCTCCTGGTGGATATCGAAAGCGTCTCTCAGCCACTTTCGCAGCTCCATGGGGAGTTGGCCAATACGTGAGAAAGTTGTCTCGTTATGATCCGTTGAGCGTTGGATACGATGATCAGAAATGGCCTCGAAAAGCGGCGCCTCGGGTGGAGTAGAAGCTTCCGGTTCGTGACGACATCGCAAAGATGATGCTGCGCACCGTCGGTGGACGCGTCCTCAAGCTCGAGCGCGCAAAGATGCTCGCGGCACTGGCAGCACGGCAGTCGCCCCGGCGAATGCTCGCTGATATGCCCGGTGATCAGCTTGTGCCACCGCGACCGCCGAGCCAGCCGGTGCCGAGCCAGGTAAGAAGATGGTTGCCAATGCAGGGCTGGCGTGGCGAAGGGAGACGGGCTCTGACAACGCGAGTGCCGCTCTCTGGCAGCCGAACGCTGCTGTAAATACCACACAGGACCCGTGGAGTCCCGTTGTCTGTCCCAAGACAGGAGGTACGTGGAGGCTCCCTGCGGGGTAGTAGAAAGAGAGCGAGCGCGCGGCACCAGACAAAGACGGGGAGAGTGGGAGAGAGAGATAGGCAGAGAGAAAACAGACGCTGCATGGACAAGGGGAGCGAGGGAGATATCAACGGTGCGGAAGAGAATACCGAAAGAAGAGACTACCGCAAGAACGCTGGAGTGCGCTGATCAGAACCTGATCGTGGGACTGAGCGAAGCACGTCTTCTCACCTGGCGCTCCACTCGTCTCCTGCGCACAGGCACCTACTACTGGAACACGATCACCAACGAAACGACCATGGTGGGCGAGCCCAAGCCCCTCACAATGTATCGCCAGCCCCAGGCGCCGCAGCAGCAGCAAGTTGGAATGGGCGGACTTATAGTGCAGAGCCTCGCAGTAGGAGCGGGCGTGTCCATTGCCTTTGCCCTGGTGAGTGCCTGATGCCAGTGCTGGTGTTGTGCTTCGTGCTTCTGGCGCCTTTCCCTTCGCTGTGCTACTCTAACTGAGGAGTGCCTGGCAGTTTTCGCGCATGTTTTAGGCTAAGATGCGACGACAATGGGCTTCACACGACATGCGGAATGAAGGGCGAGTTATGGAGATGATGACTCATCATCATCATCTTCCCCGCAAATGTCAAAGCCACACTGCAGTTTCCTGATTAGTTTATGGACGTTTATTGAACCCCTTTGTGGTCCTCAGAACCCCGCCGCATGTGGCCCTTCAATCCCCCACAGCCCGATGAAAGTCGTCGGGCTTCGTCAATAAATCTACAATAAGGCTTGAGAATATATGCACGATATTGTGTGCTCAAGCCCATATAATCAATAATCCGCAACAAGACCAGCGCGTGCGCACTGCGCAGCGCCGCTGCCGGTTTCGGCGCCGAACTCGGCGAGCTCGGGAGATTTTCATTAGTGAGAACTGACCTCCTCGGACTTGCGACGATGCATCTGCCATCTGACCATCGTCTCCGCGACAGCATCTGCATGCGACATGGCGTGTTCAAGCCCTGTAGAAAATGCAGCGAATTGCTCATCCCTGCGTGATACCTCATCCCGCAGCGATGCGATCATATCCTCAGACTGGGCAACCTTATCTAAGTAGTCGGCACGCGCAACATTCAGTCCAAGTCGCTCACGTGATGCAATCTCTGCGAAGACCGAGCAGCGAATATGACACTCCTGCGTCGCCTTCTGCTCATGTTGACAGGGGGGGCGGGAATTAGAATGTCGGTTGTCTTCGTTAGAGGTGTGCAGATGCGAACAAAGGGGGCGGAAGATACAAATAAGCAGCACAGTATCACGGATTCAAATACTTGCCTGTATTAGTTGGTTGGTTGCATCCGCGTCCTTGGCTGCTTCTTCCACGCAGACCATCAGGGATGTGACAAATTGCTCCGCGTCGTGTCTTGCCTGGCGCATCTTCTGAGCCCAAGGGCCTCTCCAGGCCGAGAGCACTTTTCTGATGACACATCTGTCGGCTCTGTCCATGATGGTGTTTGCCTTTCGGATGTAGGAACGTTCTTGCAGCATCCATTCATGCCAAATGCAAAATACCCTCCTCCTCACGCCAGCAGCATACCTCAGAAAGCACTTGTTTGCGGCCATACCCCTGTTTGCGGCCACATCCTTGGTTTTTTTGTCGAGCAAAGCCTTTAACGCACAAGCTTCTTCCTCCAGGACCTCTTTTTCTTTGTTTGCCGAATCAACTTGCTCCTTCAAGGAAATCATCTCGTTGTTGAAGAGAATGGCAGCCTCAGATTCTTTGGTTTCCATGAGCTTGACTTTCTGGTCCGTTTGTTCGGTAAGAGCAGCACCCAGCTCGTCAATTTTCGCTTCAGCGCTCGCCAGCATTTCTGCAGCAACTTTTTCGCCCGCTCGATTACGCTCAACGTCGTCGATCAGCTCCCGACGGATCCATCCGCGATAATTGGTGTGAAGCAATCGCAGACACCAGCTATACCACTGCAACTGCACTCTTTCCGCCAATTTGACTGATAGCGCCTCCATTCCTGCTTCCAGCTGCTCAAGTCGAGCAGTCTTGTCTTTGTCCGACAGCTTCAGCAAATCAATCTGGCGCCGCCGCTTCAACAATTCGTCCTGTAATTGCGGCAAGGCCCGCTTAATGTCTTCGAGCGTGGTGATGCCATTGTGAAATTGTGAATCATCCAGCCCCTCTCGGACTCGTTTGACCGTCCTGCCTGGGGAAACAAGTCCCAATTCTCGATCGAGTTCACGGTCTGTTGCCTCAATCACCTGTAGCATCACAGACTCCCAGAACTCTTGCCGTCTGTTTTGCCGTTCAACGTCAAGAAGCTTTGTCATCTCTGCGAGCTCTGTCCGCAAACGTGCAACCTCTGAGGCTTCAGAGTGCTTTGATGCAGAATCTGATTTTCGAGCTACAACAGGGCCCAATCGCACCATAGCCTGGACCTGAAAGAGTGTATCTTCCAACTTGTCAATCAACGCACTTGTCTGCACCAGACCAATGGACTCTCTTGCACTGCTACCTTGCTTGCACCTCAGGCCAGCTAGTGTCGTTTGTATGGCAGCGCAAACAGGCCTTGCGATCGGGCCAAGTACTTCAGCGCTTCTAATGCATCGTCCTGGCTGTGTTGTCTGCACAGTACCTTCCTGCAGTTGGTGGACAAGCTTCACCAGATCTTGTGTCATCTGTGCTGGCGCTCTCTGGGCCTCGTCTGTGTCTTCACTAAAAAGCACAACGTGGGCAATGATGCTTCCACGTTGATGGCACAACACTTGAACGGACTCTATTGGTACGCCGAGCATAGCACTTACGTCCCTTTGCAACGTCCGATCGAATTCAGCAGTGCGATTGGGATCGCCAAGCGTTTCGTCGAAATCGCGATCAATGGTCAGCGCAACACATACGGGCAGAAGATCCATTCTCTTGTGCTCCTCAATCGTGCTATTTTTCAGCTCCGCATTGCTATGCCTCAGAGCTTTTGCTTCTTCATCCCTTCGAGCGACTTGATTCTCACTCTCCAGCAAAGCGGTCTTGGTCATCAGCAGGGCCTTTTCACACTCCTGCAACGTCTTTTTCAGATTCTCCACTTCACCCGTGCTCTCTGCATGGGCTTCTTGGCCTGTAGAATTGCCATTGGCATGATCAGCATCTACATTTCTGACGGCAAGTTGCTTGCGGTATATGGCCACCTGCTTTTCGCTCTGGGACAACAACTCTTTGTGCACACCCAGCGACTCTTCTATTGCGTCCATCGCCTGTTTCTTCTCCGCAAGCTCTTGTTCGTTGGCTTTTAATTTCACGGTTGCGTCCTGCATCTGTGCCTCATACGTTCTGAGCTGGGCATGCAGGGCATCGTAGCTCAGCATGTCGCCATCTCGTGTCTTATCCTGTTCGACACCAAGGAGCTCAGATCGTAAGCGGCCAACCTCCTCTTGAATTCTCGAGCTCACTTGCTGGAACATCACTGCAATGTCGGCCTCCTGGTTTTTGTGATTTGCGTTCTTGGCCATTTCATCTCTCTGCAAAACCTCTGCCCGCATCTGACCCCATTCTTCTCTCAACTTCGAATAGACATTCTCAGCCATCGTATGTTCAGCCCGGGACTCTTGAAGTTGCTGTCTTAATGTGGAGATCTCCTCCTCGTACTCCCCAGCCTTCCTAGCTGGAATCGCACTGGCGTGAAGCTCCTGCTTAAGACGTGCAATCTCTTCCTCGTAGTCGCTTGCATCTCTTGCAGCCGACACGGGTGGAGAGGACCATTGAACATCCGAAAATTTTAGGCCCAACTGCTTCTTCATCTCTTGTATCTTCTTCTTGAGCATAGCAGTCTCTTGCAGTGCATTTTGGGCAGAATTCTGTGACTCATTTGCCACCTTGTGTGCCTCCGACATCTTCTTCTTCCAATCCAGGATTTCCTCGTACGCCTCAGCCGTTGATGCCTGGGAGGAGAGCAGCCTGTTTTCAAGTTCTGCTTTCGATTGCTCAAGAAACGTTTTCGACGCTTTCGCCTGTGCCAACGCAGCTTCCATTTCTTGCACATGTTCCTTCAGTGATGTCATCTCCTTTTCACGTGCCGCCAGCGCTTTCTGTAGGACGTCGATCTCCTCCTGGAATCTGCTCGTTATTGGTGCCGGAGGGATAGGCTTTGAAGGCGGTTCAGTGTCCGCGTCAGAGTTGGGCGATGAGAACCCGGATGTACGACCTCTCACAGTTCCATGCAGGGAGTGGGAAATTTCTAGAACCTCTTGCACAGCACCTTGAAGGCGCAGGGTGCTCGTCTTGGCAGTAGGCTCTTGCACATTCTCCTGCACGCCTTTGGCGATCTGCCTGAGCTCCTGCACCGCTGCGTGCAGGCGAAGCGCATTTGATCGGTACATGGTGGTCTGTTCTTGCATTTTGTCCTCCTGTATCCTCAATTGCTGTTCAAGCTGATCCCTCTTCTTGGCCAGACTCTCTATCAAAGAAGATTTACTTTGCGTATCCTCCACGATCTCCGAGTAGCGGCGTTGAATCTGTTCATTGTGCGATTCTTTTGCAAAACTCGAGCCGAGTTCCTCCAGGCAGACACGGCAAAGGTCGTTTAGCATCGCAATCACACTACTTTGCTCTCGGATGAGATGCACTTGTGCCTCCTGCTGCCCAAGCTTGACTCTCATTTTATGCACCATTTTCTTCAGGAAGCTGTTTTCCGTGTCCAGCGACTGGAGCGCCTGGAACAAAGTCCTTACCTCGACTCTGCTCTTGTGCTGATCCTCAAATAGCTGCATGATTTCATCCTTTGACAGAGATAGCACTGTTGTGAAATGTTCCATCCAGTTTTGAACGCAATTACGAAACTCGTGCGCCGAGTTCATCAGGTCATTTAGAGCCGCATCCACATTCGTGTCCATGGCCTTACCGCCTGCACCCCTTGATTCCAAGGTGACTACTGGTGCTTGCATAGGCAGGTTGACGAACATTTTCTGTAAAGCTGTCAACATTTGGTCCACCTCCCGAATCTTGGCAATTGTGCCACTGTGATCATCACGCTCGTTCTGCGCATGGTCAAGAGGCTGCGCGTCCGCGTGACTCAACTCTGATCGCAAGGCCAATTGCCGCGACAATTCAATACTGGTCGCCGTTTGCTCTTCCAACTGCTTTTTCAGCTTCTTATTCTCGAGCTCCAGAGCAGACGATTTCTTCTTCTTTGCTGCAGAGCCCTCCGACCGTAAACCATCTGATCGCACACTGGCCGCATCCGATCGAAGGCCACGGGACACTTGCAGTGCATCTTCAGAGACCAGGTGGGAAGAACGAGATGTCGACGAAAGCGAGCGATCCTCAGTTTGCAACTCGTCCAACTCTCCTGACCACCGCTTTCTGTCCTCCCTGTCCGCTGGGCCAACCAGCGAGGGCTTCACGAAATGCTCATGCACATCCGACAGGACGCCTTCAACCCTGACAGTCATCATGGCACATTCATCCTCCAAAGCTGCGACCGGGACGCTCCAACGCACGATCAAGTCGGCCCAGGAGGCCTGGTGGATCGTGCCCGAAAAACCATGCTCAGCGTTCCAAACGTCAGGGGCCAGAAATTGTCCAGTCGTTGCTCGGTGTGAAGTGCCTCCGTTTTGAACTTGAAGCGAGCTGTGGCATGCAACCCCGAGGTTTTCGCCCTGCATTCTCACGACAACATCTTGTGGCCCGACCGGCAGCACTTGGACTCTATCAACATGCAGGTGTGCCCCGAGCTTGCGGAGCGAAACTGTGCTGCTCCTCTCCTTCATGATGCTGCGAAGGAATGGCCCGAATTGCACAGAGTAATCCAGCAGTGATCGTACACCGTGCACAGCGTGTGCTTCCTCTGTTTTCAGTTCCGAAACCTGTTGTTTAGCGAAGTCGAGCCATGATCTCCCGGTCACTTCGTCCCGGGCTCTTCCTGAAAAAGAATAGATTTCTCCCACGGGCGCGATTCTGAGGTCTTGGTCAACTTGTTGGGCCTGTAGAAAGTTCGACCACGCTGAGCTTGCACGCGGAGAGCTCATGACATGTGACAAGAATATGCTGGATAGCCTCTGCTGCAAGTCGTCTTCGGAAATGTCAGCCGTCGAATTATCGACCTCCGTGAGCAGAAGAGAGACTTGGAGTGGCACGGAGTCGCTGGGGAGAATGTACGAGATAAAACGGTTCTTCATCTGGGGAACATGCTGAAACTGACTGCCGATCAGTCCTTGTGGCAGATGCACAGGCACCTGCCCGAAAGTTATGCACCGAATGCGAGAAACGTACTGTGCCCCTGCCTCTTTGATCAGGCGCAGAGTCAAACATGCTGCCACAGAGCCAGCCATGCCATGCCCTGTGATGATCAAACCATGCTGAGGATGCTGTTCCATGTGGTCGAGTGCCTGCCGCAGCGGGATCGCAGCTGCCCTCGCCCAGATTCCTGCAAGGAGAGCACGTCTTCAGCAGGAACACAATGCGAACCCTGCCCGCCCTAATTTCTGGTGCTGGGACTGCACCTTGCACAGACAAATCACGGCCTCAACAACTACAGTTACGGGCCCTAAAACCGGACGCATAGCACGCAGGCAAAGAGGCGGCGAGCACCAGCGGAAGGAGAACACTGGCTTCCTCCTGGCCCTTGACCTTTGCCTTCCATCATGACCTCGTCCCCACTCGTCGCCACCTTGACGGCGAGGCACAACGTTTCAGCGGCACCATTCCTGCCCGCAAGGTACGCGAGGGAAATGCTCGTGCCCCCCGGAAGTCCGCACTGGCTGTCTGACCCCAGTTGGCAGGCATGCTCCCGGACCAAGTGCACGACGTAGCGCGCAGCGCTCGGAGACTCCAGCTCAATGCTGACTTTGGTCCCGGCGTCGCCGGAGAACGGTGACACCGAGGCCGAGCCCTGGTCTGGGCATGGCCTTCCATTGATCTGGCGCACCACGTCCCCAACCCGGACCCCCCCCTTGATGTCAGCGGGGCTCCCGGCGACCACTCGCTCCACGCACCAGCGCCGGTCGACCTCCAGTCCGACCTGCGCGCACGGCAGGGACACAAGGGCAACGTCGTGCCACCGCCCCGTCTGCTTGTCCTTGTCGCTGGAGGAAGGCCTGCGGGGAGCTCCCACGTCGCCGGCGTCCTGCCGCGAGCTGCGCTGTATCCGGACCGCATACTCGTCGCCCTTGACGCCGGTGCGGGACAGGACAAGCTCCAGGATGCTCTGCGGCGGCCCGGGCATAATTCTTTGCAGCTGCTCCACATCGCGAAGCGTCTCGCCGCCAATGCGCAACAGCACGTCTCCGGGCTCGACGTGCTTGTTCGCGTACCCCGGCTGCCCCTGCACCCTGCCCTCGGTGTCCGTGAGGCCGTCGACGGCGACGACCTGAAAGGGCGGGCGCTTCGTGACCTCGAGGCCGACGTGGCCGCGGGGCGCGCCGCCCGGCTGCCACGGGGCAGCCGCAGGCGGCGCGTGCTGCGGCGGGGGCGGTCCAGCGAGGAAGCCGAACGGGTCCGGCTGCTGCACGGCAAGGCACAGCACGAGCGCATTATGCGCCGCGCGCCTGTCGTCCATCGCGGCGGGCCCGATCTCACGCGCGCAGGGCCCGCCGTGTGTCCGGCACCGGCTATGGCGGGTCGACCCCACCTTCCCGGTCCACCCTTGTCCGGCAGAGCATTGTGGGGCTCCTTCGAAACTTCAAGGCACGAACCCCCCTCATACCGGGTCCCGTAGGCTTTTTTATTTTCACGTATGCTGTAAAATCCCTACACTCAAGGCCATGGGAGCAGCGCGCCGGCACCTGCGCGCCTGCGGGGCGGTGGCGTTGACAGCAGCACTGGGGGGGGCGGATGCGTTCGCCATCATGGGTCTCGCGCGCGCCGGTGGTGGCCGCGGCCTCGGCGCCCCGGCTTTGGCGGGCATTCGCCCCGCAGCTGCTCTCCCTCGCTCTGTCTCGCGCCGCCGCCCGCCGCAGCACGCGGTGCCGACGATGCAGCTGAACACTGGGGACGGCAAAGGCGGCGAGCAAGGGAGCACTCTGCCTGAGAGTCTCGCAAAGCCCGCGGTCTGGGTGGCGTGGCTGCTCTACATGCAGCACATCTTTTTGAGCGATGCGCCGTGTGGGGCGGCGGGCGGGGAGATGTGCGGCATATCGCTCCCGGTAAGCGCCAGAGCGCAGTCCGGATGGCGCTGAGCCAACCCAGCCAACCGCAACCGCTTGCCACAAAAGGCCCGTTTGTCTGGTCCTGCGGAAGAGGCTTGCGGGCGTGCCCGCAGGACGCGCGTGCTGTCTGGTCTGGGTCGTCTGACGCTCAACTCCGTGCTTGGGCGGGACACACATTTAGGTGACCATGGAGGCGATCAACCTCTCCATCAACTTTTGGTTTGTCACCCCACTCGTTTTCCCCTCAATGGCTCCCGTCATCCACCCAGCGCTGGAGGGCTTGTTCAACATCGTTGTTGCGTGGGGCGCGCTCTTCGTCGGCTTTCTCAGGTGCCCTGCTCGCCCGCCTCGCGCGCGAGCACAACCTTTGCGTGCCCGGGCGCGTGACATTCTTCCGCAATCTTGTCCACCGCACCGGTGTCCCTTTCCCATCACTCCTCTCCCATCACTGCATCCCGCAGCGACGGGCGTGGGCAAAAGGTGCCCATGCTTCCTTTCATGGTCGGAACCGCCTTCCTCACCAACGTCTTCTACCTGCCCTACCTTGGGCTGCGTTCCCCAAACTCGGCGGTCCCTGCGGCCTCTTTGCCTGAGCTCTCAGACAATGACCGGAAGGCGGTCCAAGTGGGGGAATCCAAGGCGTTGCCCGTCCTACTCGTGGCTGTGTTCGCAGGTCTCTCGCGTGAAGACAAGATGACTGAAAATGTGCTGTGGTGTCGGGCCCCGTGTCTATATATCTGGTCGCCGCGTGTGTCATCTGCCTGGGTGTGGACATACCTATCTGTGATGTCTTGGCATGCCCGTCTGTGGTGTACCCGTCCGTGGTGTACCCATCTGCGATATGCAGTCACGCCTGCGTGCGAACAGAGATTACAGATCTCATCATCGCACACCTTCCCCAGAGCCTCATGCTGCAGATGCGCTGCGCAAAGTGCTCACTACGCACGCCATGCCCATTGCAACCCGTCCTGTTGATGCCCTTGATGCTCGCAACTCGCAGCGTCTGTGGCATGGGGTGCCTTTGCAAGAGGGGGGGATTACGGTGACGTTGCAACTCGGTTCAACACTCTGGTGGACATGGCGACACACACGGACCGGCTCGCACACTCTTTTCTGGTCGCTCCCCGCCTTCCTTGATCTCCCCGAGGGACTTGGCGCCTGCTTGGCTAGTCATGTCCTCCCCGTTGCGCACCTGGGCGTTGCATTGCTCCATGTCACTCGAAGGCTTAGTGCACGTCTTGGACTCACACATGCGCGCCCATGTACAGGTGGATAGTCTGGTTTTCTGGACCTTCCAAGGCTGGCTGGTACCGGATGACATGAAACGACGCGGTTTCGATGACGCAACAGCACTCACTGTTGCACGTGCTGTGCCCTTCTTCGGACTTGCCTACTACTTGCTGGTGCGCCCTCCGCTTCCCGAAGCGGAGGCCTGAGTGTGAAGCGACTTCTTCTTCTTGCCCCCAGTCGCTGGCCCTACATAGCACCTCGCTTTCGCTCACGCATTCTTCCACCGGTCTGGGAATATGCAAACACCTTTGGCGTAGCGGTGGAGAATGATGGGCGCATGCTCCCGAACACCGAGGCGCGTCTCTGGCAGCGCTTCAGCTCTTCAGTGTTTGGAAACCACAGACGTGCGCTCAAATGCTGTCACCAAAGTCTTCATTCTCACACAGGAACGCCCCAAGAAAACATATTCCGTTCCGCGCACGTGCAGCACGGCCTCTTGATATGGTTTAACACTAGCAGTCTGTGCTGGAGGTCTGCGCCTCACCTCTCTGTAGACAATAAATTCTGCTCGCCTCCACCAAGGTGCACCTCAGAGTGTTAACCTACTGGTATTCGCCTACTCGGGTGTGGTAGCCAGAGTCCCGCCGCCCTGGCCGCGCCGGGCAGCAGCGTAGCCCCCTTGGACGATGGCTCCTCCCAAACCCCCGTCTGGCATAACATTTGGCTGGGCAGTGTCTGCGGGCCATGCGAGCAGCGGCTTAGAAACTGAAGGAACCGCGTGGATGCTTCCAGGTATTGCACTTGACGGAGCTTGCAGGTTTGCGGGTTGCGGTGCTTCGACGCTAGCGTTTGGCCTCGCTGAGCCTGAGTCCTTGGGCGTTATTGCACTGGGCGCCTGCTCTGTGGACAATGTTGCGTGCTCTGGCCCCCACGACCCGCGCTTCAGGCTGACGATGAGCGTCTGCTTGCCCCGTTGCACTTCGATTGCGACCATAGTCGCCCTTTTCCCCACCAGGAGGGCCTTTGAATCCTCGACATTGTCGCCAGAAACCTTGTTTCCGTCGATCGAGAGTACTATGTCCCCTTCACTCAGCGCCCCAGAGCTGTGCGCCGACATGCGCGGCTGCAGGACACCAACACGCACCGTTCCGCGCATATCCACCTCGAGCTCCATTCCCACTGAAAGGCAACACAAATTCACGTCAGCAAAGGCATGGGCGGGTGCTTTCAGCCTGAGGACTCTTCTTCAGACACTTCACAGACGGGCATGCCGCACACACACCTCCACACGGGCTTGGCAATTTGTAGAAGCGGCCTAGCTCCATCTTCAGAGCCGCCACCATGCTCTCAGCAGCAACGCGCTTCTGGTCAGTCTCGGTATATTGCCCTTGCACCTCGTCCAGTTTTTTTTGCAGATCGTCCCCGTGCACGCTGCTCTTATCATAGGCCGACTGCGAGCGCCGGAGCTTCTCGAATACCTCTGGGTACGCCACCTGCACGATACGACATGGGTTAGCATTTGAACAGGTTGTCTGTGTACGGTATTGCGTGTGTCTCCTCTTGCTCGCTCAGCTACAGTGGTCACACATAACACTCACAAGCACAAGTGCAACAAGCCCGTCTGGTGGCTTGTCGCACCGCACCGTCCGGCCTGTATCATCAATGCCGTTGCGATATTGCGGTCTGAGTTACATCCTCATTTCAATTGCACTCTCGGCAACTCAAGTGTCTGACATCTGGTACCTCAGCAGCATCAAGCTCAGCCTTCTTCTGCACCGAGAGCTGGTGCCAGGCGGTAAGGCAGCGGAACAAGCAGCGATGCTGCTCTCGATGCCGCTCTCCCAGCACCATCTGCCGTGCGCCCACTTTGACGGTGCGGTAGCGTCGGAGCTTGAGAGCACACCCTCTCCAGTCGACGAAAATGCTGCCGAGTACCCGGTTGGTCGATCGTGCAGCCCCGATGAAAATTGAGGATCCCGCTCTTGCTTCGCAAGGCATGTGGGAGGGAAAATCAGCCATAAATCCGCGCACGTGCATCAGCTGGCGGCGAGCAGAGAAGAGTGCAGCGATGCCGGCGCCATTGAGACTCTGACTTGCTGCAGCTTCTTTCCCCGCGTAAATGTGGCCAGCAGGTTGGCCAGCTGAAGATGCAGCGGCGCAGGGAGACACCTGCTGCTCCAGCACTTCGACCAACTCGCCGGCGGCCGCCAGCGCACGCCTCCAACCCCACACCGACACTGCGTGTACAAGGGATGCACCAGAGCTCTGCTGCCGCCAGCGGTCCACTATCCGCTGCATCACGTAGAGACGGAGGTCGGGGTCCACCTGGCCATCATCGGGAACATTTGACAACATGCTGAGAAAATTGCCTTGGCTCGCATTGGCGCTCTCGTTTTTCATGCGTTTTGTTGCGCTGCTTGTCGTGCTATGACGACAATTCACAGGAAGACCCAGTGCGGCACGAATCTGCCCGTACATCATGGCAGCCGCATCCGCACAATGTCAGGGGTATATCACAAAAGTGCAACAGCGGCAGAGAGCAAGAACCGGTAAGAAGGTTCGCGTGCAAACTGTGACACAAGTAGCACATTCAAAAAGCGGTATGATTGCCTCTCGCATACGTACACACCCTATGCTCGCTGTGCGCAGAATTTGTCGCCTTCATACGAAGCACATTTCCCATGAACAGGATGTGCTCTTGCTGTCCCTTGCTGGCCTCGAAGCGGAGGGTTGTCTCCTGTTATGTTGCCGGCCGCGGGTGTTAGCAGCTATACAGAGCCTATCCTTGCAATCCTCAATGTCAATAAACTCACTGTCAGCCGCTTTCAGCCTCCATCGCACTGTCCTCTGACTTCTATTCTGTTCATCGCGGAATAGAAGGCTTGAAAGGAGCGCGCTGTCGCTCTCTCGTTTTGTTTCGGTTCACAGCACTCTCATTCTGCCGCGCAAACACGGATGCTGACGGTGCCGATAGTGCGACATACCTGCAGATTCTTTTCGGTTTCTAGCAATTTCTCCTCGCTTTGGACAAGCCTGACGTATCATGGGATTCAGAACTTAAACGGCAAGAGTTACGGGTACAAGCACATGGCAAACATCCATTGCAAGCAAAACGGCCATTGGTATACGCCGCTGCGAATTGCACTCATCAACTTGTCAACTTAGCACGGAAAGCCACTCAGAATTCAAAACAACCTCGCGTGCTGCTCGCTGAGCTTTTTTTCCAGTTCGGCGACCTTGCTTTCCTGTTGAGACTTCACAAGCTGGTACGATGCGTCTGTTGCGCGACACCTGGGTTGACGAAAAAGGCCAGCAGGTGGCCGAGAACAAGAAATGAGACACGTCACACGTGGAAAGGATAGGATTCAGGTTTCCGATGCACGGTCTCAAAATTCAGACCATGCATGAAACGTGCAGCAAAACGTGCGTCCGCTTGGTGCGCGCACGATCGCACGCAACTAGTGTATAACTAACCTCTGGTTGTCGCGACGAAGCGTCAAGAGCTCCTCATTCAAGGCCTTTTCTCGCTCCAGTAGCGTCTTCATTTCCTCCTCCAGCAGCTGGGCGTTGCCTACAAGAGGTTGTTTCGAGTTGTCACTGTGCCAGCACCAACGCAGCAAACGCAAGAGCATAGCGCGCGCACGCGCAGATGCACGACACAAACGCAGGCCCTAACCAAGACGCAGACAAGAACGCAGACATGCAGCTCACAATGAACTTACCAGCATGCTGATTGAGCGATTTTTCCTTGCTGTCGAGCTGGCGCTGCACGTAGCAAACCCAACGTCAAACGTCGAGAACCCGTTTCCTATTCCTCCTGCAATGCCCGTTCCTTCTAAACCTAAATACACTGTGCATAACACGGCTCTTTCTTCACAAATGATGCAGGCCTGGCGCACGTCTTGTACACGCCGCACTTCATGCGGGAGTACCTGCAGCAACCTGGCCTGCTCGCTTGCGTCCATCTCTTTGGTGATGAGCTCATTGTAGTGATGACGGATCTTCATCAACTCGCGCTCGGCCTTTTCTTTTCCTGGCAGGCAATCTTGCAGCGACATTTGAGCTTGCTCTAGATTGAGCTTGGTGGTTTGCAGCTCCTTGCGGCAAAGGGACAAGGCACTCAACTCATTGTTTGCCCCGTCAATTGCGGCCTCGCGAGCCTCAAGATCTGCAGACAGGACGCTGACCCGTCGCTCCAGGTCTATGACTTGATTCTGCAATTCGCGGGTCTTCTGTTTCTCCTCGGACAACTTGGCGGTGACAAGATGCAAGTCCTTCGTTGTACTTTCGCTCTGGGTCCGTGCTGCTTGGGTCAAGCGCCGCTCGTGAATGAGCTCGGCTTGCACTCGATCGGTGCTCAACATGGCGCCCTCAAGCTCCGATTCCTTTTCCTTGAGCTCTGTCTCCACCTGCCGAAGTTTCGTCATGCACGCATCGGCCTTGGTGTGCAGCCCAGAGAGCATCTTCTCAGCTGCCTCGCCCTGCTCCTCGCTCCTCGCAAAATCCCGTCGCAGTGTCTTGAGATCGCTCTCCAAGTTTTTATTACTTTCCTGCGCGCTGCGGAGCTCGCCCTGAAGGCGCACTACCTCTTCCTCCGCTCGCCCCGTGCGATTCTGGTGGACAATCGAGCATACTTCAAAGTTAGTCAAGGTCGAGTACTCATAGCAAAGCCAACACCCTGTACACACCCAATGCAAGAACCTGATGCGACTTGCGTTCATCGAGAAGCCGGTGAAGCTCAATTTGGCACTGCGCGAGCGCCTGCCGCGCCTCGCGCTCGCGCCCCTCTGCGTCCTGTAGCTTGTGGCCGCACGCCGCCGTCACGTCCTCAAGTTGCTGCCGCGCCCCATCCTTGAGTTTCTGCAGCTGATCCGAGAGCGCTTTTACGGCTGACGCCTCGCGATCCTTGTAGGATTTGTCTATCTCGGTGTTGCGCTCCATCAGAGCGGTGTTGTGCTTTTCTGTCTCTTTACGCGCGGCGCGCTGTCGGTTCAGCTCCGCCTGCTCTCTCTCCACAACGCTCTCGAGGTCTTTTGCACGCTCCTCGAACTCGCCTAGTCGCTGCTTCAGTGCGCGCATCTCGTTTCGATCACGCAGACTCGTCTCAGACATCTCAGCTTTGTCCTTCTGCAGCCCTGTGTTTTCATCGACGAGCGCGCCAATGCGTCTGTCAGCCTCATCCTTGCGCGCCTGTAAGTCCACGTACATCTCATGTGCCTTGATTTCCGCCTCTCGCAATTGTGCTACCGTGTCCTTGAGATTTTGCACGGCATCCCGAAGCGACGTTTCTGTCTTTTCAAGCCGCTGAACGTTGCTGCTGCTATCAGAGAGCTCGACACTCAACTGCCTAATGGTGGCATCGCGTGCAAGCACTTGCTCCCTCGCCTCTTTTGTCACTCCCCACGCGTGTGCGATGCTGCCCTCAGAGGCGGCAGCCTCCTTTTTGCTGTGCTCCTGCAGCTCTGCTGCAGCCTCCATTTGTGCGCGCAGCCATTTCACGGTAATGTCTTTTTCAACAAGCTCCGCTTGCAACGCCGGCAGCGTTTGCGCTTGGAGCTCTGCGAGAATGCTCTCGCGCTCCTCACCATCTTCCCGCGCGAGGCTGAGCTGCTCTTCCATCTCTCTCCCCACCGCACAGGCCGACTCCAGCTCTCCTCGCACCTCCGCCATCTCAATGTCGAGACGCGAATGCTCCGCTGTCTTTGCTGCAAGCTGTGCTGACAGAGCTGAGTGCTGGCTCTTGAGTTCTATCATCTCCTCATACACCGTCCCCGCCCGTCCTTCATGCGTTTCAGAGGCCCTTTTCAACACCTCAACCTCTGCCGTTAACCGTTGCACCTGTGTTTGTGCTGCTTCCAGCTGTGCCGAAGTCTCAGCAACGCAAGCACTTAGCTCGCTTGTCTGTCTGCCTAGCGCAGCAGAACGTGCAGATGACGAGGTGGCTTCGCTCACTGCCTCGTCATGTCGACATTGCAAGTCTGCCAGCGCAGCCGAGAGCTGTTGCACCTCCTGGCGTGCGGCCGCGAGCTCACTCGACAAGCTGCTGCGCTCGACACCAGCCGTTTGCTGCAGACGCTCTTTTTCAGAGACCAGACGCGACTTTTCTTCCTCAGCCGTCTCAGCCAGCCTCGCCTTCTCCGCTGACAGCTCTGTCACGTCATCTTGCAGTCGCTGCTGCCTTGCCGCGACGTACGTCTGCGTCCAGACCGCCAGGTGCGACCGTAGGCACCATCTTTTCATGAAGATTTGACTGCGCTTCACCAGTGACTCATGTTGCGCCTCCTGCTGTGCTTCCCACTGTCGCTCTGCCTCCTCGCGCTCTTCTGCCGCTCGCTGTAGATCCGAATGTGTTTCCGTATATCGAGCCTCCAAAGCTCGAGCGCGCTCTTGGGATTTTTGCATCTCTTCTTCCAGCGCCGCCATGGCCTGGCACTGGCTTTCCTCGCGCGCCTTGATCACCGCCGCGCGCCATGCCGCGAAGCTTGAGCGCACCAACCAGCGCTTGATCATGTTCTGGCTGCGTTTGACAAGCATGTCGTGCCGTGCTTCTTGTGTCTGCTGCAACTCTTGCTCTATCTTCTCGTTTACAGACTCCTCATAATGTTCGCGCCAGAGCTCAAAAGTGCTGACAAGGCATGCGCACTTGATGCGGAAGATGACCTTCTGCAACTTTTGTCGAATGCAAACTTGCTCCTGCGCCGTTTCGCGCCAGAGCTCATAGCAGCGGACAATGCTCGAGTTCTTGATGCGGTAGACAATCTTGTTTAACTTCTTCTCCGTTTGAATCCGCTCCTGCGCTGTTACGCGCCAAAGCTCCAGACAGCTCACAAGACACGAATACTTGATTCGATTGACTATCTTCTCAGACTTCAGCCGCAGCCGACTCTGCTCTTGTGCCGTTTCGCGCCAGAGCTCCAAGCAGTTCACAAGGCCCGAGTGCTTGATGCGGCAGATGATCCTGTGCAACTTTTGCTGGGTCTGGTGCTTTCGAGCCGCCAGCTCGCGCTCAACTGACTGTTGCCACTGCTGCTCAATGTGTCGCAGCCGCAGCTGCAGCCCCTCGGCTGCAGACTCCGCCTGCGCCACGCCGCGGGCAACATCCATGGCACTGGCACCCCAGTCAAAGAGTTCGCCTTCCATCCGCGCAATGGCCGCGCGGCTCTCGCCGCCATCGACCGAGAGGCGTGTTGTCAGGTCTTCAAGGCGGTTCATGGCACCAGTGTACTTGCCCTCCAGAGCCTCTTTCTCGTCCCACAGCACCTGCAGCTTGAGCATCATTGCAGACGCTTCGCCGGTCTGAGCGTCGCACTGTGCTTGCAGCGCACGCTTGTCGGCTGCCGCGTCATTTAGCAGGCAAGCCATGCCCCTGCTCTCTTCCACCAAGCGCCCCTTCACCATGCTCACCTCTCGCAGCAGCTCCTGTGTTGCAGGGAAGGCGCAAGGGTCAGAGTCCGTACGACATCACTGCGTGCGCACATGTGCGCATGCACGTCGTCGGGTGCCAGGGAGTTGCACGTGGGCGCGGGTGCGTACGCCAACGCAGCGTACTGAAGTACTACGCAGTGTACTACGTACTAAGATTCATACCAGTACGTCGGTACACAGCACTTACTGTGAGTACATCAGTACACAGCAAACAGCAAGACTTGTTTGTTTCTTTGAATACCTGCAGCCCCGTGCGAGCATAAAGCTGCAAGTCGAGCATCGCGTCGCGCTCGCTCTGCAGCTCATTGGCCCTCGCGTGCTCGCCCTCGTAGTCATTGGTTGCCCTGGTCAGGCTCGCGTCCAGCGCCTCCATCTGCGCAGCATGCGTGCATCTCTCACGTAGGCGGTGTGGTGTGTGCACATACGTACGCGTGCGCCGACATTTGCGCGTGTGCACATTTGTGCATCTACGCTCATGGGCAAGTCCCCGCAGATGCGCGTGTTGGCATGTGTACCTGCTGCTGCTGCAGAGAAGCTGCTGCGTGGAGCGCATGCACCTCCTCCTCGCTCGCCGCAGCCAGTTCGTTGTAATGCGCGATCTGCTGCTGTGCCGTCTTGAGTTCTGCCGAATTCTGCGTCACGCTGTCCCTGCACCACGTTGCACATTCCACGCACCATTGTACAGCCATTGCCGCGTTAGAAACGCCCTTTTCACGCCAAGATGCAAGGCAATAAAGCAGAGCAGAGGGGTATGGTAGGTCGGAGCGGAGCGTTGCATGGATAGATGTGGAGGATGATTGTGCGGGCGGATGCAAGTCGCGGGACAGGCGAAGCGTGGAGACCTATACGCTAAACGTAGAGACCTATACGCTAAACGCTAAAGTATAGCCTATACGCTAAACGCTGAACTATAGCCTAGCCATGGCGTGCTTTGCATCGGCTCGGCTCGTTGCTGCTCCACACACACACACACACTCTCTCTCTCTCTCTCTCTCTCTCTCTCTCTCTCTCTCTCTCTCTCTCTCTCTCGCTCGCTCTCTGTGCCTCCCTCTCTCCCTCCTTACTCCTTGCCTCCCTCCGTCTTTCTCGCTCTTTCTGTCACTATGCGTCCTCCCCCCCCTGCTCCCCCCCGCCCCCCCCTCCATCTCGAGACCTGGCAGTGCCAAGCTGCAGCTCGGCATCAGCAAGTTGCAGCGACAGACTAAGGATCTCGCCCCGCAATGTGCCTGCGCCCGCGTCCGAGAAT
>Ga0115006_10000739_pt1 | contig 18620 bp, 6 predicted proteins | sample ArcOceMetagenome_3_FD_88943 | JGI IMG/M metagenome (GOLD analysis project Ga0115006, IMG submission 88943) | Marine eukaryotic phytoplankton communities from Arctic Ocean - Arctic Ocean- Svalbard ARC20M Metagenome | ecosystem: Environmental > Aquatic > Marine > Oceanic | place: Arctic Ocean...
CTATATCAGTGATTCTGAACAATCAAGAATTGGGCAGATGCTTTCCCTTCACATTCAATCCTTTTGTCACTGTCATTTCTCCGTCCCTCATCGGCACCCTTGACGAATCGCATCAGACATCAATTGTGCGGCTAGCATTAAGATCGCCGAGCGACAATGCGTCAGAGGCATTTTTGCTGCAAGCAAGGCCAACACTTCAGGTCTCCAACGGCACTGCTACATTGTCTTTATGCGCCTCCCAGAACACATCAGGCAAGCTTTTCTACGACGTTCTGATCGAGGATGACGGCGGAGGATCATCAAAAACGTTTCTGGCAGGCAATGTTGTTTTTGACATTCAGAGCAGCAACAGAGCTCCAACATTTGACCTATGCGCGACGTGCGCGGACGCAGGAGATGCAGTGCAGGAAGACAAGGACGAGCTTGGCAGATGCTGTGGCGGTACTATCACAGTTCAGGAGGGCAGCGGCAGGGTAACAGTAGCTGGCTTTGCCTCCAACATATCAGCCGGTAGAGTTTTTACTATGGAAGGAGTGACTCACGAGGACCAAAACATTTCCTTTTCTGTGTCTATCCTTTCGATTTTCAGCGAGGAGTTCGAAACCTCAGAAGCTGCGTACATATTCACGCCTTCAGGGTCCCCCTCCGTGCTTGCAGATGGAACACTTTCCTTTGAGCTGATTGAAGGCAGGTACGGCAAGGTATCCGCTGCTGTTTGGATCAGCGATGATGGTGGTACCGCATTCGACGGCGTGAATGTGTCCAGTAAGGTTTTGTTTGACCTTTATGTCTTCAGCTCGGTAGCCTCGTTAAACATAACGATCATGGGCAACGACCTGAATTTGGAGTCTTCAGAAAATCTTGAAGCCCTGCGACTTTTTATTGCCAATGAATTCCATGTTCCGGCGGACCTCATGAAAGTGACGGTTGTGCGTGTGAGTGGGACCAGTCCAGTCGCCGTGCGGGATAAAAGGTCCTCGGATTCGGGCCCAAAGCATCGATTCTCTGGCAGACGGTTGCTTGAAATGCAGACGTACCAGGTCCTGGTCGAGCTTCTGGGCTGGTCCATTGCAACAGTCATGGAACAAATTGAACGGGCTCCTGATGTTTTGCTGGCGCTGCAGGCCCAATATGGGCTTACACTTGTCAATCTGACGGACACGCCGGAAGTGATCAAGGCCTCTGCCCTGCACAGTACTTTTGACGTCCAAGAGTCCCACATCACCTTGCTCGAGACCAGCGTCGAACAGGAAGAGGTGTTTGAATCCTTTTTTGTCAACATATCGCAGACAGATTCTCGCTACCTGCGATGTGAAGCATCAGTCTCTTGTGCAGGGAGTTGTGCTTGCCCATCCGTCTCTTCAAGTACCTCCAGCGGTCAGATTTCGGACGGAACTGGGGATTATCTGCCCAATTCTCATTGCTCATGGGTGATTGCAACTGGATCTGAAGGACTGGTTTACCCGTGTTCGGATATTTTACTTCATTTTGAGCATTTTGACTCTGAAGAAAAGTATGACACAGTACACGTCTATTCCTGCACCTCGCAAGAATGCTCATCCCGCTCAGAGATTGTGACTCTCAATGGCAACGAAAATACCTGCAACAGCGACAAAGAGTGGAAAGATCTCAACGGCAACCGATGTTCAATATACGATTTGGACCCTGACTCATGCCAGCAGGCCCTTGCATATGCAGTTGACGGGATCAGTGCCCAAGACAAGTGCTGTGCCTGCAATGGTGGACAGCCTAACAATTTTGCGCTTACGCGGCAGTACAAGTCAACGACAGGCTATTTGCAAATCGTGTTCAGGTCGGATGAGGTCGAGCAGCGCACAGGATTTGTCGCGTCGTGGAGTACGAGCGAAAAGGGCGGTCGAGAAGTCATCCAGCTTCGGCCATCTGGCAACTTGGCAGCCATCTCATTTCCTGCCGTCATTCCCATCTGCCGTCCGCTGTGCACAACAGCAGATTTGTCCTTAGTGACACTGCCATTCTTACACGGTAAAGCGACCTTTAACTTTACTCTAGGGGATTTCGACACGGTTAAACGATCTGTCACAATCACCGTGATGTCAGTCAACGATGCTCCAACGTTTAGCTTCGGGGCCTCGCATCTTCAAGTGCCTGAATTCACCAATAGCAATGACACAATGCAATTAGCAGTGAACATCTCGAAAGGGCCGTCACTTAAGAGCCTCGTGCGAAATGAGGATGACCAAAATCTAACTTTTCGCTTGGATCTGCTTGATGCTGGTGGCGTGATGGGATTCTTAGCCAACTCAAGCTGGGTGGACCCCAATGGAGTGCTGCACTTGCCACTCTTCTTCACGGGCCCGCTGAAATTTAATCTTACGTTATTAGACGACGGGGGTAACGTTGATGGGGGCAAGCCAAGCTCCTCTCAGAACATCTCCTTGTTCGTGTTTCCAGTCAATCAGCCCCCGTCGTTCGCATTGCTCAACAAATCGGTCAATGTTTCTGAGGCCGGTGAATCGTACCTCAGTTCACGACCTGAGGTGATCTCGCTTCTGATTGCGTCGGATATTGAAAGGGGACCGCCGAGACCATATTTGGGAATGGACGAAGAACGCCAGACGTTGTCCTTCCACTTGACTGCTCATGACCCGGCGATGCAATCCTTGCTGCTCAAAAATGTTTCCGTGGACCCTGAAACAGGATATCTTCACCTGGTTCTCGAGCCCTACCAGAACGGAAAGATAAGGTTTGATCTAGTTCTGTTCGATAGCGCCAATTTCAACAATGCCTCGCGGGCTGAAATCTTTGAGATTGACGTTCAAAGTGTCAATGACCCGCCAAAATTCCAGCTTATAGCCAATTCATTCGAGGATATTGAGTATCAGCAAACAGTGCACAGTATGCGAATGCGGCATATTCCAGTGGCAACTGACATCACGGCAGGACCCCCGCTGAATTTTGAAATCGGCAATGAGGACTACCAAGAACTTTCGTTTGCCTTGGTGCCTCTGAATCTGAGTGAAAGCAATGCTTTATTCGAAGTTCCTCCAAAAGTGTATTCAAATGGCACTATGGAGCTGCTTCTGAAGCCCTATGTGATTGGTATGGCAATGTTCTCTCTCTCTCTAGGAGACGATGGACGAGACGGCAGCCCGCACGTAAATGTATCGCTGCCTCAGCAATTTACAATTCACATCAAAGCAATCAACAACGAGCCTAGATTTGGGCTCACACGTGACAGATTTCAAGAGCTGGAGGTAAAACTAACGACAAGCCTTCTTCACTTCCAGATTGCAACCAACATCTCCGCTGGCCCTCCGTTTGAGCTCGGCGTGACCAACGAAGATTATCAGAGGCTCTCCTTCACCGTCGCTCCGTTGAATGAGATGGCAGCAAGCAATGCCATGTTCGAAAGCGTGCAGCTGTACAGCAACGGCACTCTTGAACTAATTCTCATTCCGTATACTAATGGCGTGGCCCGGTACTCGGTGTCACTGACCGATGACGGCGGCAACGCTTTTGGAGGCAGAACGACTTCACAGAGCGCAAACGTTTCTATCGAAATTCTTGCCGTGAACAACCGTCCGTTTTTCCAAGTGCAGCCGCTGCTTACAGTGCACGAAACGGCTGATCTTTACCTCAGAGTTGTCCAAGATTTTGCCTTTCTCATTTCAAAGGGCCCTCCCATACCAGAGGGTCCACTTCCGGAGGAATGGGTCATCGGAAACGAGGTACAAGAATGTCAAGTCTTCATGTTTTTTGCGCCTGACACGTCTCGCCGCCTCTCCAACACCAGGGGGCAAAGAGTGATTTTGTATGATTAATGCATGCAGATCAGGATTTGTGCGTTTGAATCTGACACTGTACTTGATATGCGTGTGTTTGAACAGGATGATCAGAGGATTTCCTTTTCCGTTGTTTCAATGGACTCAGCAGCAAGTCTCATCCTCTTTCAACGGCTGCCAGTCATTCGCGAAGACGGTGCACTTGAGCTATGGCTTACTCCATATCAGGTTTCCGAGACCTTGCGTGCTCGTGCCATTGCTGGTGCTGCCTAACGTGCCCTGATCCTGACACCTCTATACAAACGCAGTATGGCGAGCTAAATTTTTCTTTGACCTTATTCGACGACGGAGGCATCACGCCTGGACGCGGAGGAATCAACATGTCCGACACAAAGGAGTTTACTGTTCAAATACTGCCGATAAACAATGCTCCTTTTTTCGAACTGTCAACCAACGTAATTCACGTTCTAGAAAGCTCTTCAACCACGACGCACGAGTGGGAGCTTGTCTTAAATTCTTCCATTTCAAAAGGGCCACCGATTCCCTCCTTGCCAACGGAAAATGCTACCATTTCCACATTACAGCTTTTCTTCTGGTGCCCGGAAGATAGCTGTACAACACCGCAGCTGGATCAGCCCCAGGAGCAGCTGGACTTACGAACCCTCATTGGTCAAGTGCTAGACATTTCCGCTCAATTCATTGTGATCTCTTTGCGCTCCTCTGAAACACCCCCTGACTCTGGTCTTAAGGTCGGAATGACTTTGTCAATGCCAATGTCAGTGGCTGACTTCGGAAATACAGAAAGACTCTTGCTTATCAGGGCAATTGCAGGTGCAGCGGACGTACCAGCATCGTGGGTTTCCATCGTTTCGATAAGCGAGGAGCAAACAGGCCGCCGCAGACTGTTGTTGGCTGTTTCTCTCAAAATCGTTATTGAGATAGTGGCAAGGGATGCCAATTCCGCCGTGCAGATAATGTCCAATATGGAGCCTGAAAATCTCAATGCCCAGCTACGTGAGGTTGGAATGGGTGCAGAAGCTGAACTTTTGGAGATGCCACAGATGGTCGATCCAAATGCTTGCGCACCAGGCTTTGGGGGACCTAACTGTGAGCCCTGCCGACAAGACATATACGGTGGGGCTTGCAGCTCAGGCTGCAGCATATCGTCGTCATGCAGCGGGCATGGCCGGTGCAGGGGATGGACGGGATTGTGTGAGTGTTCTTCAGGATGGCATGGTACGTGGTGCAATGCAATGACAATGGGCTCCTCTGATGCAAATACCGAAGACGCCTCCTCGAGTTGGGCAGCCTCAGAAAGGAATGATCGTACAAGCACGGGTAGCTCCTCGACATCGAAGAATCCTCGGAGTAATCGCAAGTTACGGCACATGGCTCAAGCTGGCCGGCGGCTGCTTGCGCAGGAGATTGTCGAGGTCAGTGTCGAACTGTGGAGCTGGCCTGAGACGACAAGCGCCGCACAGGTGATGAAATTGCAAACCACGCTGCAAGAGCGCTTCAGCCCAGCTCAAATCGAAATTGACATGGAAACGCACAGCATTCCACCTCATCAACTGTCAGACGATCTGATCTTGAACGAAAATGACCAAAATATCTCATTTTCGGTTGTTTTGATGCCCGCCGAAGATATCCCTGAAAATAATGGTCCAATCATCCTGACAACACCCCTGATGTACTCGAACGGCACTTTGATGTTCACGGTGTCCGCCTATCGATACGGAAATTCATCCTTTCAGGTTCTGTTGCGGGATGATGGGGGAGTCGAGCGCAACGGATCAGATACGTCTGCATCCCTATCCTTCATGATCCTTGTCTTGCCTGTCAATGACGCTCCCTCTTTCGACATTCCGCATCCCTTCCTCGAGACACTTGAATTGGGTCCCGGAGAGTTCAGCGTCATAGACAACGCCGTCACAAATATCTCGAAAGGTCCTCCATTGGGCTCGGGCATCAGCAATGAGGACTATCAAGACGTGACGTTTGTTGTTTCAGAGGCTTTCTCTGTGATGTTGACAGCCGGAGTCGCCACATCCACGTGGGACGTGTTGGTTGGAAGCAAAGAGCCCCAATTAGTACCCAATGGCACACTCGTGCTGTGGCTGAGCCCGTATTTGAACGGTACTACGGTCTTGAACATCAGCCTCAAAGATGCAGGAGGCACAGAACTTGGTGGCGAAGATTCTTCGCGTGACTGGAAGCTGTTGACCATCAAGGTCCTTTCTGTGAATCAAGCACCGACATTTGAGCTGCAACTGACCGTGATCCACGCCATTGAGGCCCCTCGTACGAGAGAGGCACAACTGGCTCTGGCACCAAGATGCAGACCCCCCTCTCTCGGTGATGCCGATCATATCCCCAATCCACACCTCTACAATATCAGCATAGATGGGGTCGCAAGTGAAATCCAAGCCGGCCCGCCATCCCCAGAGGAAGACAAGCAGAGTATGAGCTTCAGCTTGATGCCACTGCAGTGCAGAATCCCGAGTGGAGTGGTGAATTCTAATCATTCGGACATGCTTTCATGGACATTACACTGCCCAGGCCTCTATGGCGGTGGTGCACATCCCCTGCGCCTAGATGCACAGCTTTTTCAGAGGGGCACAGCAGTAGAGGTAGATCTCGCTGGTACGCTGAGTTTCATGCTGGAGCCCGAGAGATTTGGAACCGCATCTTTCATGGTCAAACTTGAAGATAATGGTGCAGGGCTGGACTCAGTATACGGCGCCAGCCGCAATCAGTCGTCATCAGAACAGCCGTTGCTGATCATTGTTGATCCAGTAAACAACCCGCCATCGTTTGTTTTAATGAGCTGCCAGCTGGAGATGCAGGAAATGTCGAGCTCTGAAAGTGCCGTCTTGCTGCCTCAGATAATGCGCAATATTTCGCATGGCGGGTGGAGAGAGGCCGACTCTCAGGTACTGTCCTTTGAGATCATTCAGATTGCTGGACCGATCGGGGTGGGATATGGATTTGAAGCCAAGTGCGACAGCAATAGTGATTCCTATCGAAGCTCATGCTACGGCGAGAGTGCTGCGATCGAATTTTTCCTCTCACCAGGGAGATGGGGCAACATCACGCTTCAAATCACATTGAAAGATAGCGGAGGAGGATCCAATACCTTTTTTGATATTATGGATCTGCATATTCTGCCAGTGAACAACGCACCGACCTTCCGACTCCGTGTCTCCACTGTGTATGCAAACGAACGCCAAGACGTCTGCTGCGACTTATTCATTCTGCACGACTTTATCGCGGCTCTCTCTCTCGGTCCGTGGGAGGACGCAGATGCACCAGAGTGCCAGTCAGGCATCGAGTGCGAGCGACAGCAAGGCAGATTCGTGGTGACCAGTCGGGACCCAGACGTCTCCAGCCGACTCTTTGAGCTGCCGCCTCGGATTTATCCCAACGGCACGCTCGTCCTTGCGCTCAAAGTGAGAGCAAATTCAGAGTTGTTTGGGACAGGAAAATTCATTGTCACACTGGTTGACGAGAATTCCCTTGACGGTACGTCGCAAGTATCAAAAGAAGCAATCTTTGACATCGAGGTATTGGCTGTGAATTCTCATCCGAGCTTTAACATTACCCAGCCTGCAGTGAATGTCGACGAAGACAGCGGCTCTCATGAATTTCTTATCGCGGACAGCATACAGGCGGACGGGTCGATTAACAATACAGAAGCAGACCAGACAGTGACCTTCACTGTCTCAGTAGATGCTGGGTCCTCAATTTTCACGGCCAGGCCCGAAATTTCTCGCCTCGGCGTCCTGTCGTTCACACTTGCGCCTGACGCTTTTGGCAAGGCTGTGCTACGTGTTGGGTTGAAAGATGATGGTGGCTCGGCAAGGGGCGGCCAGGATACCGCGCGTGAGATGCAGGCAATTGTAATCACCGTAATCCCGATCAATGATCCACCGTCGTTTGAGAGCGACAAAGAAAGGGAGCTGACCGTCGCCCCAACTGGAACATTGACCATTGTTGGATTTGCATCGCACATCTCCGTTGGACCTTCCAACGAACGAAATTGCTTTCCAGAGTCAGTGTGGTGCCAAAAACAGAGTGTGAGCTTTGAAATCATTGATGTGACCAACCCTTTGTTGTTCCAAAGCATGTTGCACATCGACGATCACGGCACGCTAACAGGTATGCTGGCTGAGGAACCCACAGGATACACCATCATAACGTTCAGGGCCATTGATGATGGCGTGCGGTACGGAATACAAGGAATGAATGCCTCTGCTACTCTCAGCACGCTGTTGAAGCTCACAAGCGGCAATCAGCCGCCCTTTTTCTCGTTTCCCTGGACTGCGCGTTGTGCTCTTCCTCTTCCTTCTCACCCAGACCTGGGCGGACTTGGGGTTGAAATAGAACAGGATGTTGGCAGGGTGCAATGTGAGTGCACCCCAGCCAGTCCCGGGTCTGAGTGCCTCTCGATCCAGTCTGACCCCTTTGCTGAGCTTAATACCGCATCAAGCTCAATTTCCGAGGTATACGGCCGCGAGGGTGAAGTACAAGTGGACTTTTTCAAGTTCGCTACAGAAATGACACCTGTTGCAGGAACCCGCAGATCAGCATCCATTACCTTCGCAGAGGATCAGAACGCGAAGAGCGGATTGAAGGTGGCTGCTGTAATTGAGGAGGGTCGGAGCGAGTACCATGTCTCCAGCGCTGAGTCTCCTGATGGCCGACATCTGTATGTTGCTGAAGTCACAGACAGCATTGCCGTCTACTCAATCTCAAACTCCTCCAACACCATGTGGCTTGATCGTCGGTCACATCGTGAGGACCGAGTTCGCTTTGCCGGCCCGCAACATGGAGCAGAACCCGGATTGGAGGAGCAAGAAGTTGTCATCGAGCGATTTTCTACTGCTGCGAGCGTAGAAATTGAAGGCCACGTGATTATAGCGGTCGCATGCGGTGCCATTGACCTGCCGGATGCCCTAGAAATTGCCAGGAAAAACTCCGTCACTCGCAATTTGAATGACGGTGTCTACGCATTGGCTGTGGGGCACTGGGATTTCTCGCAGAGATCTGTTGTTTCAGATAGTGTATTCGTCCGCGAGATCAATCGCGAGCGGTCTTGCAAAGAACGATCGTCTACTAGGATTTCGCCATCCTCGATTGCGGGTCTTGGGAGGTTAGGACGTGCAGAGCTTCGCGGCCCACAGTGCAAAGAAAATTCGGGTACTGCTTTTGCATAAAGTCCTGCCCATTAGAGCTCAATTGCTTGATAGGAAGAACAAGACAGATAGAAAATTTTATCATTGTATTTCCCTTGTTGTTGATGTTGAATATCATATTTGTTTCCCCCATCGTTGATATATTGATGATTTCATTGCAACATGTGCTTGCAGATTGGGATCAGTCGAACCAGTCGTTCTCCCTCCTGAACTTCCTTGCCAATGATGGCGAGATCGAAGCCTTGCAGTCCCCCAGGGAAGGCCTGGTTGTTGTTGACGATATATCTGAGCTCATCGTCAAGCACAACGCTTCCTCCACGCACGAGCACCTCGAACAGCAGAATACTGTGCTTCCCGACGCAGGGATCACATTGAGCGCATGGATCAGCATCAGTCAGGGAACCAGGGGGTTCTCGGGACTGGTAGCTGCAGCCACTGCAGGGCCGGGGTGCAATGGGGGATTTGTTCTCGGATATAGCATGCAGCCAACATTGACGGTCTTGCAGTTCAACATTGCCCTGCCGAATAAGCATGGAATTGTCTCAGCGGCTGAAGCTGAATTTTCAATTGCGTCGATTGCATTGCCACGCCTTGAGGAGGGCGTGTGGTACCACGTCGCAGCCACATACGACGGCTCCAAGCAGAGTCTTTATCTTGACGGCAAACTCCAGCACGCACACCTTGCGTGCGAAATGGGTTCAAATTGTGGTCACATAGTGTATCCGACCGTGTCCAACGCCGCGTCGTGTACCAATCCGATCGCTCTGACGCTTGGGAGTTATATCAACGTTGGGTCCGGTGACGTAAGTCCGCACAGGGGATTTTTGAAGGAGGTAAGCATTTTTGCATTGGCGTTGACGTCAGAGCAGATTGAAGCAAAATTCCTCCTGCTGCAAGCCCAGATGAAGGCATCACCAGTGACTCTCAACGAGTACTGGGTGCAGAAGATGGGACAGTCTAGTGATGCTGGAGCTGAAAGAGGATCAAGGATACCAGCAGACGAGCTAGGCCACAACCTGCTGTCTCCGAGTCAAGATTTTGCTCTCACAAGCGCTTCGACCAATATTTCGGTACTTGGCCAGTTTGCCACCCTCGCCAAGTACAGCTGCCGCTTCACAAACGACAGATTCCAAAAGGATTCGAAGCAGATTTTCAATTCATTCGCAGTCCTCTCGTGCAGCGCATGCTCTTGTCCGAGTGGGTATCAAGATACCCTCACTTGCCCAACACCGCCTTGGAAGACTTCCGCCAAAGATGCAGCAGCAATTCTGTCGGTTATCAAGCACACAGACTGGGAGACCTCTGGCACACACGATTCCATGGATTTGCCGTATCATAAGTCGCGGGAGAACAAGATTTGGCAGCGCACCTGTATGTACTCGGCATGTGGGTTTGTCGACATTTATCTACGGGGCGATGTTTTTAGCTCCTGTACCCCATGGTGGTTAACCTCCTTGCTAGCTTCGACCAACAATCACAGCGCTCCCACGCTTTACCTAAGCCCCCTTTTGGTGGGCACAAAGAGTGTCATCAGGTTTGTTTCGAACTCCATGATGTTTTCGGCAAATGCAAGTGGCCTCGACATTGCAACGCGTCGGGATGTTGTGCATGCTAGGTCGGAGAACCAGACACAAACTCTTGTCTCATTTGAGCAGATGCCTACGCATGGTGTCTACTCAACTACATTTTTCCACAGCGATGACACTGAGGGCAATCGTCACTTTTTCATTACGTTTGCTAATTTCTGGGACTTCTCTGCCAGCTTTCGAAGGACATCAAGCATATTCCGGATTGCTCCGTCTGCCGTCAACAAGACCAGCGACGGGCGCCAGAATAACGGCTCTATTCCGAGCGACGATGCACACAGGTACAAGAACTTCGAGCTGGATCTTGTTCAGCAAATTCAGACGAATGGTGCGAGGAAGATTGTTCACTTTGTGCATGGGAGCCTGCGCAACACCACTCGAGCAGTCGAATACCTTGCGGTGGTGAACTTTTTTGGGTCTTCTTCTCTTCATCTGTGGAGTCCATTCGACGACACGTCAAATGGAGCGGAAGTGTGCAAGCGGAAGGCAGGCGAAGACAGTCATCACCCGGCATGCAATGCCGATGAATTCTCTTGCGACTGCTCAGAAAATTGCAACGATTTTGAGGATTGTAGCGGCCACGGACGATGCCATGGGATTACTGGCGCGTGCATCTGCGATGATAGTTGGGGAGGTCAATCTTGCGATACGAGAGGGGGATTGAACAGGACGCAGCGGCTCAACAACCAAGTCCAGATACCTACCACATGTGCTACAGATGTGGCAGTTTTTAATCTTTCTGAGCACATCACATACTTGGTCTTTTCGGTGTTTTCTGATCCCTTGTGTATGCCACCTGAAGCAAGTCAAGACCCAGCCGTACCGTTGTCGTCAGGGTCACAGATATACAGCATCGGTACAGGACTATCGCTCGTGCAGAGTCTGTGGAATGTGACTGCAGCCCGCCAGGTTTCCGTTTTCAAATCCCATGAGAAAATGTTCCTTGCCTTCGCAGGTGAAGGTGAGGAGAGCGCGGTGGTCTATGTCGCATCATTGGCCAGCGAACCCCCACTGTTCGTAAGACTGCAGACACTTCCCTTATCAAGCTCGATGTCTGTGAGCACGTTTGTCTGGGGAGGGCGGTATCTCCTGCTTTCAGGCGCCGCATCTTCGTCCCTGCTGCTCAGGTGGGATGGCGGGAGATTTCATGGACCTACGGACATGCTCACACTCCCACGAAACACAGCAGGAGGACAGGTGCTCCCGTTCAACGGTTCAACGGGGACTCTTCACTTTTCCGTTCCCTTGCATCTTGATGGAAAGGAGGCATCTGCAAGCGGCGATGGGCGGGCGCACATGGTGCTGCTCGGTGGCGGCGCTGGTGTGCAGGTGGCTCGGGGCACACGAGAGCGTGTGCAGGGTTTGAAACGTCCGGTGGAGATACAGATCTCGTCCGATGGCCGCTTTGTATATGTCGCGGCGCAAGAATCGCGATCTATCGCCTCATTCGAGCGAGACGCCGCCTCCGGTCTCTTGACGTACTCCCCAACCGCAAGCTACAACACAGACTGGACACGCGATTTGGCCAACGGCGAGTTTGTGTCAGATGCTAGGGTGCTTGGCACTGGCCGCGGGTATCCATTGCGTGGCGTGTCTGCGCTTAAAATCTCGTCGGATTCTACCAGCAGCATGGTTGTGGTCACCAGTGTGCTCGATAGCTGTGTCACAGTGTTTTCTCGCGATTACGTAACCGGAAGTTTGAAGATTCACATAGTGATACAGGATGGGGACGTGCTCGCAGGCAAAGTCGTTGACGGGCTGGCGGGCGCGAGAAGCCTTGCAATCAGTGCAGATACAGGACGTCTATTTGTTGTGGGGTGGCTGGATCAAGCGGTGTGTGCGTTTGGCAGGAGTGCGTCTGGGGACTTCACGTACCTCGGCCGGGTAAACGATACCTGCGATTTGCAAACACGCCTCTGCATGCCCACTAAGGATGAGCAACCAGCCACAGACTGACTGTGACTGCACAATCACGCACATTCTCAGACGGTCGCTGTGTAAATGTCTGTATGCAAATGCGTTTATGATGACCATCGATGTGTTCTGTTTGCCATACTCGCAGCTCAAGCAGGGCGAACGAGTCACATCATCTTTCAACGATCGAACTGACGATCGCATTCTGGATCTGCCGGAGCAACTGAACTACGAATCATCCTGGAGTACTGGTACTATTCCTACTCTTCTTGCTGTCCCATGTCCCCGGATTCTTTAATGCCTCATCGATGTATATTGATATTATTACTTCTGCATGTCAACCTACTCAGGAGAGTACCCCACGAGATTGGGCGGCAACGGGCATTTTTGGTCATTCTCTGCACGAGAAAGCGAGCGGATTGTTATTGGCTCTGACGTCTACCTTGCCGTGTCATCGTCCACCGTCGACTGGTCTCAGCCCGGCGGTGCTGTGTTCATTTACAAAGTCGACAGAAAGTCGAGCTTGACCTTTGTTCAGGTCATTTCACTCTTTTTGCGAGAGTAGCACTGTGTGTGCGCATGCCTGATCTGCTGTGTCTCCGATGCTCGTTTCCTCATATTGACAAGGTGTGTGTTCCCTCCTCTTTCTCCTCTGGGCTCATGCGCCTGCAGACGCTGCCCAATGAATTGGCATGCAGTTCCATTATCGGGGTGTCAGTCGATGACGGGCTGCAGGCTAGAGAAGACAGTATCTACCTCGTAATCGGCAACTCCTTTTCTGCTCGTGCGGCGTCTTTGGCGTCCCTGAATGTCTACAAATGGAATAGATTTGCGCAACGATTTCAATTTCATCACTCGCCAATCTTTTCTTCGGACCGAAAGGCATACGTTTCGAGGCTTCACAGTGTCCCGATTGTAGGAAAGTTTGGCCGTACAGAATATTTCCTCGCGGTGGCAAATTTCTGGGACGGTGAATCAACTGTGGTGGATTCCATTCTGCTCAGGTTTGATGCCGTTGCCACTCGCTTTGTCGAAGTCGCGCCGATGCGTGGAAGTGCAGCGACCGACGTGCAGTTGGTGCCTCTCGGTGAGCCCGGACAGGCACTAGTGCTTGTATCAAATCTAGAGCCCGCTACGTGCAGGGATGAAATCATGACCGCAGGATTCATTGCGGTGTACAACATGAGTATGGGAGCGACCGGCAATTGGGTTTTGAATGTCATACAGTGCATCGAAAGCCGCGGTGCCGTCGATTTGGAGTCCTTCAATGTTGATGGCCAGCGGATGGTGGCTGTGTCCCAGCGCCAGGTCGAGGATGATGTGTCCTTGGAAACACCTTCATACCAGCAGAGCTCTGCCGTCTACGTCTGGAGTGAAGAAGAGCACCAGTATCGTCATCTTCAAGAGCTTGGAACATCATTCGCGTCCGTACCAGACTCTAGGTCCACACAAGACCAGAAACAGAGGTTCTGCTCCGCCGGAGGCGTGCCTGGCGAGGCAAGCGAGTGTCTTCGGGACGTGGGTGTCAATCGGAGTGGCGTCCCTGGCCTGCGAGGCGCCACCTCGACGCACTTCTTTGTCTGGGATGGCGAAGGGTATCTAGCAGTGGCGCAAAGCGTATGTCCTTTGTTTGCGGGCGACTTTATCTGCAGGGATCAGGACATGGCGCAACCTCAATCTGCTGTGCTCCAGTATGATCCACGTCGCAGAATGTTTACAGAAATGAAGAGACTGACGAGGAGTGACAGCGAGCGGACACGAGGGACAAGCGCTAAGGACTCAGACTTCATCGCAGAAAGTGCGATGCGCTTCGATGGAGGACGTGCCGCTAGCATCAAATTTGTACAGCTCAACAATGAGCCATTTCTCCTCCTGTGCAGCCTCACGCGGGGGGCAATCCTCATGAGATGGCAATTTGAAACGGTGTCTGGTCTCGTTGCGGTCAACGCACTCGCTACTGATCCAACTGGCTCACGTGTTGTGTCAGCAAGTGCCTCCGCCCGCACCCTATCCGTCATTTCACTTGGACATGGCTCAGCGGCGGTCCCATCATCCCTAGATCCTTCAAACTTTGACGATCTTGGCCGACCTGTTTGCGACATTCTACCGTGCCTCGTTTCTAAGCCAGCGCTCAAAGAAAGCATCAACGTCCCGCTGACTGAAAACACTCTGCCGAACGTGCTCGGAGGCTTGAGGCATATTTTATGGTCTCCGCAGGGCTGGGTTGCGCAGACAGGCCTCCCAACTGCCGAGCTGTTGTGCTCTGCTGCCATGCTCCCGACAGTCATCCCAGGTGCACCTGAGATGCGCGAGCTCGGCATGCTGACTGGGCTGATTCCGCTGGAATTCCTCGATCCACCGTGCCAGTCTCTTGCATTTACGTTGGAAGGATCTGGCGATCTGAACATGTTCGATGAGCTCCCAAAAATGTCCTCGGACGGGACCTTGAGCTACAAGCAGGCTGCGGAGGGATGGGGAGTGGCAACCTTTGTTGCGCATTTGCAAGACAGCGCTGGGGGTCAGTACTCCTCCGCCTTCCGTATCAACATTGCTCCAGCCTTCAAATTGGCATTTGAGGTAATCTCTCCCGAAATTTCCGTTGATGCAATTCCGTTCACTGAACACAGAGTCGTGGTCGTCCACCATTTTATGCATGGCCGAAACTATCTCTTTGGAGACAGCATCCCGCGGCTGAGTTGTGATATGGAGGTAGCGAATAGTTCACTATTTGCAACTGATCCCATGTTTTCGTTCAGTCAAGAGAACTCCACAAATGCAATCTTGGGCAGCATCAGCTTCGAGGTAAGGCAGTACGAATCCGGTAGAAGCGATGTGCACATAAAGTGCGCCTATCAGTTGCGCGCTTTATCTACACAGCCGTGGGACTCCGTCTTCGAGCCCGAGGAGCGCAGCTATTTTGACCTGTCGGCAACCATGTCTTTCACAGTGAATGTGCTTTCTCGCAATTATCGCCCACTGGTGGGCATTATTCCGGATGTCGTCACTGTAGAAGGCTCTGGCCCAGTAGTTCTTCCCTGCTGGTTTCAACTCTCGGCTGGTTCGCCCTACGAGACTGCGCAGTCACTGCAAATTTATCAGACTGACGCAGAGCTGATTAACGGATCATTTGCAGTGGAAAACATGATTCGCGATTTGTTGGTGAAGCACAATCCTGGAGCAGGGTGCGCTGACATCTCCTTCTCGCCCTTGCCCAGTGTCAACGGAGCTTTACGATTATCATTTGTCTTCGAGGATGACGGCGGCACGGAAAATCGTGGGGAAAATTCAGAAAGCGCTAGCATGATTGTACATATCCTGCCCGTAAATGACAGGCCAGGCTTCAATATAACTGACGGTTCAAAACGAATTGAGCTTCTGCAGGGTCGCCAAGACCGAGAGGTGATGTATGCGAGATACTTCACAGTCTTCAGCCCGCCTTTGGACGAGATCCAACAGAAGGTTTCCTTCTCTATCGAGTTTGACGCCCCTGAAAGATTTTCCGGATTTGTGGCTTCGGCGACCACGAATGGCGATCTTTCTCTTCACGTACCTGCGTCGGTACACGGAAATCTGACTCTGCATGTGCGCCTAGAGGAAGAAGCCCTCGCTGCACACTCAGATCGTGAAGGTTCAACGAACACCGTCACTTCTAATTCCACCTCCATTGCTTTGACGATATGGCCGATCCCACCCCTTCTAGATTTCAATATGCTGCCCTTCTTTTCCGCGGTTGAATCCTCCGGCATGCATACTGTCAACATCACAAACATCACCGGGACAGCACATCCAGAGGTTACGATTGCCGTGTCGAATCTGCGTTTGTTCAAAACGCCTCCGACGACGGCCTGCCGAGATCATAGCGCGCCAGGTTGTTCGCTGATGTTTGCGTTTGCAGATCTCGTGCACGGAACCAGCACCATGTCCGTCACGCTCTCACAGCTCAAACCCGACAACGATGCAGTTGGCGATTCTGAACCGATCACCAAAGTCCTGGTCCTCAAGATATTCCCTCAGCCGGTGATCCAGTCGGTCAGGCCTGGAGTCTGCAGCCACCGGGGGGGCTGTCGTGTGGCTATTCACGGCAGTCACTTTGGCTCCCTTTACTCAAGAGCTTACAGCACAAACGTGTACACCAACTTGAGTGTCACCATCGGCGGTAAGCCGTGCACGGAGCTTGCGTTTCAGTCGGACAAACTTGTGTCTTGTATCGCTCCCCCGGGCGTTATAGGCACGAACGATCTTTACCTCAACATCAGCGACGCCCACCTCTCCCGAGGCGCGTCGTCTGTCTTCAAGTATTCCAATGTTATCGTTGCTGGCGGCCGACAAGGTGGAGGCTTCGTGGGTGTCCAAGCTTTCCCAAACGTCGAAACCTTGGACGTCAAGCTCAACAGGGCAGTGCGATGCGTTGCCACCTGGCGTGGCTCGGTCTTCTTAGGCGGATCATTCACCAGAGCGGACGACCGCGATACGGCGCACATTTTGCGTTACGATGGCGCTACGACGCAGTCACTGGGGAGAGGTGTTGATGGCGTCGTGAACAGCATGTCAGTCTTCAAGTACCCGATCTTCGGCGCAGATGGCACCCCATCTACCGAGCGCTCTTTGGGCAGCACCGAATCTGAGTTGCTTACAGAATTGTTGGTCGTTGGCGGCAGTTTCAACTATGCCATGGATCTGCAAAACAGGATCGCAGTCACAGGTGCCCTAGCTGCGTGGAACCCATCAACAGAGCAGTGGCTGGCGATCAGCGCAACTTACGCGGGGCGAGTGGATGTTATTATGCATAATGCATCATCCTTGTATGTTGCCGGCACAATGAGGTGTGCCATCCTGTCAGCAAGCGTGTGTGTGCCTGCAGCTTCCTTTTTCAAAGATGACATGCGCGTTGTCACACAAACATCCATTCACGGTCACAACCTCCTCACCCTCACCCACCCACACACATGCAAGACGAGCACATGTGCACACGTCTTGTCCCGCGCCCTCTCTCCCCCTCTGATGTCCTTGTCTGTAAATAACAAAAATCAGCCTCGGGCAACAGCCGCGTTCTCTCCTATCGCGCTTGGACGACATGTCATTGCAGTCATGGTCTACACCCCTGGGTGCAACCTCCAAAGATTACATCTCGCAGGGCACCGTGAGCGCGATGGGTATCTCTTCCAGAGGTGACCTGATCATCGCTGGCGAGTTCATGCTGCGGGACTCCATGGTACATCTAGCGCGTTGGGACGGATCCCACTTTCACCAGCTCCAGGTGCGTGTGCATGCGCACGCTAGGAGACATTAGCGCCAATCTATGTAGTGCATGTTGACGTTTGCTGCTCTTGCGCCGCCAAAGTCTGCATGACACAACGGGCTCTGACTGGCAGGTGGACGGGAGGGTGGAGGCGCTGGCCAGTAGCTCTTTCGGTTTCTATCTCGGAGGCACATTTGGTTTGGCAATCTATGAAGATTCCTCGAGGGCGCGCACGCTATTTCCCACACAGGATGGAGGGATTCGATTGAGTGGCGGCGTGCATTCCCTTGCTGCCGCAGATGGCTGCGTGTACGCCGCAGGGGCTCTCAAGGTTCTTGGTCCTAGTTCCAGCGCCTTCTCGCGGCTAGTTCGCTACTGTCCAAGCCTAGGAGCCGGCTCAAACTCGACTCTCGAGCCTCTGACTATCGGGGACCCGTCTGATGATTGGAAGCTGGGGTTGGTGCTGTATAGTTTGCATGTCGACGATTCTATCACTGGGGAAGAAAATCCGACTGTAGAAGGTTGCGCAGTATGACTCTGAGCCGTTCAAGAAGTTTCAGCGGAGGGCCCTGATGGAAGAGGGACGGTGCATGAAGCACACGGGAGCATCTTCCACGTGTTGTGAGGAAATAAACTTGGCGTGTGCACATGCTTCGCAATGACAGATGAACAATCATCTACGTCCTTATATATGACAGATGAACAATCTACGTCCTTCTATTTGTAAATGCATATCCAATGCGCAAGCAGGAGAGGAGACCGCGGGCAGTCAATTTCAGCGCAGGATGAGAAGGCCCAAGACTACCTAAACCAACCTTTGCTAGATTCAGTTAGGCCCATACTCTTAATCATGTATATGTATATAGAAAAAGATGGTCAAGGAGGGGCGTACCCTCCTCCTCCTCCTCCGATCAGCTCGGGA
>Ga0115006_10000740_pt1 | contig 18618 bp, 12 predicted proteins | sample ArcOceMetagenome_3_FD_88943 | JGI IMG/M metagenome (GOLD analysis project Ga0115006, IMG submission 88943) | Marine eukaryotic phytoplankton communities from Arctic Ocean - Arctic Ocean- Svalbard ARC20M Metagenome | ecosystem: Environmental > Aquatic > Marine > Oceanic | place: Arctic Ocean...
GGAGGATATTTCATTGTTGTGTGTACCATATCATTGTGGAAAGAGAGAGGGGAGAGAGAGAGCGCGTGCGTGTGTGTGTGTGTGTGTGTGTGTGTGTATGAGTGTGTGTGTGTGTGCGTGTGTATGTGTGCCATGGGTGAGACATTATATATCAAGGAGAGAGAGAGAGGAGCGTCAAGCGTACGTGTTGTGGGTAAGCACGTCTGCGATTGCTGTTGCCCCGAGGTCTCCTGCACAAAGAGGCAGTGTGAGAGAGACAGAGAGAGAGACAGAGTGTGTGTGTGAGAGAGAGAGACTTTCGTGGAGCGCGTGGATAAAGATGGCGGGGGCAAAGACAGAGACAGAGACAGAGGCAAAAGGAGAGGGCTACGAGAGGGAGGGAGCGCGAGGGAATGGAGCAGGCACACCTATCATATTGTCGCCCATCCAGAGAGATTCAACGTTTGAGTGGCTTCGAAGCGCAGAACACAGGAGCAGGACATCGTCGTCCATGAGTCCGTGATCATTCAAGTACACTTGCGGGCAGGGCTTCTGAGTATTGAGCAGGGCAATGACTTTCTGCAAGCGTGCTCTGCGAAGCAATCGAGCTTGCTCCGCCGTCACATCCGCCAGCGCCTGCGCGATGAGCTGATCGTTTGGCGCCAGCTCCAACGCCTTGGAGTAGGCGGCATGTGCCTCATCAAACTGGGTGAGGAAAAAGTGCGCGGCGGCTTTGCGTGAGTAGCCCTTCGGCCATCCTGGGTTTAATCTTATCGCCTCCTCTGCGTCGGCGAGCGCCTCGACATGTCGACCAAGCTGGCTGAAGCAGGCTGTCAACAATAGACACCGTATAAGACAGCACCAAAAAAAGACACGACACGATGCATGTACGATGCTTCCATATGAGCCCATGCTCATCGACCGCGGTATATTTACGGATATGGATTTCGATGCATCCCGTATTCGGCTAGATATAGACACTGTGCTTGGTCCATCATGTGACAGCAGTCCACCATAGATTGAGATATGTACCATATATACTAGATTGTACACGGTGGCCATTTACGTATGCGAAGAACCTGAGCGATTTGAGCGCAGGACGTGGTTGTCTCCGCAGATTTGTATCGCGCTCGAGTAATGCTGCACGCGCAGTCCAGGACACGGGCGAGTGCGCGGGCGCCGACAGAGTCTCTCAGTGTCATGGCTACCCAGAGTGCCAAGAAACAGGCCTCTCCTCTCTGCGCCGCAACATTGACGAGGGGCGCCAGAGAGTGTCCAGAAAGAGTACAAGGTGGCTCTTTGAATGAGTCACCTGAAGCGCCGCGGCAAAGTCGCCCTGCTTGAATGCGCTGTTGCCCAGATGCTTCTCCTGCTCCAGCCGCGTCCGCTCGCCGTCCATCAGTCCTGCTTCTCTTGCTCCCGTGGCACGCCCTGGCCCCGCGGGACACAAAATTCCAAATCGTGATTGATCGCGTCCCTTTTTGCCCAAGGGGCGTGCTGATGGTTCTGCCGCGGATGAGACTGGCGAGGAGGGCGCGGGGCGCGGGGAGCTTCGGGAATAGCAACCTACGCGGCTGGCTGCTGCTCGCGGTGCTCGCAACATGTTGCGTGGCAACAGAGCCCATTGCAGACTGCACCGGAGTGCAGCGCACAGGCGATGACAAGTGCAGATGTGCGGCAGGTACAGGGCGGTGCTTTAGGGTTTAGAGACGGCGGTGCAGCCGCCTGGCGCGACTGGGCAAAGCTGACAATGCTTGATGCAGGCTCGTCCATGGGTGAAAACACCCTCTTTATGGTCGTGCACAACGCGCAAGACGGCACGGGCATAACGTCGTGCTGCGCAGCCTGCGAGATCTACCTCAACAAGACGTGCAAGTACGCTCTCGATACGGGACACAGCAGCCAGCATATACAGTGCAACAAAACGTGGTGGGGGTCGAACGTAAGCATATGGGACGGCGGTCAGGGAGATTATACGCCGCCGGATCCGTACAGTGGCGGCTCACAAAGCTACCAGTCGGGCTGCATGCGAACGTTCTCCCCAAGTGCGACGAATGGCATCGTGTGCCAGTGTGCCAACAGGGCAATATCAGAATTTTCCACCATGACGTTGAGCACCGGTGCACGAGCGTGTGGGTGCGACCCGGGCTGGGAGAGACTCACACAGTCATCTCTGGGCGCAGCTCAGAAGATTGGGGCGTGTGGCCCCTGTGCGCAGGGTAAGTACCAGTGGGGATTGCGAGCAGATTACGGCCTTCAGTGCAGTGACTGCGAGGCAGGCAAGTACGGCATAGCAGCATCCGCGTCCGCCTGTCAGGACTGCCAGGCCGGCAAGCACTCGAAAGCCACGGGCGCCACGGCCGTTTCAACTTGCGTCGACTGTCCTTCACATTCTAACACGTCACAAATCGGGAGCACACTCTCCAACTGCTCGTGCCAGCCCGGCTACACGGGCACGAACGGGGGTAACTGCACAGCATGCCCCGTGGGCACGTACAAGGACACGCCGGGGAGTGCCGAATGCATAGTCTGCCCATCGTGCTCTGTTGCCCTTAATCGTACCGCAGGATGCAGCAGCGCAAGCACCGCCTGTGAGTGCAGTCCCGGGTACACGGGCATCGGCGAAGACCAGTGCACAGCGTGTTCGGCGGGCAAGTACAAGGACGTAAGGGGCAGCGCCGAGTGTCTGCTGTGTCCTACGGGGAAATACACGGACAGAAGCCGGGCCAGCGTGTGCCTCGATTGCCCGGCTGACTCTGACGCTGATGCTGGGAGTGTGGACTGCACGTGCAACGCCGGGTCTTTCCAGAACGCCTCGTACCTAGATTTAATGGATCTGAACGCTTCGCACCTAAATATGACGGAAGTGCGGGAGGTCTCAAGGATCACAGCCAACATGTCGTCTGCGTGTCTACCCTGCAGCCGCGGCACTTTTTCGAACCGGACAGGAGCCACTGTATGCGAACAATGTCCCTGGAATCAGACGAGTGCGCTTGCAAGTAGGAGCCAATCTGACTGCGGCTGCCCGCTCGGATATTACAACGCAAGCGGACCGTGTCTGGACGTGAATGAATGCATGAATACCAGCAATTGCCCGAGTGCACACATGAACTGCGTGAATACCCCAGGTTCGTTTCATTGTGCGTGCGACCGGGGCTACGAGCGGGTGATAGAGGACGAGGACGAGCCTCAGTTGACCGTCGAGGCGTGCACCAACATCAACGAGTGCGAGCGTGTAGAGTACCAGACCTGCCATGAGCTCGCATACTGCGTCGACACCGATGGCTCCTTCACCTGCACCTGCTTCCTCGGTATCACCGGGAATGGCACCTTCTGCGCCGACACCATGGACTTCTGTGAGAGACCAGAGAAAAACGATTGCCACGAGAGAGCTGTGTGCTCTTATGACACCATCCTCGCTCCAGGATCCTTCATATGCACGTGCAACACCGGATTTTCAGGCGACGGCGTCCTCTGCGAAGACACTGATGAGTGTCTAGTTGGTACCACTGGTAGTCAGGGAGCTGAGATTCAAGCTGCGTGCTCACCAAATGCCTTGTGCAATAACACCGTCGGCTCGTTCAGCTGCACCTGTCTCATTGGATACGCTGGTGATGGTAAAGAATGTGTCGGTTGCGCACCTGGAACCTACAAGGCAGCAGCGGGGAATGATATGCTGTGCCTGCCATGCTCGCAAAACACCTACCAGAACGCGAGTGCTGCTTCGTCGTGCCGCGACTGCGTGAATGACACAGTCTCTGAGGCAGCCAGCGACAATCAAACCGACTGTGTCTGCAGGATTGCCTTCACAGGTCCGGATGGAGGCACCTGTGGCGCGTGTGAGGCAGGAACTTACAAGAGCATCCTCGGATCGTCCTTGTGCGTCAATTGCTCTGACTTTTCCGACTCGCCACCGCAAAGCGGCTTGCAGACAGATTGCATCTGCAACACAGGTGAGCTATACCGTTCCCTCTATACCCGGCACTTTGTTTTGCCCTTCTCCCGCCGTAAGTCTCAGCAGCAGCAGTCTCGTATGATATTGTCATCAGTGTCTTCTTCGAAGCCTCTCACGTTTTGCCTTTCTTGGTCCTCGTTGTCTCCCAATGTATCAGGTTATCACGGTCCAGACGGAGGGACGTGCGACGAATGTGAGGCCGGAACATACAAGGATGTAACTGGCAGTGATCGCTGTACCACATGCCCGGATGCTTCGTCGTCGCCGAGCGCAAGCGTGAATTTAACCCAGTGCGTGTGCCACCAGGGGTACTTGCTAGAATCGTCTGGAGCAGTGACGAGAACTGCTGAGGAAGACGCAGCATATCACCGCACGTTCATCGAACCACTCGACTTCACTGGACTGGGAGTTACGCAGCGTAAGAGTGGGGCATGTCAGTTGATCGAGGATGAAAAGACTGTGGAGACCGTGCAGCAATGCAGGAAGACGGCTGACATCCGCTTTGATGCATTGGCGACGTATCGGAATGAACGCAGCGCCTATACGTGGGCAGGGACGAAGAACATTGCATCGGAGCCGTTTGGATGCATCGTCATGCAAATCAGGGACCTGGGCACCTGCGGCATTGACACTATTCAGACTGCAGACGAATGCCGTTGGCGTTCCGCAGACTTGGGGTACACTTACCAAGAGGTGGTCTCAGTGGATTACTATCCCTCTGGGTGCCTCTTGACTCCGTCGAAAAACGCATTTTTCAACACCGTACCAACAACAATACAATGTTCTGGGCCGGCTAAACTGTGCTTGTGTTCCCGGCCCGATGTCTACTTCAACGACGTAGTGTCTTCTGCGCAGTGCACGGATGCCAGAAACTGCCTTTGCCGTGACACCCGGCCGCTCAAGTGCTATCCGTGTGCACAAGGCAGCAATCCTGAACAGTCTGCATTGTCAGGATGCTGTCTTGTGTAGTAGTTGTAGTGGGAGCGTGATGCAGCTGGTATTGTATCGAAATTAGTATGCACAGGTGCTGATTTGTGAGAGTTTGCTGCAGGGTCGTACGGCTCAGGCATACATCCCGAGCAGTGCGAGTTGTGCCCCGACAACTCAAGATCCCTCGCTGGCAGCACCTCCATTTATGATTGTCTCTGTGAGAAAGGCTATAGTGGACAAACTTTTGGTGAGTGCAAGAAGTGTCCTGTTGGAAAATACAAGGACACGGTGGGATCAAACGGCTGCATTACGTGTCCATACGGATCAACAACGCTGTTCAACACTACGAAAGAACTTCAGGGATGTATATGTTTGCCAGGATTTTATGGCGCGAATGCATCAGAATGCAGGCCGTGCCTTCCGGACACGTACAAGCCCACACTCGAATTTGGAAATTGCAACGATTGTCCCGCGAACACGGAATCACCAGCTCAAAGCGTAACCATCACCGCGTGCATATGCAAGCCGCTTTATTTTGCCTTGCAGCTTGGCATTCCTTGTTCTCTTTGCCCAGAGTACACGTGGAAGAACTTTTCGGGCTCTACAAAGTGCTTGCCTTGTCCGGAAAATTCGAGGTCGCCAGCTGGCACTCTGGAGCTCACCAATTGCACTTGCATTCCCGGGCACAGCGGCCCGGACGGGAAGGCTTGCATCCCGTGCAGCGCTGGAAAATACAAGGCGTCCGGCGGCTCAGCCCCATGCATTGAGTGTCCTGAACACATGAATTCTGCTCCTGCTTCCTACTTCGCCGAAGACTGTAGCTGCAACGCCGGTTTTTCTGGTGCCAATGGTCTTGCGTGTGCTGCATGCCCACTGGGCAAGTATAAAGAGGTGCAGAGCTCAGAAGACTGCGCCGATTGCTTTGCGCACTCTTCGACACCAGCGACAGGAAGCAACTCATCATTCCAATGCGTTTGCAATGATGGATTCGAAGAAGTATACGCCGGGGTTTCGTGTCGAGACATCGATGAATGCGCTCTCGGTTCCCATGACTGCGCTCCATTCAAGGCACAATGCATGAATACTCCGGGTAGTTTTTCCTGTTCCTGCCACGAGCCGTTATATTCGGGCAATGGCACGATCTGTATGCCAGAAGCCTCAGCAGTGCAGGTGACCTATGCTGCCTTCGGACAACCCCGCGATCTTCCCGAAGCTTTTGCGTACGCAGCCCCCTTTGCTTCATGGCTCTCAGTACAGGTTTCAGATGTGACAGTACATCGAGAACTTTTCTTCAATCTATCAGCGTCCTCCAGACGGCTTTTTCAGGCTCAACAGAACTCGACGTTGTTCACGTTCACGGCTCATGTAGCAGTATATCGGGTTCAGAGCGCAATCAATGCCTCGAACGACTTGGAAGGATTTAATCTTCTGCTAGGGCCGCTGTCTTTGAATTTGTTTGCGGCAATTCAGCAGCGCGCCGGTCTTGCGGCACAATGTGGCAACGGCTTGTTGGAGATCGCGGAGACATGCGATGATGGCAACTTAGTAGACAATGATGGATGCTCAAGTGTCTGCCAGATTGAGACAGGATGGCTGTGCCAGCCTGACAACAGTTCATCCCATGTGCACAATCGCAGCGCCTCCACGTGCTCGGACATCAACGAGTGCCGAGAGTGTAACGCCACCCTTCTAAATCTTGCAGTGTATGACTCTCCCGAAACGTGTTCGCCGATTGCTGAGTGCAGCGAATACGCCTCTTGCATTAACATCCCGGGAAGTTACCTGTGTGTGTGCCGACCCGGCTTCCTGGGCGATGGGTCTCAATGTCTCGACGACCTATCCAACAACGACACGAAGCACCGTTTTTCGGCATTTTCGGAGAGTTCTGTTCAGGTGCTGCGGGCTTCCGCCACGCAGGTGTCGTCGTTGCCCAACTTCGGGATCTCAGTGGCCCTCAGTCAGGATGTAGCTCTTGTTGGGTCGGAGGGTGCGTTAATCGCGCTGATTTTTGAGCGTGGGCTTGAAGGTGAATGGATTCAAGCTCCTACTCACACTTTTCATGCTCCAACCGGAGCTCCTAATTCAGGTTCCATGTTTGGGAACAACGTTGCACTACACATGAGCCCCATCAGCTTGCGCAATGGACCCCAGCGGAAATATGTCAAGGCGAGTTGCGCAGCGATTGCAAGCAATGACGGCGCCATTTACATCTTCCACAAGGAGCCCGACAGCAGCTGGGATGCCAGCCCCACAGCCGTTTTAACTTCAGCAAGCGCAGATGAGATCTTTTTTGGAGCGTCGCTGGCCCTGAACGCAGACAGTCTGCTCGTGGGTGTTCCAGGTAGCAATTTAGCCCTCATTTTTACCAGACCTGCACGCAACAAGTATGGTGACACCTTGAAGTGGCCTACTGAGCCAAGCTATCGCTTGGACGGGCATGCCGACGTTCTGATGTTCGGGCAAATGGTGGCTCTCTCCAAGACCCATGCAGCCGTCGCCTCGTATTCCATGTCGACAGTGGTTTTGTTCCATATTGCCGAAGACGGTAGCTGGCCTCGCACTGGCGTGATGCTGCAGCCACTCGAGCCGCCCGCAAATCCGGACAAGACCCGTCCATCGATGTTTGGCGCATCTATTTCTCTCTCTGCCTCCTTTTTGGTGGTTGGGGATCCCATACGTCGATTGGTGACAGTGTTTTCGGTGAGCGGTGGAGTGCGCAACGCTTCAGATATGGAGCGCTCACACTTGCATCCTACTGGCGATGGGCTTTTTGGCGACTGTGTGAGCAACACAGATCTGTATCTGGTAGTTGGAGCCCGCGGTGGCAATAGAGCCTACATTTTCAAATCGTTTCAGAATCGCAGCTGGCCAGAGTTGCCGTTCCAGGTGCTCACATATCATGCGCCACAGCCAGCAGCTTCTGTCGGAGCTGCCTGCGTGATGAACAATCAAGATGTACTCTTACCATCCTTCGGAGACAGCAATGGGCAGGTCTTTGTGCATTCAACAGCCTGCGCTAGCGGCTATTACGGCTTCTCCTCCGACCATTGTTTGAAATGCCCGGGGGGTACAGCATCCGTGAGCGCGAGCCAGACAGTTGACGGGTGCGAATGCCTCCCTGGTACCGTTGGTCCGGGAGGTGGACCGTGCTTGGTTTGTCCCAAAAATCGCTTCTGTGAGGGAGGCACTGCGGTAGCTGCATGTCCCGGGAATACCACCAGTAGAAATGGCTCCTCTGTAATATCGGATTGCCAAATTAACCGATGGATCCTCAAGACCGTGGGTCAGTCCACATCGCTTCCCGGAGCCGAAAATACAATCCGGTTCAACATCAGTCTCAACATCGAAATTGAAACCACAAACGATGTCACATTCACCCTCTCTGAGCTGTTCTGTGGCAACACTGCGTGCCAACCGTGTCCTGGGGGCCTTGCCTTTACTAGCTCCATGAACTCTAGGACCTCTGATGGCGTTGCACAGGCTATTCTGTCGGATGCCTGCGCAGGATGTGGGTTGGCCAACGGTACCCTCGTGATGCAGCACGTAGGGTACACTGTCGAGGGGGAAATCATTTCCGGATCATTTTGCATTCTGAATCCTCAGTCTGCGCAAAGAACCGCTCCCCTGTACATAGCCGCAGAGGGAGGAGCAGATGTTTTAATTGAAATGATGGACGGTGCCTCGGGAAGTAGAGCGCCTATGGCTGTGTTGGGCTTTGAGCACGCCACAGGCTTTCAGAGTACGCCAAGTCAGCTCGAGGACAACCTGATTACCCTGTACCTCGATCTCACTGCTGTGCCTACAACACACACTAAAGTCATGGTGTTGGGGCTCAACTTTTCTAATTCTTCGGGCAGCGGTGTTGAGATCAGGGGACAAAGTCTGCAAAGCTCGTCCGTCTTCTGCTCATCCGGCATATGGTCGGAAACTGAATACATGCTAGAGGCTCCGATCTGCCAAGAAACGCTGAGACCAGAACGTCTGATCCTGCAATTTCGGCTGCAGAATTTCGATCAAATCAGCTACCAGCTTAATGTTCGAGCGCGTTTAACAAGCTCGGACGGCACAGTTGTTGATACGCGTCGTGTTGCTGTTGCTGAGGGCAGACAGGTGCCCGAGGAGCGTATCGGAATTGTAGCAGGCTTCAAGCTTGCATACATCAGCCAGGGCTCCAGTAGTCCAAAGGCGCTGAATGAAATATCCGCCACACTAATTTCTTCAATCCCTCTGTACATTCCGACAAGCACACAAGTCTCCTCTTCTACGTACACTCTCGCGCACGGAGCCAGAATCACGGTATCAGGGTTGACCGGATCCGAAACGTCCTACAACCCCGAGCATCCGATCCACTTACAACTTGGGTGGAGCGAGGCCAATTCAACGGCATTTGCAGCATCCACAGCGTGGGTCTCCCATGGCTCATGGATGCAGCTTACAGGCACGCTGGTCTTTGACGTCGACCCAGCTGCTGCCAACACCCAGGCTCACGGGGGTCTGGATGTTTTGATCGTTACTTGGTCTCTCAGGAACCCAGCTGCGGGGCAGCCAGCGCGAGAGATCATCTCGATCGAGTCCGACCACGTGCGTATCACTCGAATGAACATGACGCAGGGTAGTGGACCAAGCGGAGTCTTATTGGTCGCAGGCTTAATCGGCGTCACGACAGTTCAAAGCTCTGCCTGCCCTGCAGCAGCCAATACAATCAGTGTTGCATTTTTCGTCTTGCAGGATGTTCCGTACAATGTTTCACGCAACGAATCATCGCCGCAGTTGGGATTGTTTGACACTTCTGAGTTCGTCATCTCAGGTGATCGATCACAAGTTGTCCATGCAGATATTGCAGTAGTAGGACCCATGTGATTGGTGTAATGCTGATGATGCATGATGTTTGGTACTAGTAGCTCATTATAGTTGAAACCCGTTATTTTGAATGCATACATTGTCTGCTCATTTTAAACGACAATATTCTTCGCACAGGACTCACCGGAAGCCAGTCAGATCGTGTCCGAAGTCTTTCCCTTGTCAATGCAGACGGCGGTGTCCTCGCTGTGTCTGTCAGCTCATGGGACAAGATCAATGGCACGCTGGTGATATCACTCGACCCAGGCACTCGCATCGTGGCTGCTCTCGAGCACACATTTACGTTCGCGCTCACAAATACGGCAACAGGACAGGACGCCGTAACAATCACGGTCACAGGGCGCAAAGCAGCCTCCATGACTTCCGTCATCGCCAGCTCCCCTTACGACTTCACAGCACCGATGCGCGTGTATGGTTTGAAATCAGCCACGATCACGCAGAGCACGCCGGAACTTAGAAAACTCAACACCTTGACCGTCCGCTTTAGCTTGCACACGCCTTTGCCATTCAGGTATGGAGGAAATCTTGTGACAGTTTCCGGGCTCGTTGGATCAGCTTCTCCCACAAGCGTCCAGCAGATAATCTCTCAGCAGCGCCAACGGCATGACACGCGCATCAGTCGAGAGGCAACCTTTCAAACGAGCACGGGAATCCTGTATCTCAACATCGATGGCCTTTCAGCCGCCCAAATTGAGGAATTCTATGAAGCGCAGGCCAATGCAGAACCTGACTCCCCGCGCGCAACTATCGATTACGTGTTCTCTTTCCAGTTGCTGAACCCAAACGTAGGGCAGTTGTCGCCTCAGATAAGGATGGGTGGCTTGGGCTCGCAGGGGTGTGCAAAACTCCTGTCGACCCGCATCCTCATACCGGGTCCAGGATACGAGGCGCCGCTGCTGATTGCTGATTTCGAACGCGTGACTCTGTATCAGAGTACTGCAGCGGTTGCAAAGTTGAATTTTGTGACTCTCTCCTTTTATACCATTGGCTTAATCCCAGCGGGAACAAAGATTACAATAGAGGGGCTGGACTGCGTGCGGTGCGGCAAGGTGCCTGATCAGGTAGTGCCTGACGTGCCTGCATTTTGCACTGCACAATGCTTTGCTTTCTGTTCGGTAGAAAGCAAGAGTCACGCGTGCGTCCGCATGCCCTCTGTACCCGAAAAACATTCCCACTCTCTTACACACACTCTCACACACACTCTCGCGCACACTCCAGTGCACTCTGGTGCTGCGATCCATTACCGCCGACAATGAAATCGTCTGGAACGAAACCACGAGTTCTGTCAGCAGCAGCCCAGTCACCTTCAGTGATACGGGCACCAGAGCCTCGTCATACCCTATTTCCTCCTTCACGCTACTCGCTCAGCAGGATCTGCCGGCATCGACAATCAAGTTCATTTTCAGCTTACGGAACACTGATTGTGGCCAGGACCCAAGCCCTCTCGTGAAGCTCTCTACCGAGGCGCCTTCCCCAGGAACTCCGGCCTCATACATGCCGATTGCTCCGAAGGTGCACGTCCGCATGTTTACTTGATGACCCGTGTCCAACTGCCTTGCAACAACTCACGTATGAGTCACTGCACGTGCGTTTGTCTGCAGCCAATCACCCTTGGGGAAGGAAGGTTTCAGCCCCTGATTGTCAACTATTTTGTCTGGAGCATCGTATCGCAATCGTCGGTCACTGCGGGCGGCCGCAACATCCTGAGCCTTTCCTTCTCCTCCAAATCTGTTCTTGTTGCGGGGTCAAAGGTGTTCTTGTCTGGTGAGTTCGTGCAATCCTCGTCAGCATGCTTATCAGATCTCTGGTCAGCATGCTCATCAGATCTCTGGTCCATATCAATGTGTACGATGTGGCATGGCGCCATGATTTGGCTGCACTGATACCAAATAACATGCAAAGGAACGTGTTTGACAAATCTATCTCGCGCGCACTGAGTTTCCTCCTTCATCCTCGTTGCCTTTTTTGCTCTTCTACTCTTCTACAGGCCTTGAGTCGCTGCGCAACACATCGACGCAAACGGGGCCTATCAGCCTGCTGGGCAACGACGCTCACTTTTTCAACGCAACCCTGCACACGCTGCATGGCCTCATGACACTGACGCTGCGGCAGGCTATCAACGGATCTCAACTGTACTCAGTTGCTTTCACAGTGATCAACCCCGTGGAAGTGCAGGAGATTCAAGAGACGTTTCTGCGGGCCGTAGATCCTCTGGCAGAATCGCTGATTGAGCAGACCGGTGTGATGCGTTTTCTGCTGAAGCTTCTGCATGCGTTGCGCATGCGTCGTTCTTATGCTCACATGCACTCTATACGCACATACTCACTTGCGCATGTTCAATCTACAAGACTCTGGATTGGATCGGGAGGCGCCTTTACGGGTGATAGACTTTGACCTCCGCGACATTGCCCAGAGTAGCGCAATGCCAGGTATGAGCTTTGGTGGATGCTTGTGTGTGGGTTCACGCGCGCGCATGTGTCCGAATACTCACCGGCCTTTTTGTCAGGCGACATGAACACCTTGTCCGTGACCTTCTCGGTCAGCTCGGACCTAACAACCAACCCGACGTCTCGCCTGAGCATGTTGATTGTCGCCATCCAAGGCCTGGTTAAGACAGAAACCGCGGACTCTGACGAATTCTCAGCAATCAGTCGGGGTAACACCCCGATCCATTCGGCGGTGTGGAAACAGGGGTCTGGCGCGCTGTATCTGCTTGTGAATGCCACGCTCCTGGGCAAAACGCCGTATGAATTCTCGCTTGAGGTCCAAAACTCCCAGGTTGCTCAGAGCGCTGTTGTGCCAACGATCGCCATCGGCAACTTTGTCAACACCTCCGAAGGCAACATCGTCTTCACGTCAGAGTCACTGCTTCCTGCAGTGGATATGCATGGGGCTCAAGGAGTAGCAGCGCCGCTCAAAGTGTTTGCAAATTTCACAGCACTGCGTCTCGGACAGAGCACAGCATCCTCTTCTGCCCGCAACACCCTCACGCTGACGATCGCCACAAAATACGGATTCACTTTAGATCCATCCGTCAAGCTTACCCTCTCCGGTCTTACTGGGAGCAGCACTCCATCTGGACGGCTCCATATTGAGAGCGAGGGAATTCGACCTTCACATCACGTAGCAGACTGGAATCAAATGACGGGCATATTGGTCTATAGCCATCTGGGAAACCACAGCCTGGCGGCTGAAGAACCCCTCATCCTAAAATTCAACCTGACTAACCAAGCTCGACCGCAAAGCTCGCCGATGGTGAGATTTTGGGCAGCAAATATCTACCCGACATGGAATTTGATTGAAAAATCGGTGGATCTGCAAGCGCCACTTTTAATCGCTGGTGTTGTGTCCGCGTCTCTGACGCAGAGCTCTCCCTCCCAGAATGTAAGCAATCGGCTCACTGCGACATTACTCCTGCAGACATTGCTCCCTGTTCAATCTGTGCTTGTGATCTCGGGTCTCACTGGGACTACTACTCCCGACGACCAGAACATGCCAATTTCAGTGTATCGTTACAATGAATCGAACACGCCCCAATGGACGCTGCTCACTGATGCTTCCAGCCCATTTACAACGGCTGCCATTTGGAACCAGACGCTCGGTGAGCTCAGGGTGGAGATTCAATCTCCTACAGAGCCTTTAACAAACTATTCCATTGCTTGGAATGTCCAAAATCCAGAAAGCAGTCAACCCGCCCCTGCAAACATCCGAATCTGGGGCGAGGGTCCCGTCGTGATGTGCCCACTCAGCCCAGATCTGGGAGTCGATCGCGAAAATCCCATGTTGATCAACGGCCTAGAAGCCACGCTGTCGCAGAGCGAAGTTTCGATCGATTCCATCAACAGACTGACGCTGACGATGAAGACGGCAACAGGGCTTGAAGACACCACTCTCGTGACCATCAGTGGCCTCGTGGGTGCCGAACCTGAGATCTGCACTGGCCTAGCGATTTGCCGATTCCCTGTAGCCATCTCTCCATCTGACGGCAGGTGGTCTCAGGTGGCTGAATGGCACCGGGCTAACAGCAACCATCCAAACGATGCTCATATGATCTTGAGCGTCCTCGAAGATGTGCCCCCGGGGGTTCTATACGTTTTGAAGTTTGACGTGATGAATGGCGGCACTGCGCAGAGGTCTCCGCAGCTATTCATGGGATGCTGCTGCGCCTCAACGCTAACGCCCAAGCTTGTGCAAAGTGAAGTGGGGTACAATGCACCGCTGCTTATCGCCGGTTCCTCTGCAGCAAACATTTCACAAAGTTCAGGCGGGCAGGGGAAAATGAATACTCTGACTCTCCGTCTTTCCTTCAATCTTGACCTTCTACTGACGGATCCTGCGACTGTCATCGTTATCTCGGGGCTCGTGGGCTCGCAGACAGCGTCAGATAACTCGATGCCGGCCACGTGCTCGGGCAGCACCTTTGGTGCCGAGTATATTCAAAATGCCCAATGGAAAGCAACGCGGACCCGGGGCATTCTGACTATGAGCCTCAACGAGGTGGTTCCCGCGGACGACGTGCTGACTTGTAGATTTGAGCTCTTGAATCCTCTGCATTTGCAAGCAGCTCCTGATGTACGCGTGCAGCTCACAGGCGCAATCACAGGTTTCTTCAGAAAATGCGTGCAATGCGCCACAAGCACTCTTATGACACATGCTAATCTGCAATTACCAACATGTGCTCCTGGTTGACATTGCTCGATGGTGGTGCGACATTCTCTTTTGTAAACTTAGACCCAGGTCTTGGAAACGTGCGACTAATCTTTCGTGCATGCGCGCAGGTGAAGCGACACTCATGGACATACCGGACGTGCCAGAGCGTGGGCCACTTTTCATACACGGTTGGAGTCACGCAGCGATTGGCCAAAGCACACCGTCAGCGGGCGAAATCAACACGCTCACTGTTTCTCTCCGATCTTTTGGCGTCCTCCCTGCCTCGTCAACAATCACGATGCACGGCCTTCGAGACACGCTCACTTACGCTCCACTGCTGGTGCTCTCTCACAACGAAACGGTGTATCCGTCGCCAATTGGTCCTATGGGTGTGTGGAACCACTCCGCTGGCTCCTTGTCGGTAAATCTAACGAGCCAACTGCCATCACAGCAAACATTCAGCTTCTCCTTTACTGTGCGTAACCCGTATCTTGGGCAAGATGGCGCAGAAGTCAGCATTGAGGTTGCAGGGCTCATTTCAAAAGTGAAGATGCTGAGTGCCCAGAAGAACGAAGCTGCGTTGCTCGTGGCTGATTTTTTGCAGCGTGATATTGCACAGGTATGCATCAATGTGTTGCCTGGAGATGTACTACAGTTGTGGTATCTGTCCACACATATGCATCAGTATATGCGATTTGCTTCGCGAACGCGTGCGCACATACACGAGCGCAGCACACATAGCTACACACGCTAACACACACACACACACACACACACACACACACACACACACACCAGGAGCAATCCGCAATGTCGGCAATCAACACCATTGTCGTCACGCTTCAAACGCGCGCTGAAATTGAGCCCGGGAGCATGCTGCTGATTTCAGGGCTAGTGGGCGCTTTGACCAACGACACAAATGCGATGCAGTTGGGAGGCGACGCTGCGGGCAGGTCTATCTTTGGGACATCAGCTGTGTGGCGGCAACAGCGGGGCGAGCTGGTGTTGGTTGCGCAGGACACAGGCAGCAACATGACTGCGAATGCTTTCAGCCATGCGGTGGCATTTGATAGGAAAGGGCCGTTTGTTGTGAACTTTACTCTGCAAAACCCACCACACGGTCAGGAGCCAGGGAGCATCAGCATCCAGTCGTTGACATTCGATGCGCAGCTCCTGAACACTTCAACCTGGAGCACTAGCCATCCTGATTTGAAAGCCGGCAGCGGAGTGGCGATCACGCGCACCGCAATGGCTGTCGCCGGTTCTCACAACAGCGCCCCCATGCGGGTGGCATTCATCATGCTGGCTCTTATTGGACAGACCACCACTTCAGGCACTCGTCCAAACACGATCACAGTGACCATGCGGGCAAATGTGGATATCGACTTTGGCAGTGTTGTCTTACTGTCGGGGCTGCACAACTCGGGTACGGCCTCCAACAAGGAGCTACCGATCGCGTGCTTCATGAAGAGACCAGGAATGAGCAAGGCATTGAGAGTGGTCGATTTCGGATACACAGCGCTGTGGGACAGAGACAACGGAACGCTTGCGTTGCAGGTATGGACCTCCAAGACCTACGCCCTTGCAGACTATACGATTTCGTTTGAGCTCATCAATCCCGACCGAGGCCAAGAATCACCAAACATCTATATTTCCATCCTGAACCCCAGCCTCTCTGCGCCCGCAGTGCTACCTACCCTTGTTCAGAAAGCTGCAGGAGATGAGTCGCCGCTTTTCGTGTTGGACTTCCTCATAAAGCACATCGCGCAATCTACTCCGTCGGTTCTGGCATCAAACACAATTTCAGTGTCCCTGATCTTCCGCACAGGAGTCCAGGCTGGCTCGCTGTTGATAATCTCTGGGCTCACAGGCAGCTTGACGCCAGACACCCACGATTTGGCGCTCGGAGTGCAAGTTTCCGAGACTTACCTGCAGAACTCGAGCATTGCGCAGAGTGTCAGGGCATGGAACACCTCGAGTGCTTGGACACAAGCAGACGGATCACTGGCTATCGTGATTCAGGGCTATGTGCTGCCCGACGTGCCCTATGAGCTGCAATTTACCCTGCAAAACCCAGCTGCCGGGCAGAAGCCCCCGCTCGTTTCGATCGAGCTCTCGGGCGCCAGCTCGATCCCGAAGACGGAAATGCAGACCGCGGGAGGCAACGGCGCCGCGCTTGGGGTGGCGTTGTTCCTGGCCAACATGTGGAAGAACGTGTCCATCTCCCAGTCTTCTCCCTACCCCCGTTCCCTGAACACAATCACTGTCACGATTGGCCTCGAGTCAAGAATATACGACATGCAGTCGCGCATTACGCTGTCGGGCCTTTCAGGCACTGACACGTCGCCGGGACCTATTGCGATACAGCACATCAACAATGACAACTCCTCAAATGTCTCTGCAGTGCAATTCAGAGCTCATTGGACTATCGCTGCTGATACTGACAGGCTTGTCCTCAGCTTCAATTCGTCGCTGGAACCATTTTCTCCCTACATTCTGTCGTTCCAGGTGCGCAATCAGGCTGCGATGCAGGCGTCTCCAGCGATTAGCATCGAACTCAGCGGGTCCATTGCCGTCTTACGACGGCAGATTCGTGGTGCCACGGGTAACGCTGCGCCCCTACTTATCGGTGGCTTCAGCATCAAGAATATTTCGCATACTTCGACGACGCCTGGTGCCATCAACACTATTCTCGTCAGTCTTGCGACAAACATTGAGTGGACAAGCAGCTTCGTGCGTGCAAGGACAATCGTCATCTCACTCCAAGGCCTCAGTGGCACTCAGACGTCGGGGGATGTGCTGAATGTTAGCGAAATATCTTCAACTCACATGCTAGCAGCCACTGCCTTTTGGACACAAGCTTCCGGTCAGCTGGAGGTGCGTGTCCTGCAAAATGCTTCCTTGGATCCTGGTCAGGTTATGAGCTTTTCGTTTCAACTGGTTAACCCCCCACGAGCGCACACTTCCGGGGTAATTGTAGTTTCGGCGGCTGCCACAGACGGAGAAGGCCCGAACGTGACACTGGCCAGCCAGGCTGACATGACACGAGCCGCTGGACATAGAGCTCCTTTGTTGGTCGCAGGGTTGCTCACAGGTAGCATTGATCAATCCAGCGTGGCGCAAAGCGAAAGCACCTGTCTGGCATCTGTCGCACTTTCGCCGTCATTCTGCTCAAGGTCTAGCCAGCGCGCATGCGAGGCTTGCAGCGTCAACACGATGTCACTCCGCTTTGCGACAAACGTGCAGATTATACCGCCTGCTCGTATTACCCTCCAGGGGTTGGTTGGCTCGCTTGACGTCGGCCTGCCAGCACTTGGATTGCGAGCCCAAGGCACGAACCCTTCTCCGGCTCTATCTGGCAACCATGTGTCCTCAAAAGCCCCACAAGATGTGGGAGAGGCCGCGATCATCGAGTGGGACCAGAGCATTTTGTCGAACGCGTCTGCAGCAATTGACGTGTTTGGTGTAGAAGCTGCGGCGTGGAACGCCTCCAGAGGCATCCTGGTCATAGATGTGAAGCAAGCCATGCAGCCTTGGGCCCTCTATCAAATCCAGTTTGATCTACTGAACCCGCACCGGGCTCGCGACCCGGTCAATGCTTCTTTCTCCCTAACCAGTACCCACCATCACATTCCTCAGCGTCAACTAGTGGGGGGCAGCGGGAACAAAGCGCCGCTTCTCGTGACCGGATTCACGGTCAAGAACATCTCGCAGCTCGATCCCTCGCCCTCGCGCTACAACACCATCACAGTGATGCTCGCTGCGCATTCACTGTTGCCTGCCGGCGACGAGATCGTCATCACTGGGCTCATCGGCGCAGACACCAGATCTACGCAGGAGCTTCGCATCCACACAGCATGGACGCAGCCTCCATCATCTTCTACCACGCCTGCCTCCACCACCTCATCTCCCCCAACCACACCAGTACCAACTTCTACCACCACCACCCCAGAGCCTTCCACCGCTACCACCACACCAGCGCCCAACTCCTCCTCCACTACTACACCAGTACCCATGTCCTCGAATCCCAATTCCTCCTTCACCACCACACCAGTTCCCTCCTTGTCTTCTACCACGTGCACTGCAGCGCCTGGGAACTCTCTCTTCGGCGTTTCTGTCTGCAACCAAACTGGCGCTTGGTTTCAAGACACGGGTCAACTGCGGCTGAAACTGAGCCATGATCTTGCCGCACATACGGTGGCGACCTTTTCCTTTACATTACTGAACCCGGAACGAGGCCAGGA
>Ga0115006_10000744_pt1 | contig 18580 bp, 16 predicted proteins | sample ArcOceMetagenome_3_FD_88943 | JGI IMG/M metagenome (GOLD analysis project Ga0115006, IMG submission 88943) | Marine eukaryotic phytoplankton communities from Arctic Ocean - Arctic Ocean- Svalbard ARC20M Metagenome | ecosystem: Environmental > Aquatic > Marine > Oceanic | place: Arctic Ocean...
ACTCACTCACTCACTCACTCACTCACTCACTCACTCACTCACTCACGTACATCCCGTAACTCACTAGCACTCCCCCCCTCATACACACACACACACACACAACCTCCCTCCCTCATATATATATACACACACACACACACACCCTTCCTCCCTCATATTATATGCACACACACACACCCTCCCTCCCTCACTTACTCACTCCCGCAAGTACTAACTCCCTCACTCACTCCCGGCCGCCCTCCCTCCCTCATATATATACACACACACACACACGCACCCTCCCTCTCTCACGTATGCACTCCCACAATTACTAACTCCCTCACTCACTCCCGGCCGCCCTCCCTCCCACCGTCTCTCCCATCCGCACGCAAGTTGGCAGACTTAGCACGTTTTCGAAAGCAGGCCTCCTCACTTGACGTGCCATGTGTGTGCGTGTGTGCGTGCGTGCGCGCGTGCGTGTGTGTGTGTGTGTGTGTGTGTGTGTGTGTGTGTGTGTGTGTGTGTGTGTGTGGCAGGTCTGATGCACTCTTATCACCTCTGTCGGGAACCTCGTTGGCGCGGGTTTTGTCTGGTGGTAATCCAATCAATCTCGAAACAGGTACTAATATGACTGTGGGTGTCATGCTGTGCGTGTGTGTGTGTGTGTCTGTGTGTGGTAAGGGTGTAGGTTCGGGTATAGGTGTAGGTAGACGCTCTGCTGATAGCGAAATGATGTCTCCCTCCATCCATCCCTCCCTCCATCCCTCCATCCCTCCCTCCCTCCCTCCTCTCGCACGCGCAGCCCGGGCCACATCCAAAGGCAAAATCAACGTTGAAAAATCCGAGACAGAGGGCGGCCCAGTCGTAGCCCTCGACACTCTCTACTTAAGCGGCAACTCACTGCTGTCTAGTGGAGTGCAGGCTCTGGCCACGGCTCTGCCCGGGCTGCCGGCCCTGCGGTCGCTACATTTGGAGGGCAATGGTACGCGCTTGCCTTGTATCTGTCAGAAAGCAGGCAGCGCGCTCGCCCCGTACCTGTCAGAGACTAAGCAGCGGCCATCATTACAGAGAGAGAGAGAGAGAGGGTATTGCAGCAGCGTGTTCGTATCCACTGAAAGTTCGTCGCTCGTTGCCCCTCTTAGGGGCAGCGCGAATTCGTACGCACTGACTCGCTCGCCACGCACCTTGGCAGGGGTGTCGTGTGACGGGGCCATGGCATTGTCCAAAGCGCTGGGGCAGCCGAGCTGTGGGCTGACGTCGCTGCATCTCAACAAGAATGAGATTGCTGGTCCCGGTGTGGTGCCTGTGGCAAGCGTTTGGCAGGGTGGGGGTTGGACAGACCTGATTTTGGGTCACAGTTTACACGTGCAGGCGCCAGTGAACACGCACTTACGCACGCAAACACACACGCCCCCTGCTCACTGCCCCTTTGGCTTGTGTTGTGTTTCTGTTTCAGGGGCACTAGCGTTGGCAGACGCAATTATCAAGCGTGGAACAAGTTCTGTTCCAGTCGCTCTTGTGGATCTGTCTGCCAATGCTCCCCTCGCTGGCTCGTCTGCTGCTGAGCAGGCTGTGCAACTGGGGTATGCGCCTGCAAAAGTAGCAACCCACACCTTGGCAAACACGATGGCACTTAATCTGCACTGCCCAATATGCACGGTTTTCCCCTCGATATGCACGTATGTAATTCTGTGGACTATTGTGTGATAACATGAGGCAGGAGTCCAGCGCTTCGTGCGACCGTCCGATTGTCGTCGGCTTCGCGAGTACGACGAGTGTCGAGCAGTCGGGGCTCTAGCAGAGCCGGTGTGTGGCAGGGCTGATATTACAGGTCCTGCAGTAATAAACATACCTAAGGGCTGCGGGACTGCGTCCGGACACACGGGGCAGGGGGGGCGGTCAGGCTCCCTGGTATCGGTCAGGCTCGCGGTGGCCTCACAATTTCAACCGCTGATCCTTGACCATTGGAGCCTGGGGCCCTGTCCACAGACTTGTGAGTGTCGCCGGTGTTTGGCAGTTCCTGTCCACTCCGACCCCTCCTCCTCGCCAACCTCCTTGCCCACAACCCCCCCCTCCCCCGCGCCGCTATATTGTGAGGTGGCCAGACTCGAACACACAGGCGGCTCAGGACTTTAACCTGGACTTAGGAGCGGTTTCGAGTCCTCGGATCTCGAGTCCCCGAGTCGGACTCGGATCTCGATAGCCCCCGCCGGCGGGCCGTAGTCACGCACAAATAACAAAGAAACACACGGCCCCGGGCCGCCGGCCCGGCGGGGGACCCCAACATCAAGGATACCCCGCACAAACTTCTCGTTGTTGATGGCGGCCGTAAGTGCCAGCAGCGTGATCTTGGCCTGCCATGAAAAAGACGCAGGCCCCCATGATATACCGTGCTTGTGAGGTTGCGCAGACCGACTTTGCTCTTCAGTTGTAGAATGATGCCGCGGCGAAAGCGAAATGATTCGCAGTGTTGTTGCGCTGGCATGCCGATGGCGGTGAAGTGAGAAGTGCGCCGCGGTCTCGCGGTGGGCCTGTAGACTTAGGAGTGTAGACTCGGAAAGAGGAGACGCAGAAACTCGCCCCATCTCACCAGTCTAAAAATTCAAATGCTCGGCAAAATTTGCCGCAAGCCTGAGCTCGACGTGAATTTCAAGTTTTGGTCCTCCGAGGGCCGCGGCCGAATGACCGCTCACGGAGGTCTCCCGGATAAAATGCCTCAGGTCTTACCCGATTCGTGACTTTCTTTTTAGCGGAAACAAGCCTGTGAGGCCCGGGAAAAGCCTGAGACCTGTAGAAAAGGCCGAGCATCGTGACGGCCTTTCCCGATTCCGAGTTGTCGTTTATTACAACAGGACCTATGTGAAAGCTGTGCGCGGGGGGGGGGGTGAAGAGAGGGGACGTGTGCTATGGGATGCTACGAGTCACTGGGCCCGGGAAAGGGCGGGGCCTGGGTGGGGGACGGGTTCAACACTGCTAAGTTGTTGTTTGCAGGGTTCGAGACATATATGTTTATTACTGTAGGACCTATGAAAAAGCTGTGGGCGGGGGGGAAGAGGGAAAAAGGAGGACATGTGCTAAGGGACCTACTAGCCGCGGCCTGTGCGTTCGAGTCTGGCCACCACACTAGTGTCACTCTCGTCAGGCTGGAGTGACGCGCCGTCAGTTTAACAGCGGGCGCCCTGGGTCCCTCTATTTTTTTTTGCTCTATAGTATCCGCTGAATACGAATATAACTCCTCCTCCTCCTCCTCCTCTTTGGACCTCTAGTGGAGCGGCGCGGGGAGACAAGTTCCAAAGTGCACATCATCACATGTGATGATGTGACTGACTTCGGTAAAAAAGAAGGTGAAAACACATCAAAATGGACTGTTGACAAATTCATGAAACTTGTTGCCGCACAAGATACGAGTAATCGCATTTGCTGCAGGTGTTCCCACACCGTTTCAAGGTAAAGGGTACTACTTAAAATTGCACTGTCAAAATAGTCTAGTTTAGGGCGATTCGAGTGCGATTACTCGCATCTTGTGCGGTTTTCTGATTCTGAACTCATGGCACATGGTAATGAAAACCATGATGATGACAGGCCATGGATGTGAGAATGTCTTCTCTTTTTTGAAGACAGACGATTCCGAGGTGGGGTTGAACAATTTTTTTTCTCGATCGGTTGTTGGATTCGGATATTCCGTGACTTTTTTAGATTGCCTCCAAAAAAAACCGTCACGTCTTGTACCGCCAAGCCCAACGGGCCCACGCCGCCCAAAGGGCGGGCCACAGCGGCATGGGGGGAAACCCGCGACGAATCAAGCCGCTCCCGCGAGCCCCACACGGGCTGCCCGGGCAGGGCAATGGAGAGTTCCCGCTACGGTGCGCCGACCGCCGGCCACCGTCGCCGGCCAAGCCGCGCGTGGTGGCCTTCGAGGGCATGTCCTGGCCAACCGGCGAAAGCACAACCCCGGACAGGGGCTCTGAGGGAGGGGGCGGGGGCGGGGGCGGGGGCGGGGGCGGGGGCGGGGCAACGCGTCCCCCAGCCAGGCTCGAGGTTGATGTTAAAAATGTGCCCGCGTCGCTGCTCGTCAAAGGCGAAAACGGGGACGGCTCGCCATTGGCGCTGGGCCGTGCTTCTTACAGTAAGATGAGCCGGGCCTCGGAGATGTTCAGAAGCCCTGCTGGCTTCTCGGACTCAGCCTCGTTTGGAATGAGCAGGAGCTGCAGAGTGGTCAGTGGCTCCGTCGCTTTTGATCTCTCGCAGTGCACTGGGGAGGCGCAGATCGTCACCATCAACTGCGGAGGTCAAAACTTCCAGACATTCCTCAGGACGCTGGGACGAATCCCGAAGACAAAACTCGCCCAGTGGGCTTCTGAAAACGGACACCTGCGCAGGACCGGCTTTGTCTTCCTCGACCGCAACCCCGTTACGTTCGCTGCAGTGCTCGAATACTACAGGTTCTGCAGGGCCGGCCTTTGCCCCTGTATGCTGCCCTCAGAATGTCGGGAGGAGGCAGCAGGACGTAGCGGTGATGTGTCACGCGCGAGGGCATGAAGTTGCCCGACGCCCGTGGTGCTTGATGTGTAGCTCCTGACATATGGTGCATGGTGCAGGACGGACCGCCTCGAGAAGCCGGTCGGTATGTCTCCCGAGGTGTGGGCCGAGGAATTAAATTTTTACAACATAGTGCAGGAGGACCTGATGCCAAGCAAAGATGAACACCCCATGCGTCCTAAGTCACCACCCTGGAAAATGGCACTGTGGGATTTCTTGGAGGAACCTGCGTCCAAATGGGCGCGCACTTTCTCGAGTATAAGCTTGGGTATTCTGCTCGTGGCAACGGCTTTCTTCGTTCTCGAGTCTATGCACGAGTATGACACTCCACACTGGAGAAAGGTCTTCAACATGTACGAATTGGTAAGCATTGTGTTCTTTACAGCAGAATTTCTCTTGCGGCTGCTGGCCACGGCACAACCGAAACGATTTATGATGTCATTGCTGAATCTGGTGGATTTGGGTGCGATTCTCCCCTTTTACGTCACCGCGGTCTTGCCGCGTGGCGAGTCCGGAGGATTGGCTGTCCTTCGAGTGGTGAGGTTAACGAAAGTCTTTCGTGTTCTGCGAATCGGCAAATACAGCAAGGGTCTTCAGCTTTTAATCCAGGTCCCCCGCCCACCCTGCCCTCTGCACAGCGGGTATCTGCACCTAATCCGCAAGCAACATGCACGAGCTGCTCCGCGCATGCACGCACTTAACCCTGGGTGGCCTGAATATTGGCGAGCTGTCATCACACCACTGCCGCACATCCTCACAAACCTTTCTCGCTCGTCGTTTCGTATGTTGAGTGGGTGGGTGACCCATCACGGTTTATACCAGACACTCGTGGGCAGCGTCGGCGAGCTGTCGGTCATGGCTCTGTTCCTTTTTATTGGAGTGCTCCTGTTCGGGTCTTTCGTATACATGACCGACAGCGCCAACAGCACCATCGACTGCGGAGTTGAAAATCCTACCGCCGAAATTCTCGAGCAGTGAGAACTCCCATCTTTGATCCTCGATCTCCCTCCCAGTCTCTTCTATTTCCAATGTCGTCGATTCCCATTTCCTCCGTGTCTTAGAATCTGATGGCTTTTTGCGCACAGGTGCTCATTCAGTAACATTCCCAAGGGAATGTGGTGGGCAGTGGTGACTCTCACCACTGTCGGCTACGGCGATACGGTGTGCAGGGGGGGGAAGGGGGGGACAGAGAGAGATTCCGTGCTTGCCTGTACGCGCGCGTGCACACACACACACACACACACACATCTGTATGCTTGCAAATATGCGCTGACTTTGCAGGAATGACAAAAAAAAACAGGTTCCAGCAACAGTACCAGGCAAGATAGTGGCAGCGCTCGCCATCTGCATTGGAGTTTTGATGTTGGCCGGCCCAGGTCGAGTGCGTGCGCGCGGTTTTAGCGTTTATGGTTCTCTCTTCCTTCGCAGCTGGTAGCGCTGGTTACCAGCTGGTAACGCAGCGGTATGAAAGGATCATAGAAAACATCGCAGTTCACACGGACAACATTTTTTCCTCTTTTTTCTTTTTCCCGTCTTCTTAGCGAGATTGGATTCATGGGTTGCATATTCTATTTTGCCTTGCAGTTGTTGCTGTGTTTGTATTTCTTGCTTCTTGTATGTTTTGCCTGCTCCAGCGGTGAAGGAATGTGCTAAATGTGGGAAGTTGCAGTGGCGGTAATGTCATCAACATTTGGAGCTCGCTACCACGAGAATCAAGAGCTTGAGCGCAAGAAAGCAGACGCCGAACGTCAGCATAGGAGCATGTTGCGCGTGGAATCTATGCGGGGGAAACAGGCGTTTTGGCAGACTGTGCAGACCGTACTAAGCGAAGATCAAAAGGCAAATGGCAACGGGGCAATATCTATGGCAAGCTACAAGTAAGGCAACATTCTGCCTGTGTTGTCTTTTGCTGTCTCAATGTTCTCTTTTATCACTAAGAATCGCTTTCTCCATGCAATATTGACAGGCGCTTTGTATCCGAGCTGTTTCGCAAATTTGATATAGATGGATCTGGTTTAATGGAATTCAACGAAGTCAAAATTGCCTTGAAATCCATGGGAGTGTCTCTTCATGAAGAGGTCTGAAGCATAGAACTTCGCCCACGATGGATCCGAATGTTTGCACGTGCATTTCTTGCATCTCTGTTGTCATTATTCCCTCTTTCCTTCACTTGATCATTTTACATTCTTTACCATCTTTCTCACCGTGCATTACCTCCTTCCTTTCTCTTTTCACTGAATAAGTTCGTCGACTGTGAGAGATGCTAGCAGATCTTCATAGCATCAGGATCCTTACTGTCTCAATTAGGTGCGTGCACGGGTTGGAATGTAGTTTTGACGATCTTCTCCGCACACGATAGGCTCTCCAAGATCTAATGAATGACGGAGATACCTCGCACGATGGCTCCCTTGATATTGAAGAGTTTACTCGTCTAGTGACAAAGGTGTGTGGGACTGTGTATTTGATGTCTCTCTCTGTCTCTGCTTCAAATTTCAGTGTCGTGGTCGATGTCGCGTTTGTCCACGTCTTCGCCTTTTGGCGTTCGCTCTTCTGTTCTCTGACTTCTGCATCTCCCCTTCTTTCCATGCTCCTGTCCTTGTACTTTGTCAGAGCGCGCTGGATTCGGGAGATGAATTGCTTCCGCGCATGAGGGCTGTATTAGAAAGCGTAATGTCACAGGTTCATTTATGTGGCCTCCCATTCTGTGCCAGTGTCTGATCAAGTGATCTTAGAGAGATCATTCTTTTTTCTTTCTGTCCGGCCTGCCTCTCCGCTCCCTGTTGAGAGGCTCATTAGTTAATGTTACATTTTTGCTAATGCTGAATTTTAATTTGTATTAGCACAATATGGGACAGCTCAACTGCAACAACGTTATTCACGTGACGAAAAATTGAACTTCTACATGCTCAATGCTCAAGAACTGCACTGCGAAGCCACAAACGATCCGTATGATGTATCTCATCTCTGTTGTGCACCCTCTGTTGACCTCCCTACCACTGCTTGTATGCTTACATCCGCTCCTCTTCTCAGAGTGGACAGGGCAGTGTTGCATCTGCACAAACGCACGCAAGATAACAAGATGCTGAGCACGAAGGTGTCCTGCATTCGGTGAGGCTTCAATCGCTTTCGCTGCCCTTCCACATCATGCTCTTCACTTTAGCTATGGGGAGTCAAAAGGAAAGCGCGCCACACACACAGACACACACACACACACACACACACGTGCGCGCGTACACACACACGTAATCCAAGAAATTCCTTGGATTTCGGGCTGTGGGAACTCGTTCTTGCTTTTTGAGACTCACTCTCTTTTTGATTTTTTGAATCAGTTTGCGAAGATGGGCAATTTCATGACTGAACATCTGCCTCACTCAAGCCATCGCTAGCCGACTCGGGCACATGGAATCAAAGATGCCAAATCTGGCAAATGATCAAGGCGCAAGGACTGGCGTTTAGACGAATCCCACGTGCGCGCTACAATTGGGATTTGTTTCAACTTTTCGCTGGAGGACTGTAGGTCATGACGCAAACCGCTCTCGAAGATCCGGAGGAGTAGTTTCTACCTGTACTGTAGCCAGCGGTTGGATATCCCGCGAAATATTTTGCTGCGGGATTCCCCGCCGCTGGCGAAATAAGGTAGAAATTGTTCCCATGGATCTCCCGTGACCCCCCCGACAGGATTGATTTTCTCTAACGAGAATGTTGGGGCTAAATTTAGGCCTTTGTTTGCTGCCGTTGATTTGCTGTCCCCAACGATTCGAGTTCTTACCTGTAATCCGCCCGTGTTTTTCTCTGCCCTTTTTTTCCCCTCACCCGGTATATTTCTGTATAATGCGCACATTTCTGCTAGAGTTTGGGGCTAGACAAAGTTTTAATCTCTGGCCCCCTGTATTATTATTCCGCTAAATTTTGAGTAACGGGATTCGGTAGGCAAATTTTGTTTTTTTGACTAAATATGTACAACGTCGGTGCAAAAACCAATCCTGCTGGGGGGGGTGAGTGTGCGGGTCTGCTGGTTTATTGAGTATTCCAGAATCCTCGCAAGAGGATGCTTCGAGATAAAGGGGTCTGTGAATACAGTCAAATCTTTCCATCTGAATTCTCGAGGACTCAAAACTTAGATCCGTGCCGACACTTTGAATATGTGATTGCTGAAAGCTCTCTGCTCGGTCCCGATTGGGTATGAATTCTGAATTCCTGCAGAATTTTGCGTCACAGAACTTCGATCGCAGGAAAAGCGGACTGCACATCTGCTCCAAACCATGCGATTCGCACAAGTTTCGCGTTTGCGGGGTCCCTGAGCCCAATGATGAACGAGGACCTGCGATCATCTTTTTCCATCTTACCAGAGTGTCATACATCGTGCAAGCAACACAGCACATGTTCACGGTTCTACATTAATGAACTATTTAATCTATCCATCAAAATGCCAAATCGCCACGGCATGTGTGTATGTGTGTGTGCGGGTGTCATTTTCTTTGGGTGGTTGGCTAGTTAATGGATGCCATGCTTAATGAATGCCAGCGGTAGACTGACGAATAAATGGTGTTAGGTATAAATGATCTTGCGTAGGACGCTGATTAATGGATGCCATGCTCACTAAATTCAGAGAAAAATGCTTTGACAGCTGAGGTGAAGAAGCCGGTACGCTTTATAGACACGACGCTGCTAAGCAACTTGGCCGTCAGGGCTCGCTCCGCGGGGCTCGAGAATCGTACTAGCCAGCAAATGAAAGCCGGTCTGCAGGGGAAGTCACGAGTGTCACGAGTGGCAACAGGGGACCGACAAAAGGATGTTAAATGAGCTGGTTAATGGGAAGTCCTTATACGCCGCAGGCAGGTTGTAATGCCCAAAAATGGTGATTTTGCAAAAATATTGTCCTCCCTTTTTACCTGTAGTAGAATGAAACGCCTTCGCTCAGCGACAATGTGGTGCGTGAGATTTGTCGCGTCTGCAGACACGTGTATCATGTCAGATTTGGCTCTGCAACCATCTTGCAAATACAGAGTTAAACTTGAGAAGCTTCTAGATATCAGTTGCAAACGGAGTGCTTGTTCGCGCATGCGCTTGCATTCATCTATGTGTAAGAATGCAAGCTTCTATCTTTGAGTGATGAGCGTGCGTGTGTGTGCGCCTGTAAAATTTTTGTGTCCGTACTTGATACAGCCCCAAAAGCATTTCCGGGACACCAGCACCGGTATTGACGGTGCAGTCAAGGAGATGGTCGATAATTTCTGGTGTTCCCCTGCCAAGCCAAATCTGGAATTAGCGTAATGGCTGTTCTGAAACGAACGAATCTAGCACGTACACAGCACGCATATTTCGAATCAAAATACTTTATGAATACAGACTGCGCAGCACCCTGTTTGTTATAGCCACCTTGCAAGGCCACGATAGTATTTGACTTCTTCGCAATATGAATTGACGCCCAAATCGCTAGTCTCCGATAGAAAGGGCGACAGCCATTGGTTCAGCAATGAGAGCAGAATGAGCATCTCGATGTTTTTCTCCGCCTTCATTTTCAAAATCCAGCTCTGAAGCACCTCTGGATGGAAGAGCTTTGCCACAACAAACCCTTGCCTAAAGACAAAATCATAGCTGTAGAAAAGGAGTGTCACGGCTTGATACGAACAAAGTTACACAGCTGGAGAGTAAGGACATGTACTTCTTACAGATGATTGTTGGTGAATACAGACATATTCACCATTCATTCGTGTCTGCCCCGTCAAATGTGCGCAAGCGTGTGTACACACATGACTACATGCGCACGTTTGCAGACGGGCGAGAGCTTGCGTGTGTGTGCACTTATACACCGGAACATCATCTCTTCCTTGCAACTGTCCTGAAAATTTTGAGCCGCTGCGATGATCTGGTTGAAGGTCTGTTTCTTGTCGTCCGATTGTTTTCGCCTGCAAGATTTCCACTAATGAGTTTCGAGTACAACCTGTCACGGCAAGTACAGGTCTCCAGAATCGGATCTCTTTGCACCTGAAGAACGAGTCGTCGTCCGTGAGCTCCAGCAACGATTTATCTGTACAAGCAAGAGAGAGAGGTGGGCCAAAGAACGGTGACAACGCAATTCAGCAACATCAAAAATACGGACAATCAGGCCGCAGCTTCCAAGCAATCTTCATTCATTGGCGGAAGTCCCAATCACTAATCTATTTCGTTCACACCTTTTTTGTCCCTGGAATGTTTCTTCGAGCTGGCATCCGCATCAGATGCACATGCTTCTGTACGCTCAGAATGTTCTGATGCCACACTATCGTAACTGGAATTACGCTTCAGACCTGCCGCTGTTGTATTTCACACAAGCTGTCATCACTCTTTGGTGTGGTTCTACACATATTACATTTCGCAAAATCCTGGATTGCTAGGTAGCTTGGATGGCATGAACAACACTAGATCTTGCATAGGACGTTTAGTATCTGTATAGACAAATATATGCACTACCAGGCAGACTGTTCATTCGCCGAGAAGAGGCATTGTGCAATCCCGGAGAAATGAGAGGGATCGATGCAATACTGTCGTGACTAGCGTACCTCTTCACACCTGCAAGTCATTTGTTTTAACGATGTGATTGAAAGTGAGCGGACGATATTGTTCACTTTGACATATTGCAATCCAATTCGTGCAAATGATAAGCAGCAATTGGGCATATCTTTTTGGATTGTTTGTGTGAACGCGTGTACATCGTGCTAGATAGACCATTCATGCGGCGGACAAAGCCATCTCGACGGAACGGCTGCGAGCTCGAGTTGTCTTCATTCGCTGAATCGCTATCGTTGTGGCTTTCCGAGTCATCAATATCATATTGCACAATATCTTGAGCCGTGATCATTTTGTCGGCGAGGAGAAGATTGAAACTATGACCCGTGACGTGAGTGAGTTGAAGACAAACAGGGCATGAGAAGCTATGCTGCGAGTTCGAGGAAACCTGCACGAATACATACACACGGTAGAAATACAAGTGAATTCACAAAGATATACGTGTGAGCACGAACATGAACGAAATCTTGACCGTAGTGTGCGAGTTTTAAACTCGGAATGTATACACGCACGAATTCAGAGTCAACTCTCTCAATAGATGTCTGTGTAGTAGCTCAAAAAATGGACACAAAAACAACCTGAGGCAAGCGTGTCCCACCGATACTGCTCATGCTGTCCGCCCGCTGTATCGTACTTCTTGCATCTGATTGCAGCAGGTGGTTGATATCATCTCCATTCATTTGATTGAACTTGGAGCAAGTGGTGCACTGCCAGAAGAAGACATCGTCCTGTGGAACCTGCGCTCTAGCAGGCATGAATTCCACAGGTTCCGTTTGATGAGCAGACAACTCCAAATTGTTCATTACTCGAGGCCTTACAGGTTCGTCCTCATGCGATGACATTTCACTTTCGTCGGGCACGCTTGAGAGCATGGCCTTTTCTGTGTCATGAGTATGTGTGTGCTTAAGTGCATGTTTGGACTGTCTCAAGTTTGCAACCCTCGTTTCTGCCCTACGGGAATGGGATGGGTGCGAGAAGATTCTTACACACCTGGAATGTCAGGTGCCATAGAAGCATCCGACCACGTTGTATCCCTCAGAAGAGAATGATGCCCGGTGTTGGCCTGCTTCGACACCATATGAGCCGATACATCACCATCATTCTTCAGCTCGCCATTCATCATCTGATTTCCAATCCTATTGATCACATGTCGGGGGGTAGATGGGTATACAGGTGTACTGATTCCCTCCTGTTAATACACAGGTATGTCAATACGTGTATGGCACCCACGAGCATCAGTATCGAATTTGCCCTTATTTGCACATTCAGTCGCATGCCTGCATGCACTGCATGCAGGCATGCTTGCATGCCGCTTCAAGTAGTGGATTCCAGTGCGAATGCACGCGCTCATGCAGAGTGAAGGATTGCTGGAAGGGCTCGATGCACAAAAGCTCAACCCACCTCGAGAGTCAACTTTGGGATAATTTCGTTTCGACGTTTCTGGCCGCAGAAATTGCAGAAGTTGCTGCCCGGCTGCATCAAGCTGCTGCATGCAATACATTTGAAACGATCATGTTTGTTTGATTCTTCTGTAGGTTCCGCCTGTAAAGATATTGTGTCTTGCACTACATCTTCTGATTTTTCAGCTTGCATCGGCGAAGTGTTCCTGCTTTGTAGAGTGCGGCAGAAATTACAAAAGTCCATTCCAGCCAAGACGGCTGAACCGCATTTTAAACAGGTATGTAGCGATTCGTTAGACTGGGATCGCTTAGGACTGTAGGGCTTGATACCATCAAATGGAACGTGTGAGTCAGGCGGGACCCTATGACCCGTAGACCACACTGTGTCGTATCGCCTTATCCCTGAAGCTGGGGTTAGACCTTGGTCGAATTCAAGAGAGGCCGTGACGTCCACCCCACTAATTGGCTGCATGGAAGATTGCACAGCACCAGAAGATAAAGGTCGAAAGGGAGAAGCAGATCGGCGATCTCGCCGTCTAGAATCGTTCCCTTGTACGGACAACGGCGAATCTATCTCGTCGGATGATCGTGTGTGTTGTTCCGCAACACCATGCGAAGGGACCGAAGATGCAGATGCAGCGCGGCCGGATCGTCGGCTTCGTCGTCTGATTGATGAATCAATGTCGTCGGCTGATTTCTTGTGCTCTCTCCCATCAATTGACCTCGCCGACGATCGAAATGATTTGTTATTCAATCGACGATTGTCTCGTCCTCGTCGTCTGGAACTGTCGGGACTTCCAGACCTTCCTCCCGTCGCGTCTTCAAGATTCAAAAACGATGACGTGTAGTCGGTACCTGATTGTGTCCGTCGTTTGATGGCTTCCTCATCCGTGGGAAACAAGTTGTCAAAATAATCCTTTTCAATCTGACTATCTAACAACTGGAAAGCAACGACTGGGTCCATATCTGATTCTGGTAAACACCACAGATGCTGATAAATCTCTTCCGAAGACAGCTCAGCATCTCCGTTCTCATCCAATACCAGAAGCAACAAGTGTGCCATGCCTTCCCCGAGTGTTGCAGTTATTCGAGCTTCAAGCATCAAAGCCTCCAGGCTATCCAACGGGACATCCGTCATTTCCCGTCCGCCAATGATGTCAAAGAAATCAGACAATTGCAAATTTGCGTTGATTCCGAGTGTGACCTTCCACCAAGCGCCGACTGCATAGTTTGTGATTTTCATGTGGTTCCAAGAGGATATGTGCTCCATCCTGTAATTCTTGAAAACAATGTGCGCAGCCCCACACAAGGTGCTTGTCGTGATGAACAGGAGGCAACCGACAATGAATAGCTCGGCATTTGGATGAACCGACACATCTGAGATGAACGTGAACCCCGAGATCATATATGCAGAGATGGATAATAGAGCCCAGCAGTCTAGCACATTCATCCCGTCGAGAATGTAGGGCAAAAAATGGTATTGAAGACATATGGATAATAGCATAAGAACAAGTCCCATTCCCAGCTGATAATGCGGCCAAGGAGACATGAAGATCATCAGAGCGCATAGAAAAAAGCGACGAAATAACATGAGTATTTGCCAACTCCACATGCCGGGTCGGTAGGGCAAATAGAGAAATCCGTAAACTTGCAACGATCCCTTGTCTTTGAGCTGGTCATTCATACGCAACCTGTGTTGTAGCAAGCATATGCCATCAGCAGGTACACAAGCAGGTACACACATGCATTCAAATTCCATGACTTCTGTTCTGTGAGATCTGTAGAACATGAGACACGATCATGCTTTTGCACGAAATGCCCTAAAGACTCTTTATAGATCATGTAACATCTACAATATCTGCAAATACCTCACAAGCCTCCAAGCAAAGAAGGCCGGAATTCCAACGATATAAACGATCAGCCCCAAGGTGCTGAAACCGATGAGGATATGATGTTGGCTCGTGTTACATTCAATGGTTGGATCCGCGATGAGAAAGCTCTTGCCATCAGCAAGCTTCTTACACATGAAGCTCTGAAAGCATTTTTTGCAGAGCTCGTTATACAAGATCACGAGAATGCTCAACCATGAAGCAAGTCTTTGGACTGCAAAGTCGTACACTCTTTCAACTTCGGCGTGCATGAACGGAAGTCTGAATCCCCAAACTTGCCGTTTTGCAATAGTCCTACTCCATACATAGGCAAGAAGAACGTGCAGAGCAGAGATCATGAAAAAAATGACGGGTAACGCCAAGGTGAAGCCTGTGGCCCTGTAGTAGTCCCAGTGAATAAAGCACTGAGGAGAGACAACATCGATGTCGAAGTCGGAGATCGCAAAGAAGGCAATGACTCCTCGAAGCCCACTTGGCCATGGCACGGAAAATTCTTGAACGATAGACAGGCACTGCATGTAGAGCATGAGAGTGCTCATTGTTTGGTATTTCTCCGCCATGAGCTCAAGGGCATTCCACAAAATTACAACCGCCACCCACGCGAAAACAGTAACTAATATGCTATCTCGACTTCCTCTCCCGCCTGGACACTGTAAGCATGCGCCAAAGAAATTGAAGTAACCACAGGCACAGCCCGCACACATAGCCCCTGTTCTAGAATCAATACAAGTGTTGTTGGCGAGGCAGGCACCATCAAGGCACTCAAAAAAAATCTGCGGAAGTTCAAAATCTGCTTCATAGTGATCGCCACTGGCTGCAGGGAAGGGGTATCCGGCCAGAGCTTGAATTCCCGTGACTTCCGGATAGAAATCCTGGTCTTGCTGCCTTCTCGAATAGTCCATGGGAAGAACTCTGACGCCGTCAACGAACTTGGCCCAGTAGTTGTTCGCGCTCATGGGAAACGATCGATTTTGAGGACCTCCCTCACACGTGGCTCCGACTGGGCACTGAATACACGCAGCACCAGACAATCCATCGGGGCGCCAGAATCCAGCTTTGCAAACACATTCAGATTTGTCGATCCCGCGCGCACCGGTCATCTTGTCAGTATTCTCTGGACATTCCAGACACATCTCCTGCCCTATTGAAGGTTGAAAGAAGGCACCGAACAATGAGATACATTCGACGCACTGTTTGGGGCCCCATTTGGCCTCTCGATTGACGTTACTAAACGTTCCGGCTGGGCATATTTTGCAATCTTGACCCGCGACGTCGTTGTACCACCCGGATGCACATGATACACACTCCTTAGACCCTACTTGACCCCTTGTTGACGACCCAGTTGGACAGGGTGTACATGCAGGAGCCCCGTCAATTTGGCTGTAGTGATTGATGGGGCACGGGATACACTCGAGACTTCCGACGACAGACGTGTAGCTGCCTGCCGGGCATTCTGAGCAGTATGTTCCGCAGAATTCACCTTGTTCCCCGAAAACATCTGGATCTCCAACACCTGCCTTGCAAAAATCATTTGAGCCTTCAACTTTCTGCCCTAACGGGCACGGAAAATTCCTCTTCTCCTCGTTTAGAGCAGGAGCAGGAAACTCGAAATCACATGTAGCAGAGGAAAGGGGCGCGAGAATTTGCAGGCGCGCACTGTGATCGTATGAAACAGTAACGGGAACCCTCTCAATGTTTCGGCCAAACTTGTCAACCGCAATCACTCCCCAAAACGACCTGTTTTTCATTTATGATCGTCACGCAGTCAGTCTATGAACAAGAGACAGAAAAGCATACTTGGAGGCAACACACATCGTCGAGCACTCACGTTGTCGAGAACGCATCCATGCTTGCTTTGAGACCAGGACCATCACCCACTCCACTGCCCATTATTGCGCCCTCAAGGTGATACAGCGATGCCATAGCAGCAGCGTCGTGATACGTGGGAGATCTGCCCCATCTCTTGAAGAAAGCGTCAGAGAATTGTTTGGCGCTCGGTTTGTCAGATGCCCTGAGCACTGGATATCCCCTCGTGGCCGGGTACAAGTTTGAATCCGTGTATTCCGGGCCCTGTAGTCTGTCATCCCATTGGGTTGGACCTTACAAGAAAGAAGAGAGAGGCGAGATGTCAGTCTCCACAGTGAAACAAACAAGAAACAACGCGAATGTGAGGGAATGCAAAGTCTTTTTGCATGAGAAGCATTCAAAAGGTGGCAGATGCTTCAAAGGAATGTGGGTACAAGCTTGGAGAACCTGCAACCCAACGCACGTGCTTGTCGAGGTCTTCGTACAATTGAGGGTTCTCGACACATTCTGATAAGGCAACCGCCTTTGGAAACACGCTTGCTCCAACGAAGGATTTGAGCAAGCCTACACAGCTGCCATACGTAGTAGCACCGACAACGACATCCACATCCAGCTTCTGTATAAGTTCCACAACAGGAGTCGCAGCGTCTTGCCACGTGCCCAGAGACTTGATTTTCCCCGTGATGACATCCGGGGCCAAAGTCCCACCAAAATCCCGATTCACCAGAAAGTCACGGGGGACGATATCGCTACCATGGATAGCTATGCCGATATCGGCGACAATACGGAGACCAAGACTCTTGGCAAAGTTGCGCACGCCCTTTATCATGTCTTGATAAAGCGTGAGTTCGTGCTCGTAGACTAGAGCAATACTCTTGGCTTTTCTGGCTGCAAGATAGGTGAATTCGTGGAAGTACTGTTCGCTGGGTGATAAGGATCCGAAGAGATACTCAAAGCGCCGTGTATTAGGAGCAGAGCACCCGAAGCTCTGATCATTGCAATTTCTGTTTCCTCCGCAGTCTGAGGGACATACGTAGACTGCATTTTCCTGTGCACGGGGAGCTAGGACGACTGTTTGCATCTCATCCCCAGCCCTGGCCGCATGTGGCACATGTTCTGCCATCCATGCACATGGAAATAAGATGCGCAGATATCAAGTGATCTAAATATTGCCTTGGGCGCGATCTTACATGTCTTGGGGGTTGCCACGCGGACTAGTAATAAACATATATATATACGTGGCAACCCTCCCTAGGAGTTGCCACGCGGACCGCGTGGCAACCCTCCCTAGGGGGCGGAGTTGCCACGCGGTCCGCGTAACAACCCTCCCTGAGGGAGTTGCTGCGCAACGCAGCAACCGGTGCGTGGCCATACATTCTGTATTAAACCCGTAAGAGAGCAGGGCGGACGGGGACCCAGCACCCGACCGCGCACACAACCGCGGGCGAGTGGGCATTTGCAAGACTCGCGAGAACTGACCTGAGCCGAGAGCGACCAGAACGGCATCGACCTCATGTTCTTGAATCAGTTGTTTTGTGTTGTTGTACACGGAACTGTTCAGCGCTTCTGTGTCCACGACGGAAGTGCCGTGCTGCGTTTTCCATCGTAACGTGTGGTAAGCACCAGACACGACTGGCACGTGGATTTTTGCATGCGTGTGCGTGTGCGTATCCTTCTGTGTGAGCAAGCAGTCACCTTGAACACATTTGCGTCCGCAAACATGAAGGAAATTCCTAGCACTTCACCAGAGGCCGACGAAATGCCAGTGCCCGTACGATTGAAAAAATCGTGCCACATCTGTGCAGTGTGTTGCACGAAGCAAGGATTACAGTGACGTTGCGAAACGAATCTCTGCTCTGCCATGTCTAAGTTGGCGTGTCAAGAACAAGTATGCTGCACGCGAGGCGAATGCAAGCGCACGCACCGTCATGATTTGGCAGCAGCCGATTGCATGTTCCCGTTCTGGCCCCTCCATCATGAGCACAGCTCCGATTCGAATCGTGCGAGCCGCTCCTGAGATGTGCACAGCAAAGGATAACATGGCCGCAACGTACCGCACGCACCACACATGACCTGTTGGTTAGACCGCAGCAAGGCAGGCGGTCGTTCCAGACCGCAAGCAAGGCTTCTAAAAGTTCCCGTCCCTGCGCGTTTGGTCGCGTCGACCCGGTGCCGCACAGTGTGCGGCCGGATGCAGCCGGGACGCCGGGCTGGAAGCCGCGGCCTGCTCCAGCAAACCTGCAACTCTGCACGGTCGCAAGGTGCGAGCGACTACAGCTCGTGCACGCGTAGTCGTCGCACACATGCAAGAATGTTCTGAGAATCGCAGATTCGGTGCATGCAGATGCATTCCCAATGTGCATGGCACGCAACTGGCTCGACGGGTGAATGCCACTAGCAGGACTCGTCGCAGGCCGC
>Ga0115006_10000746_pt1 | contig 18573 bp, 7 predicted proteins | sample ArcOceMetagenome_3_FD_88943 | JGI IMG/M metagenome (GOLD analysis project Ga0115006, IMG submission 88943) | Marine eukaryotic phytoplankton communities from Arctic Ocean - Arctic Ocean- Svalbard ARC20M Metagenome | ecosystem: Environmental > Aquatic > Marine > Oceanic | place: Arctic Ocean...
AACCACTCGTGTCAATGACACACACACACACACTCTCTCTCTCTACCACACACACACAGGACTCTATCACACACACACTCCCTCTCTCGTGTCAATGACACACATCACTCTCTCTCTATCACACACACACACACACACAGAGCAACCACTCGTATCAATGACACACACATCACTCTCTCTCTATCACACACACACACACTCTCTCTCTCTCTCTCTCTCCGTCCCTCTCTTTCTCTCTCTCTTACACGTACATGTAAACGTGTGTGTGTGTGTGTGTGTGTGTGTGTGTGTGTGTGTGTATGCCTCGTATGCGCACAGGCTCGGCCTGCGGATGCTCCAAGGACTACAAGCAGTGCGCGGAAGATACCTACTGTCTGGATCCCGTTGAGGGAGCCAAGGACGAGGCGCTCTTCTACTCTCGGCACCTCGAACTCTGTGAGCTGGACGGATGCACGGCAGAGGAGTGCGGCATACCCGCAGGCGTGTGCAATGGCACATCGATGCAGTGCTACAAGTCCTTCAGCCAGTGCACCAGCACCACCATCGACGACCTGCGGTTTATCAGCTCAGCAATGTACACGAGTGCCAGCGAAGTTGGCATCGACGTCAGCGTGTCTGACGATGGCCTTACGGTGACGTGGCCCAGGGATATGGGCGTGGGAGTAACGGGCGCCGCTATGACCGCCGACGGTTCCACTTCCTCAGGCAAATGGTACTTTGAAGCGCGAATCTCGGGCAAATGCGCCATGGTTGGGGTGGCTAATCAAGAGTTCCGGCCCCACGATCGCGCCGGAGGAGCAAACAGCTGGATGTGGTCGGATGCGGGTTCCGGCGGAGTCATGTTCCATGAATCTGGCACGTTCTTTGGCCCGCAAATCAGCATGGGCAGCACCATCGGGGTTGCTTTTGACTCGGCGACGGGCCAGATTTGGTTTTCCAAGGACGGATCGGATCAATGGATGACACGCACATCCCTGTTCACTTCCTCTCCACAAGAAGAGGCAGCAATCGCATCGGGCTACGCGCAGCTCAGGCCCGTCATTGGCGTCGCCGCCGACTGCACCTCGCCAGTGCCCGTGTCTATCTCTGCGCGCTTCAGGGCAGTCGACTTTCAGTATAGGCCGCCTGTGGGCTTCACGTCAATGGTGCAGGACGACTGCGCGTGCACGGAAGCATTGTCCTTGTGCCTCGAGGAATCAAACTGCATGACACACGAAATGCGCGAGACCCTTTATCGGCAGTGTGAGGACAACGGGTGTAGCAAGGAGCAGTGCGGCGTGGCACCAGGCATTCAGAGCCCCTTCTGCCTCAAGCATGAATCCGAGCAGTGCGCCAACGACCATCACAAGTGCCTGGAGGCGGCAGAGGGCCAGGGAACCCAAGAGTGTGCGTGCACCAAGCAGCTGCTCGAGTGTTACCAGGACCACAGCTGCGAAATGGACGACGATTTCCTATCAGGCGTTGCGAGCGTCTGCATGCATATCGGCTGTCCTGCCCACGAGTGTGGCATTTGCGAGAGCCGCTGCAATTCTACCAATACGGGCTGCCACTCGGAGTTTCTGCGTTGCGGCGACGAGTCAGAGACGGTGCAAGATCAATGCGCCTGTGCTGCCTCACTCTATCACTGCACGGAAGACTGCTGGACCGAGGATACCACAAGCCGCCATGCTGCTCTATGCCACGAACTCGGGTGTACCGCTGCTGAGTGCGGCCTGCCCGACACGTACAAGAACTGCAACTCGAGCAGCGCTCGTTGTCACCGCAATCTTCTGCGATGCCGAGACAAACTGGAGGAGATCGAGTGGTGGAAGATGGTCGCCGGTAATGATGGTTGCCTTTCCTTTGCTGAGTTTGTTGGTGATTTGGAAGACCCATCAGATGAGAGCCTGTTCGATGAAATTGCTGATGGTGACCAATGTATTACGGAATCGGAATACATCGACTTTGTTGAATCTCTTTACGACTTTTACGGCTATGGCTACGGTGATCATGATGGCGCAGGCTCAGAAGGACAAAGCTGCAGTTCCAACGACCAGTGTGGGGCAGGATTGTGGTGCGGCTCACAGTGCAGCTCGGCATCCCATTCCACGTGCGACGAGAGCAAGTGGGAACCACACTGGACCGGCGATGTCTGCCAGCTACAGTCCAAGCAGCCTTGCATCGTCAGCCTCTCCTATGAGCATAAGTGTCCTGGCATGGACTACACCTCAGACCAAGGCCCTCAGCGGAGGAGGCTTTTGGCCTCCGAGCCAGTGCATGCTGCAGCAGGACAGCGCAGGAGCGGCCACGAATCCGACAAATGTCACGACAACTATGAAGCGCGCAAGCTGGACCAGCAATTTGGGCCGGATGTGTGCTCAGTGCCCTGGGCTGGAGGCATCCGCGGGTGCAACTACAACAAGATCTCCGACACTTGCCAGTACTCTGAAGCAATCGACTGCGAGTGCACCAAGGAGTACATCGGATGTTTGCGCGAAGATGGCTGCGAGGCAGCGCAGGAAACCTTTGAGGACATCTGTGTGCATGATCGCTGCTCCCCAGAACAATGCGGTCTCGAGATCGGGCCGCTCTTTTGCGAACGGGCAGAGATGCAATGCAACATCGAGTATGCCAACTGCGAGTCTCTGCGCCATTACGGAGGCGTAGCCCTCCCGGATGCGAATGACTGTGACGCGTCGGCGTGCATGGAGAACGGAGTTGCTGATGCTGACTGCTGTGGCTTCTATTCTGAGACGCATTGCGCTGACGGCTTTTTCAAACTTGAGGGAGGATCCGGGCAGGAAGAGTGCACAGAGACTGGTGACGGGAAGAGGTACAAGACGTGCTGCAAGCCGACGTTCGACTTCGAGCTGCAGCGCGAGATTACTTGCTCCGGGCTTTGCCTGCGGTCATACTTTCACTGCATCGACAACGCTGGGTGTGCTGCAGATTCTATGAAGACGCAGCGCCGCGACATGTGCATCCGAGACGGTTGTTCAGCAGAGGAGTGTGGATTTTCCAAGTCCGAGGAAGAGCTTTTGCCGCCGGATCCCCCGATCTCGGTATCCATGCGGTCGACGACTGATCAGCGCTTCCATGTGGAATGGCAGGACTCGCTGCAGGCGCGTGCGTGGGCACGTGCAGGCTCCAGAAACTACGTCACTCAATACATGCTGGTGCTTGAGGGACAATGTGTCAACAGTCCGTCGTCTGACGCCGGCGTTTCGTGCTCGAAGCATGTTCAAACCATCACAATTTCAGCCAAGGCGCACCAACTCAGCTTGCCGGCTTCTGCGTTGTGCAGCAATGCTGCTGTGGCTGCCGCCTGTGCTTACGAGGACGTGGACCAGGACGGGGTCAGATCAGACGAGTGCTACGAGGCAGCTGGGCAGTTTGCTGGTTCGGTAATGGCATGTAACGATGGGAGCAGCAGCAAAGATGACGTCACCGCGCAGTGCAAGCGGCACCTGGGCCTTCCTTGTTCACCGTCGAGCTCTGTGATTGCTGACAGGAACGGGCACACCATCAACGCCCACATGCATGTGGAAGCGTCTGAGATGGACATGGTCACTGCGCAGATCTACAGGCTTTCGATTCACTCGATCAATGCTCATTCAATGAGCTCCGAGGCAGCATTTGCGGTACGGAGACTTGTCACCGTTCCCGGTCGCCCGCCAGTGCCCTCCGTCAAGCAGAACGGCCCATACGGGCTAAAAATCGACTGGAACTATCCCTCCGACACCGGCGATGGGACCGCTCTGGTCGTGTTGACTGGATACACCCTCCAAATTTGGAACCTGAACATCGAAAAAGAAGTGCCCAACACTTTCCAATTCAGCCAATCGACCCAGTCACTAGAGCTCCTGTACTCAGTTGGAGGCACCTTTACGAAGTGTGCCGAGTTGGGACAGACGTGCTACTGCCACGGCCTTGTGCGCCTGGGCTTTGGGAACGCATGGTCGTTGCCAGTGAGGTCCCAGAAATACATTTCCTGCAGCGTCGGTGAGCACTTTCCAAGCCCGGCGCCATACGAACAGCAAATCTGCGAGTGCAACTCGATCGCAATCCGCCCTCATCGCGCCGTTGTGCGCCCATTTGAGCGCCCACAACGCTCGCAACTCGGATATCATCCGTTTGCACTCGACTCAGGGCGTCGCGTTCGCGCCTGCGTTGCTGCCTCCAATCACCTCGGGCACGGCGAGTTTTCAACGTGCTCTCAACCCTTCCAGGTCGTCGGCCGTCCTGGCCGGGTTGAGGACTTTGCTGTGATGGCTCCCAACACTCGGGAACTGCGCGTGACCTGGCGCTCACCTTTGGACATTGGAGTCGGGCCCGGTAACTCTCAGGGCGCCTCGATTATAAAGTATGAGGTGGTCCTCTCGACGTGCAAGTCGTTCTCCAACAGTGGCTCGTGCTCTGTCAAGTTCCTGCAGCACACCTCCAACAGTTGCGATCAAGGCTGCACCAAGGTCATCCAAGAGGTTGGAAACTTGGTGGAGGGAACTGTCTACTACATCTACGTTGTGGGCACGAATGCGGAAGGACGAGGATTCATGTGGGAGTACAAGCGCTGGATCTGGAAACTACGTCCATCTATTGAATTTCCCGTTGCTGCTGAGTTTCCGCTCCGCGCTGTGCAATGGCAGGGGCAGGTGTCGTTGTGGTACGGAGGATTTGCTCAATCCTCGGTCGAGCTGCTCGTGCGCGACTTTCCCAAGGTGGACATTTCCCGGTGCCGACCTAACGTGGAATGCGATACCAAAGTCTCTGCTGTCGTTGTTATTGGCAGTCTCTCATTCACTGTTCCCGTGCGCGTGATCTCGCGCCAGAATTTGACTGCAGAAGCTGATTTCAACGATGAGCTCGGGGTCGATATTATCACTGGTCTGGAATTCACGCCTCCGGCTGTGGGTGAGAATGTGGTCGGATCAGCAACTGCGACTCTCAAGGTTGAGGGAAACAACGGGCTCGAGGCGTCGTTTCAGATGGCCTATTTCAAGTATCCTCTTGCATCCATCGAAGTCTTCTCCCCTGATCAGGGCTTTATTGCCGGAGGGACTGTTGTCGAGATTGAAATCAGAGAGCAAAGAGGTCCAGAAACACGCCAAGGTGCAGGCATCGTGACCTTTGCCAATGCCAAACTCACAAACGTTGAGGTCATTTTCACGCATCCTGACACTGGCATGGCCTACAAGGGCCAGCTGGAGCGCGTCAAGGATTTGAACGGCGTGACGTACATTACAGTTCGCAGCCCGCAAGTGGGTGATGTTCGGGTCATAACGCCTGTCACCTTCTTTGTCTCCGGTATCGAGATGCCGACTTCCAGCTCAGTTGAATTCCAGTACCGCAGCGAGTATTTGGCGTCTGTTGTCCCTGCCAGCGGACTGACGATGGGAGGCACGCAGGTGCAGATGCTTGTGATCGGCGTGACTGCAACGTCTATCAGCGGGGTCACTGCCACGATAGCAGGCTCCGCATGTGTCTCTCTCAGCTCCGACACAAGTGTTGTCGGTCAGTTCAGCATCACCTGTACGACCGCCCCCGTGACCGGGGCTGCAGGGACAGCGCTCGTCATCGTGTCGTGGCGGGAGGGCAGTTCGACCTTGACGGTACGATCAGACAAGCTTTTCAGATACGTCAATCTACCGGGTCTGGAAATTGTAGAGTCGTCTATCTTGGTTGGGCTCTCGTCGCCAAGCCAGGCAGTGGTGTATGTTAATTCTCCGGTCAAAGTTTCCTTGACGGTCAAGTACCTTGGCGCGCAGGACTCGAATGTGGCCGTGTCGATTAACGGGGCTGCCGGCACTGCTGTCACTTCTCGTCTCTTCGCCAGCGGAGATGTACGCCAGTCGTACTCAATGATCGAATTCTTCACTCCGACGACCCTGTCCCGTGGCAATTACCCCATCACAGTGAGCACGTCTTCATCCTTCTATGGCTCTCGATCAGATACGTCACAAGCCACACTCGAGTTTCGGGACCTCGCTTCCCCGGCAATCCTGGAGATTCAGCCTTCCGGGGGCCGCATGACCGGCGGCAGTGTGCTGGTTGCCTCTGTCATGTCCATGTGTTCAGGCACCTGCCCTCCAGCTTCCTTGACAGTAACTTTGGACGGGCAGGCAGCAACTGTGCTGGGTTCGATTACACTGCAGGCATGGCAGGACAAGGGCCAGGCCTATCGAGCCGTCGTCGGCTCTAGTTCCATGGCGTCATTTTTCGCCGACATCTCGCCGGGGAAGGTGCAGCAGATTGCCGCCGTCGTGCAACAGCTTGAAAATACCATCGAAAGCAATCCTGGGGCTCCAGCGAGGCCCACCAACGTCTTCCTCGTGTTTGCTGTGGCACCTGCTGCGCAGGGACTGCAGACTGTGACGCGGAACACTGAGCTTTCTATTGCGTCTTCTGGCCGGCTTGCATCCATGACGTATACGCTTTTTGGTAACCCCACGGGCCAAGCTACAGTGATGCAGAGCATTCCTACCTCAGGAAGTCTCCTGGGGGGCACGCGCGTGGCAGTGCGCATTGAAAATTTCATGATTGTTCACCGCCCAGCGGATTTGAGCATTGTGGTCGGAGGCACGATGGCGAATCTGGATTCCACGTATGTCTTGTCGAGCACGCAGTCCAGCACGGAGTTGACGTTCCTTGTGCCTCCTATGACGGCAACAGGGTTGCGGGTTATCACCATTGCCCCCGTCATCTTATCGAGCAACTTTGCAGAGGTCTCCTTCATGTACACGCGAGCCAGGGAGTCCGAGGTGAAGTCAGTATTTCCTGAAGAAGTGTATACGTCAGGAGGTGAAACGGTGACGACAGTGATCAAAAACTTCGGCATTGCGGGCATGAAAGCATCAGACGTGCAGGCGCTCATCACAGCCCCCGCTACCGGTGTCGAACTCACCTTGACTGGTTTCACGGTGGCCTTTGACGCTAATAGCGACACGAGCACCGTTGTGTTGAGCACGACTGCTATGCCGGCGGGCCTTTCCACCATCACCTTGAGAATCCTAGCATCCAATGAATTGGCGACGTTCTACATCAACTACGTCAACACGCCGTCCGGGACACCCAACATGGCATGCTCTCCTTCCACGGGAGTCAAAGCCGGCGGCACTCGCGTGACGTGCTTTCTCAACAATTTCCACAAGGTGGAGACCCAAAGCCAGCTCTACCTCAAGTATCAGTTTCAAGAGGGCTTGAATGGCAGGATAGAGTCTTTTGAGTCCAGTGTGTCGTTGACGAAGCTCGTATTTCTTACGCCCCTTATCGAAGGCATCGGTGAAATCACTATCCAAGTTTGGGCGCCAGCTTATTCCAGTCTGCGGGGCGAATCGTCCTTCTTGGTGACCAACCCCCTGCAGGCTGTGCTCTTGTACGCATCTCCGCGATCGGGACTGGACACAGCCAGCAACACCATCAAGATCGGCATTGGCAACTTGAACTTGGTATTTGACGATGTATCTTATCTGACAGCCACAGCTACTACCATCGCCGCTGCCGGAGTGCAAAGCAAGGCGGTCGGTGTGGTTGTAGAAAGCATGGGCTCTTCTACGCTCCAAGCCACTCACGTCACCGTTCGTCTTGCCCGTTCCACCTTGACAGAACTGCAAAACCTTCCCGGGATCGACAAGATAGAGGTCCTGATCCGCGTGTCTGCTGCCGGAGACCTTGACGCGGTGTCTGGGCGCTTTGTCGAGTTCATCTTCACCTACCGGCCTGGGAACCAGCCGTATGTCCAATCATACAGCCCAACGAGCTATGCCGCTGATGGACGCATGCCAGTGTACATGCGCGTGGTCAACACAGTATCTGATATCACTCTATCTGATGGGGCCTACCTGGACTTCGGACCGGACACTCTTCAAGCGCCTGTCACGAGCATCACGTACGTGTCGTCCGGCGTTGCTGATATCCTGGCCAACGTTCCGGCGCTTGCAGTCAGCCTTTTTTCTGACGAAACTCGAGAAGTTACGCTCCGGTTGGTTGTGCCAAACAAGGCCCTCGACGTCGAGTTCCCGGAGCCCTTCATCTACAGCGCGAGCCCAAAACCACGCATCGCAGAGGTGTTTCCGAAGCAAGGCTCGCGGGACGCGAATGCAGAGCTGGTAATACACATGAAGGACATGCCGGGATTCGGCTTGTCTAGTACTGTGAACGAGATCATTGTCAAGATCGCCGGTGTTCAGGCCCAGGTGCTGAGCTCGATGCAAGCTGACCCCAACAAGCCAAAGGAAGCGATTCAAGATATTGTCCTGCGTGTGCTGGCGCCATGCTGTGCGCCAGAAATCGTTGAAGGCACTGCTGATGTGCAAGTGTACCACGTCAACTACGAATCCAGGGTGGCTGTTTCCGGCGATCGCAAATTATTTGAGTACTTCGACCCTCGCAAGCCGTACGTGTCGGACGTGGTTGGTGACGACAACGCGGCCTTTGCCAAGTTCTCGGGCGAATCCATGGTGACGCTTGAGCTAGCAAATGTCAAGCAGCCCATATACTCGGTCTCACTCTCGCAAAACAGCTATGCTACCCCCCTGCAGTATGAGGTGAAGCAGATCAAATATGCGGGCGAGCGCAAGACTGCAAGTGTCACTGTGCTCTTTTTTGGCGGTGTGTCACTGGGTGTTTTGGACGTGGCGCTTAATCTTGACCCCAGCTCTGCAAACAGCCTCGTCGTGAATTTTCTGATTGAATTCTATGACGAGACGCTGCCGCGGCTGACTTCCGTAGCCCCCACCGAAGCACCAGTGGTGCAGGAGACCATGGTTTCGGTGGTCATCAACAACTTCCCAGTCATCCAGTCGCCTGGCGACGTGATTGTCGTTGTCGGTGACTTTGGCACTTCTTTTGGCAGCAGAGTCTCTATCGAATCGTCGACGGTTGAGCAAACGTTTCTGCAGTTTGCCTTGCCCGCGCAGACGAAAGCAAGGCAGCAGAGCATAAAGATCGTGCCCTTAGGATACCTGGAGAGCCGTACCGTATCCTTTGCTTTCTCGTTCTCGTCGGTCTCACCCACAGTGGACATGACCTCCAAGACTAGCATTATGTCGCAGGGAGGTGACGTGGTGCTCGTGGACATTGCCTTCTTCCACCCTGTACTCACAGGCCCTGAAGTCAGCATCACTCTCGGAGCCCTGTCTGCAGGGCTGTCTTTGGCAGACACGGCCATCAAGGTCAAGTCAAGCACAGTTGAAAAGACTCAGTTGGAGCTCACCTTCCCAGCGTCATCATTTACTGGCATGCAACCGGTGACGATCGTGCCGCGCGCACTTGGCATGATGGGAGCTGCTGTGTTCACAATCAAAGTCAAGAGTCCCAACGAGATAGAGCTCCTTCCGCCCCTGCCTAGTAAGGCCTGTCAGTCAGACGGTGGTGCTTCATACTCTGTGTTCGTGGCCAACATGCCTGCATCGGCCAGCGCTGGCCAGGTCACAGTGCGTTATCAATCACAGAGCTTCACGGTCTCAAGCGTGAGACACAATTCTGTCTCGAAAGTGACCACCGTCCAATTTTCGACCCCGGTGAGCCTTTGCGCCTGCGAAGCACTTTGTGTGTCTAGTGAAGGCAACTTTTGTGTTGTTCAAGAACAAACTTGCGTTTGCACATCGTTGTTTATGCTCATGATATCCTTTGCATGCGCTCGCATGTTCATGTATGCGTGCAGAAGCTGACCGACGGTGTTCAACACATGCAGGCCATCTTTAATCAAGTAATTGGCTCAACCCTGGAGGTGACGTATGCGGGAACTACCGTCTCTACACCATTCGAATTTCGCGATTGCTCACAGTCATTTGTTGAATCTGTGAGTCCGTCGGTGTCCTTGAGTTCCGGCGGCACACGAGTGGTGATCTACGTCCGCAATCTCACGCCGTATTCCGTGTCCCTGCCGATGAAGGTCATATTTGGGGACACTGAAACCACGGCAACGGTGTCCGCAGCAGAAGGATCCCTTTCCGGCGGCGCTGTCACTTTAGCGCGCATCGAGTTCGAGTTGCCGTCTGTTCCATTTCAGTGGGAGGTGACGGGCAGTCTACAACAGAGCAATGGACTTGACCTTGCGTTCCCGTACACCTTTAAGGCCCCGTGTGACTATGAAAACTTTTGTACGGGGGCCTCTTTGGTGACCAACGACGTTTTGTTGGCAGAAGATCCGCCCATGTCTTCTGTTTGCGACCTCAAGTACTGTCTGGCCATAGAGCAAATTCCTACTCCATTCCTGGTTTCGGTTCAACCAACTGAGGCCATGACCACGGGTGGCACCTCAATCAAGGTAATTTTGACGGGATTCCCCGCTGTTCAAGATACCAGGCTTGTGCAGCTACAGATTGGAGAAGGCACAGACACCTTCGTTACCACTCCAGAGAACATTCAGATCCTGGCGTTTGGTGGCGATTCCGGACTCGATTCCAAGGTGGAACTCAACTTTGCCGCTCCGTACTCGCCGACGGGTGCGGGACGTGTGCCGGTGGTGGTGTCTGTCAGATATGGAGCCCAGGTGGCAGAATCTTCATTTGAGCTGCTATTCGTCCGTCCCATCTCGGGGCCGGCGGTGATCAGCTACTTCACACCGAAATCCGGCTTTGCTGGCGCAGATCGCCTCGTTTCGTCAATTACTGTTGATATGACCAACATTGTAAAGGTGGATGTTAGCGATGGCTGCCAGCTGCAGCTTCAGGCTTTCAACTCTGCCGGCGATCTCGTGGTTTCCGGCACCCCCCCCCAGAACTCCTTCTGCGCAACCAACATTCTGGAATCTACTGTGGAAGGCACATCTGCCGTCTTCCCTCTTCCCTCTTCGCTGGTGGTTGGAACATACTCGTTCCATGTCAACCAGGCCTCGAGCAGTGCCGATCGCGCGGGTGTCTTCAGTTTTGAGGTGAAGCAGCTCCCGAGCCCGACGGTGGTATCGATCTTTCCGCCTACAGCGTTGTTACTTCGCACAACGCTGCTCACGATCAGCGTGCAGTACTTCCCGCAATCGCCTGTCAACCTGCGAGTAGAGCTCAAGCCTGCGGGCTTGACGTCGTGGTTTCCCGCGACGGTGATGTCACAGGCAAACGCTATGGGCTGCGCGACAAGGAGCTGCAACACAGCACTTCTCGAAGTGAGCATTGAGCCGTCGTCGGCTGCAGGTACAGCGCAGGTCCGCATTTGCAGCGCAAATCTTGCGTGTGCTTCCACCAGCTTGGAAGTGCTGGCCGCAGACCAAACGATGGTATACAACGTGCAGCCAAAAGAGAGCTATGCTGTCGGCACGCAAACAAAGGTTTCGCTTTACGTACGCAACTTTCCGTACTCGTTGCCGGGAGGAGACCGAGTGACCAAGGACCAGCTACGAATCAAGCTTGATCAGGTGTCATATGTCGTGGCAAAATGGACAGAAAGCTCGATCCAAGCGGCGTCCGGTGAAGAAGGAGACAGCATCGATCAATTTGATTTTTACGTCCCGATAGCGGAGGAGGCTCTGCGGCTTGATGGAAAAATCTATAACGATCTGACCGGTTCGGTATACATTGAAAATGACATTCGTCCAACCACGATCGGTCATTTCACGTACCGCGCCCTTCGACCTCCAGGATCGTCAACGCCTGTGGATGCTAGCATGAGCGGAGGGTCGCTGGTCACATTTCGCGTGTATTGGGGCGCTAACTTGGACGCGAGCATCGTCACCGTATCCTTCGGAGATCAGTCTGCATCAGTCGAAGACGTCCAAAACTTTGGCGGCCAGGGTCTAGTGACAAGCTTTGGGGCTACCGTTCACTACACCGATATTGTAGTCACCACGCCATTGCTCACTGAAGAGCCGGGGATCATTGAAGTCACGATCAGCAGCGGGGTGTTTAGCGAGGCGATCAACTTTGAGATTTTTGCGACCCCGAGCATTCGTCAAGTGCTTCCACACCGAGCGTCATTGTCCGGGGAAACTGCCGATTGCACTGCGTGCCTGTTCCACAACAAACGAAGCATCAGCCTGTGGATCGACGGCTTCCCGAAGGTCTCCTTCGTTTCGGAGCTGCAAGTCCAAATTGGCTCTGCCGTCTGCGACGGCTCGGCATGTTCGGTACTCGATCTTGAAAATCTTGCCGCTGGGTTGTACCTTGCGGTGAGCGTTCCGCTGAGCACACGCGAAGGCGCAGTGTCTATTACGGTCACCCACGTCGGCAAAGGTACTATGCCGGTGGGCATGACGCTTGATGACGAGTACGTGCGGTCCGTCCGCGTCGCAGTCTCCGCCGAGCAGGCTTTCTCGTACTTCAAAGTCAAGTCCACATTGATCTCAGCGATGTATTGCAAGTCGTGTGTGCTCGACGCATCGGCAGTTTGCATTTCGGATGTAAGCACATGCAGCGATGGAAGTGCAGCCGTCCAGGGATCGGACACTGACGCCATTGTCCCTCTAGGTGGCGGTGGAGTTCTGACCCTGGTGTTGGGCAACGTTGGCATTCTCTCGACGTCGGCCTCGCCGATTATCAGCATCGGAAGTTCGTCGGCTGCCGCCAAAGTGATATTCTCAACCGAGCGGATGACCATCCTGGAGGTGACTCCTCCTGCTGTCTCGAGCAATGGAAATCAGCCGGGCGAGATCCTCGTCTCGAACGAGTTGCCGGTGTCTTTCACTGCGCTCGTGTATGATGAGGCTGTGACTGTAACGTGTGTGTCACCGAACTCACCGTACACCAAGATTGAGTGCGTCAGTCCTGGTGCATCCACCATGACGCTCCAACTGACGAGCTTCAACGTAGGCCGACCGCAAGACGTGTACAAAGTGGTATCTGCGCGCATTGGCGCCGTTAGCTCTCAGCAGATCACCTGGAAATGCTGCGCCGATGGCTCCAAACTCATTCTGAGCGTAGACGTGCCAGCATATGACAATCCTCAGCTGCTGGGTGCCTTCTCCAACGGCCGCGCAAATCTTGAGTTGATGGTGGCGCTGATCGATGATCTCTCGGTGTTTGCCAGGACGAGCTTCTCCATCTGGGCGTCGCCGCGCATTACCTCAGCGCTCTTCAATTCCTTCGGCACGTCCGTGCTGCTGAAATTCGACCAGGACACCAATACCCCGACACTACCAAAGCTCCCTTTGGAAAGCTGCAGCATCATCATCTCCGCATCGCCCTCTCTGGGTACTGGCGCCTCCTGCATATGGAACCAAGACGATGAGCTACTGGTCAGCCTCGGCGTCTCAGCGCAAATTACAGTGGGCGACTCCGTCACGGTGGTAGCTGGCAGCAATCTGAAGTCTAAGAACGAAATATCCTACGCGGCGGATCCAACAAAGACAGCGGCGCTCGTGGGTGAACCCCAGGCAACAATCATTCCAGTCGCCTCCGGTCTTGTCGGGCCCTCGTCGGTCGATCCCTGCGGCTTTGTTGAATTGAGCTATGTGGTGGCATCACCAAGGGCCCTCAACTACTTTTGGTCATGCGCCAACAACGAGAATCTCGATTCCCTGTTGCGTTCTAAAAACGCGGCGCAGGTGAAGCTAGCCAAGGGCACGCCGGAGCTCGAGCTGCAGGACTTTACATATGAGATCCACGTGCATGCCACGGACTTCCTCGGTGTTAGCACCGCCACGGAGACACTGCAATTGCGCAAATCGGGAACCGCGTCGCTCGCGGTCTCAATCGCTGGCCAAACCGAGTATTTGACGACGCAGGACGTGGTGGTAGCCGGAAGTGCCACCTACTCGCTTTGCTCCGGCTCGGCCAACGGTAATCTCATGTACAACTGGGAGGTGACAGATGGCGATGGGGCGCTTGGCAGCTCCTTGCTGCTTTCCACAGAGCAGCGCAGTAAGCCCCAGCTGTACTTCGCGCCTGCTACCTTGGTTGGTGGCAAGCGCTACAAAGCAGTCTTGACGGCGACGAATGAGGCGGACTTGTCGCACACGTCGACAGCGTCTTTCGAGATTGCCGTGGTATCCCCTGCGCTGGTGGCTCTCATCGCCGGAGGCCCTTCCATGTCGGTGTCACAGTTTGCAACGCTCAGTCTCGACGCATCTGCATCCTACGATCCAGAAGTGGGCAGGGGCGTTGCCGATGCGGGCCTGGTCTTCGTATGGTCGTGCGTCATGCGTGTAGGCGATCAGGAGCGGCCGTGTTTGAATTCCCAGGGCACTGCGCTTGGTGAGAGAATCCGTCTTGATTGGCTCCCGATAAATACTTGGTTTACTCTCTGTATCTGGTTCTCATTGCTATGCTGTGTGTATCTGCGAACTAATTGTGCTTGCCGAATCTCCTGCAGATTTGTCTCAAACAACGATACCCCCGCAATCTCTGCCTGTCACAAGTGCAAGCAGCTCATACATTTTCAGTGTCCTAGTGTCCAAGGGTCCTCGATCATCAAGCGCTTCTCTGCAGATTAAGATTCTAGAGGAAAATGTGCCGTCAGCGGTCATCATCTCCTCCTCATATTCAGTGTTTGACAGCGCCAAGGGGTACGCGAAGGTGAACGTCGACTCGCGGATGAACCTTGAGCTCGAGCCCTCGCAAGTGAAGGACGGCCAGTCCTATTTCTGGTCCGTGGCATCTGAGGTAGGAGACTCGGCATTGACGCAGGCAGGCGCGGTGCCCATGGGCTTCGGTCTGTCTTCGTTCGTACTCAAAGCCTATTCGGAAATCTTTGTTCCGGGGTTGACCTACAGCATTTCCTTGACGGTCACCGAGGATGGAAGGCTGGGACGGAATGAGATCACCCTGCTCATCAACCTGCCTCCGTCGTCAGGCTCGTGCGAGGTGTGCAACCTGGACGCAGCGGGCACATGCTCCAACTCCGGCATCGCAATGATCACCACGTTTCGTGTCTCGTGCTCCAATTGGGCTGATGAGGACTTGCCTCTCTCGTACATCTACGGCTTTGAAATGGTCGGTGGCGATGGCGTGAGCTTCAGCCCGAAAGACTCGCCCTATTTGGACCAGCTGGTGGGATCGAGCACTGCGGCAATGACGGTGCAGGTCCAGGACAGCCTTGATGCGCTAACTCCAGTCCAGCGCCTTCCAATTTCTATCAATACCGGTCGTCGCCTGCTCACCTGGGCTACCGGCATCGAAAACGCCCTCTCTGAAGCCGAGAAGGCAAAGGACCAGGGCGACGCCGCCAAAGTCAACTCTCTGGCTCAGGTCATTGCCGTCGACCTCGCAAGCTCGGCCAACACGTACACCATCCCTGAGCGCCGCCTGAGGCGCAGCACCCTGGAGCAGCTTATCAGTTCCACCTTGGCTTCCGCGGCACCGACCATTGACTATGCCACGGAGACCATGTCTGCTGGTGCGCTTGTGGCCTCAGTGCCGTGTGAGTTGTCGACGGAATCGCTGGAGAGTCTGATGACCATTGTCGAGACTGTGTCCAAGACCAGTACCTCGTTCACCCCGTTTCCCGCAGCTTTTGGGCACAGCCTTGCCTCCGCGCTCAGGTATCTCTCGGCCAGTCATACAACCCTTTCATTCTGGGATGCGATCATGGGCATGCGGCATCTGTCGACATACTCTGAAATGCCGGTGCTGGCGATCTACATAGAGCCTGACTCTCGCTCTCCTAGAGAGAGCCGAAGTCTCCCTCTCCTAGATAGAGCCCGACATGCTCTCCCTGGCGCGTGCGCGCCCTCGCTAAACATAGGCGGCTGTAGACATAGATTTTTCTACTTGAGTTTGCTCCTGACACTCAGCGTGATGGACGTGCAACAGTTCTATGTCAAAGGCACTCAGTGTCTCGGAGGCGGATTGCGCCACTAGTTCATTGCCCGTGCCAACCCTGACGCCGGCACAGATTCACAACTTCTTACGGATGCGCCATGATTCGCCGGCCCTTGCCCTGGCGGGGTTTGTTCAGGTTCCTGTGTCCGTCTCTCTCTCTCTCTCGCTCTCTGTGTGCACATGCGTAATTACACGCACACAACCACACACGTGTATCAACAAACACATACGTCAGTACCTGGGTGTTTGCGTGCGTATGTACGTAGGTACGTACGTACGAACATACATACATACATACATACATACATACATACATACATACATGCATGCATGCATACATACATGCATACATGCATGCTCGCATGCATGCATACATACATACAGCTAGGTTGTGCCTGTCGAGTGTAACCCTTTTTGTTCTTGGGCGTCGGTGTTTTCGTCTGTGATGTGTACGCCCTCCAGACCAACATGGTGGGAGAAGGCCAGACGGCGTTTGACGCCGATGATGCGTCGCTCGGCATTCAACGCACTGCGCTGGCGGGTCTTGAGGGCACCATGCGAGTGGGATTGGGCAGCTCCGGGGAGTTCACGATGCCTAACGGCCTGCAGAGCGCTCAATTGACTAAGAGCTCGTATGACTTTATGACGGCAGAGGGTCTGCTCCCGCGAGACCCCTCAACCTTCTTTTCCTTGACCATTCTTTCGCCCTCGTCCGTGTCCTTGGTGGTCATTGACAGTGCGAGCAAGCAGCAGGTTTCTGTGACGAGCCTCGCCTCTCCTATCAAAGTGAGGATTTCAATCAAACGCGACATGGTAGGTGGAGGGGCAAATTGGCAAAACGGCGCTTCGTGTGCCCACTACATAGGAGCACAGTCCGGTGGCGCGAGCTCGCTGAGTTTCGACGGCTGTACAACCTTCCAGCTCACAGAGCAATTTGTCGAGTGTGACTGCACGCATCTCACCGAGTTTGTGGCGGCCATTGACCCGTCGATCCAAAGCTGCGGCGATGGGATCATCCAGGCAGGCGAGGATTGTGACGACGGTAACACCAACTTCAAGGATGGGTGCAGCCCGAGTTGTCAGATTGAACCCGGCGCGCAGTGCTGGCGCACTGGCACTGCTCCGATGGAGCGCTCCGAGTGCTGTGCGCCGTGCGACGCCGGCAGCTACCGCCTGGGATGCACGCTGATGAGTGATACCGGCGCGGACGGCTCCTGCGCGCTGTGCCCAGTGAACACCTACAAGGCTGTGAGGGGGAACTGGGACACCCAGTGCGCGGATTGTCCTGCCGGCGAACTCTCGGGCACGGGTGCCACGACCTGCGCGACCGAGGCTCCATGCGCAGCTGGCTCCTACCGCCCGCAAGAGGGCGCCTCATGCCGTGCTTGCCTCACTGGCACCTACAAGGAAGCTCAGGGCGATGCGACAGAGCAGTGCAAGCCTTATGGGACCTGCGCGCTGGGCAGCCAGCTCATGGGTCACACAACAAGTTTGCCGGGGACGTGCGAGCCGTGTCCACCATCCACCTACAAAGATACCATAGGCATTTGGAGCACGCGCTGCACGCCGTGCCCCACAGGATCATCGTCCACCACCCGTGGCAACGACCAGCGTGACTCGTGCAAGTGCGGCGCAGGCTACGAACAATCTCAGGCCGATCCTCCGGCCTTCTGCCAGGACGTGAATGAGTGTCTAGACACGCCGTGTGACCCCTCAGTAGACTGCATCAACAAGCCCGGCACGTACGAGTGTGTTTCAACCGTGTGCGGCGATGGCTTTACGGTCCAAGAAGAAGCGTGTGACGACAAGAATCTTGTCAACGCCGGTGACCGATGCGCCCTCTTTCGCCTTGTACACCGCTGTTGCCAATGCCCAGCGCTCGCGCTTGGCACGCTATCCCACAAGCCACGCCGTCCTACGGACACACCACTTTCTCGTGCCTCAATCGCTTCTCATCATCCCACTTGTCCGTGTGTTCTTTTCCCTTGCCACTCCGCCCCCCCACCCCACAGACGGATGCAGCAGCACATGCACGATCGAGGCCAACTGGCAGTGCGTCACGCCCACGGAAGACGCAGTGTCGGTGTGCTCGTGTGACTCCACGCACTACACTCCCGCCGGCGGTCCAAGCTGCTCGCTCTTCTGCAGGTGCTCGCAGTAACAAATCTGCAAACGCATGCGCTTGACCCGGCGCCGTTGCCGGCTCCCGCATACACCAGTCAACGCTGATGCTCACTCTCACGCACCAACTCGCTGAACCACATTATCCCCACAGCCGCCAAGCAACATGCAGCAACCAGGGCAAATGTGCGCCCGACGTGTCCAATGGCGGAACGGGCGCTGGCGGGGGCCACTGCCTGTGTGACCGAAACCATTTCGCTGCCGATTGCTCCGTCGAGCTTGAGCCCAAGTGGTCGCTTGAATATGAGGTTTCAGACATTACCGTGTCGCACATGGTACGTCCAGTCTGTTGTACATCTGTCTCCCAACTAAGCTGTGCATCAACCCCGGTTGACCGAGAATGTGAATGTCGGACGTGAATGCAAATGACGGTGATATCGGATGTGCGCGTCACAGCCCCCTGGTTGCGTGAGCTCACCCGCAGTGCGCAAGTACCGATGGCCGCTCATGGTCGCATAGACATGCACGCGCGCGTGCGAAGATGTAAGAGGAGTGTGGCCTGCTATTGCTTTGTGCAGGTGCTGTCCGGCAACGGCTTCTCCCTTTCGGTTCCTCCGTATGCCTTCGAGAGCCCTGGTATCCATGGCCTGCGCAGCAAGCCTGCTGTGTGCTCCAGACTAGAACGCCGCCTTGCGTGAAAACAAGGACGCGCAGCACTTGCCTGCACGGAATCTTGTGTAACATTTTTCACTTTGAAGCGATGTTAGTGCTGCTGGACAGACAT
>Ga0115006_10000748_pt1 | contig 18565 bp, 11 predicted proteins | sample ArcOceMetagenome_3_FD_88943 | JGI IMG/M metagenome (GOLD analysis project Ga0115006, IMG submission 88943) | Marine eukaryotic phytoplankton communities from Arctic Ocean - Arctic Ocean- Svalbard ARC20M Metagenome | ecosystem: Environmental > Aquatic > Marine > Oceanic | place: Arctic Ocean...
GTGCTGGGACACAGGTGAATCTGCTGGGCGATATGTATGTATATTTGTATATATATGTGTATATATACATGTAGTAAAGACCGCATGCTGACAGTGCTGGGACACAGGTGAATCTGCTGGGCGGCTATCCGGCAGCCATGACACAGGCAACATTTCTCAAAAGTACTCTCTAGAGTGTCTTTCTATAGTCATATCGTGTCGTTCTAAAGACCGTATATATATGTGTATATATACATGTAGTAAAGACCGCATGCTGACAGTGCTCTTTCTATAGTCATATCGTGTCGTTCTTCAGTCAATGTACGAGAGAGAGAGAGCGTCATTGTATGAGAGAGAGAGCGCGAGCGCGCGAGAGAGCGAGAGCGAGAGCGAGAGAGCGAGTGAGACTTTATTAGGAGCGGTGTTCATAAAGGGGGGTCCTAGGGGCAGTCCGGTGACAGACGTTGCATCACCCTATGGGGGTGGGACTAACCAGGGCACTGACCTTTGAGAATGGCGCATGCTGCCTCACAAGTACTTTCTATAGTTTGTTTTTTTTTACTTTCTGTAGTCAATGTATTAGGGTTTAGGGTTTAGGACACTGACCTTGAAGAATGGCGCATGCTGCTGTCTCGGCACAGATGGAGGCGGATGGAATTACTAAGGATCAGATTCCTCAGTGGATGGGCGGCGGTAACAAGGGCATCTCGACGAAAGACTACTTGGAGCAGCTGATACAGGAGACTGCCAGCCAGTGATATGTGAAGCCGACGAGCGGAGCCAGTGATATGTGAAGCCGACGAGCGGAGCCAGTGATATGTGAAGCCGACGAGCGGAGTTTCAAGTCCTAAGAGAGTGATAAGAGAGGCACAAACACAGTACAGTGACAGACACACGGACACAGCCACAGGAGACCGCAAGCCAGTGATAAGTGAATGTGTTCTCGTAGAATGTGTTCTCGTAAAATGTGTTCTCATAGAATGTGTCCTCATAGAGTGTGTCCTCATAGAATGTGATAAGTGAAGCTGACTAACAGAGAGGCGCATTCACAGGACAGTTACAGACAAACAGCCACCGCCAGTGAAGCAGTCTAGGGGAGTCTCAAGTCCTAAGGGGCAACAGTAGGGGGGAGCACGTCCGGGAAGCCTAAGTCCTAGAACGTCGCCGGGAGTCGTAAGTCTCAAGTCCTCAGGGGGAAGGGTTAGGAGGGGAACGTCTGCGGCGGCTGGCGTTAGCGAGGGGGCCCACACGTAACGAGTTTACACTGGCAGGTGCCAGTGTTTGCAACCTTTTCTTTTTTCTTTTCAAATTTTTCGCCCGCTTGGGCATTCTTTTGGCTCAGGCCAAATTTTTTCTCAGTACAATGTTTTTGCTCAGAGCTGCCCCTTCGAAAACAGTGAGGTCTCATTCGGAAATACGTTACGAATCATTTCATAGCCGTTTCTTCAGTGCGGACAGCCACAGCAATTCTCGCGCGAGAAACCATGCCACACCAGCACCTGGCGGGGGGCGGGCCGGCGGCTAGGCACTGGCAGCAGCAAGCAGGCTGGGTTTGGGCTCCAAGCGCACCAGCGGCGCAACCACACAATGCTTCCCCACCGGGGCACCAAGCGATGCAGCAGCAGCATCCTTTTTACTACCCTGCACCGGGGATGCAGGGCGAGGCTTCTCAGTACGTCAGCGGCGCACAGCGCTTCGCTCCGACTCAAGCTGCAGCGACTCCACACTCAAACGCGACGACTTTCGCGGCTCCAACTGCGCTCGTGAGCACAGTGCCCCAGTGGCACTACGTGTATCCGCCTGCACCGCCTCCCCTGATTCATCCCCAGTGAGTCCCTCCTCAGTGAGTCACTCTCACTGTGAGGCTTTTCGAGCCGTGAGTCGAGCCGGGTGACCTTGATGACTCAGTGTTGTTTCGTCTGCTGCGAGTGCTGACTCACTTTTTTTATCTGTCGCGAACCTGGCAAGGTCTGCGCCCGCAGGAACACATGCTGGCTCCGCGCCTCCGCAGCCGCGTCTGCTCTCAAGACCCTACGAGGAGGAATCCCAATCTTCCTTTCAGTTGCCTCCCGCCCTGCTCGCTCAGATGAAGGTCAGGAGATGACGGTGCACACCAGATAACATTGAGTCAAACACTGCACGCACGAAACCACACTGACGCACACCAGCACCCGCACACACGTGGAATCACATGAACACAGGTCAGCACCTTTCGAGAGGCTCAACGAGGCGGAGGTGCTGAAGAGGGCACGGCCGAATCCGGCGAGACCGCCACAGCCTCGGGGTCGACTGGCCCCGGCGAGGCCTGCCCATGCGCAGACCTGTCGCAGGAGGACACCGACGCCGACGGCGCAGAGGACAACACGGCACTTGATCAGCAAACACACTCACAGGACGCAACCGACTGCGAAATCTGCAGGGACGTTTACGACGACGATGACATCGTCAGGGTCCTGCAGTGCGGGCACTATTTCCACGAGCCCTGCATCCTTCGGTGTCCCACCCCCCTCTCCCTGCGCCTGGTGAGCATCAAAATGGGTCCTGATGGCGGGCAAGCGTTGGCAGGTGGCTCCACACGCGAGGCTGCGAAGGTCTCCCGTTCGACTGCCCGCTGTGCCGCGGTCTCGTGATGGAGCCGGAGAGGCCGAGGACATTCGGTCAGTGCTGCACCGCAAGGCCTGCCGCCTACGCTCCGCCCGCATCGATGAGGCTTTGCGCCGGCTTACTGACAGAGATGCGGCCGCATCGCGCAGAGGTCTCGACACGCCGGGAGAGCGGTTGGTCGGCCGTTTTGTCGTGGGTCCCAGTGACCACCGTCACAGAGTTGTGGCGCGACACAGCAAGCGGCGAGACGCACGTGCGGGCCTTCGACGACCGCCGCATCCTGATCACCGGCCCGATGGTGCGGGCGCCGCAGCCCTACAACGGGTACCAGATTGTGGAGCGTCCCCGGGCCCGCGGGGGCGGCGGGGACGGGCCCGCTGCCCGGGCTCTGCCCGCCGAGCCGCGCTCCACACACGCGGTCACGGAGGCGCAGTACCTAGCGATGCCCGGCGTTGTGGCGGGTGGGGGCGCAGAGTGGCTGTGAGGCTGCCGGCGCACGGTCGCAGCGCCGTTGTCTGCCCAGGCGGCGCGGCGGCGGCGCAGGTCCGGGGTCGCCATGGGGTGCTTTACAGCTCATTAATAACAATAAAAGCCCACGCGCAAGGGGGAAACATCGGCCAGTTGGCGCCGACCTTGAGGGCTCTCGGGAACGGCTCCAAGCACACACGGCGCGCGGGGGCGCAGGAGGGGTGCGGCGGCGACGTGCGGCGGCGGGATGGAGCGACGCGGCGGGCGCAGATGACGCACGTGCCCCACACGCCCGCAGCCACGTGCAGCAGCTAGCGTGTGCCGCGCGTGAGCATGTCCGACCCGCGGCACCAGTACGTGGCCGTGCGCCTGGAGGCTGCGCTCGACGGGATCAAGTACTCCCCCAGCATCGTGAGCGTGTTCGACAATGCCAAGGTGCAGGAGGAGCTCGCCAAGTTCTATGCGGCAAACGGCCCGCCGTGCATTGCGTTCACCGTGGACAGGACCCCCGACGAGGAGACGCAGCAGCACAAGCTCAGCTTCTATTCGGGCGCGCCGAAGTCAAAGCCGGACACCAGGTCTGCGGCAAGGGCCCCATTGCACTGTTTCGCCTGGCCTGTGCTTGCAGTCGGGTCTGTGCTCGCGCCCTGCCCCGCAATGCGTCATCGCGGGCGCAGCTGACTGTGGGTGCCCGCGGCTGCAAATTGTCTGCGAGCAGCAAATGCGTGTACTTTACCAGGGCAAACCCGGCAAAGGCAGTCGACATCAAGACGGTGGACTCGGATTTGCTCTGCGGCGAGACTGTGGGCATGCCGCTGGAAAGTCTGCAGTCCATGATTACGAATGTGTTCCGTCCGTTGATTACCTCGCAGCAGGAGTGGGTCAAGTGCTCTGAAGATCAGGTAAAGCCAATGCTCTTGCCCCTGCCTTTTCCTCTGCACTGTCCCTGCTCGCAGATGCGGCCATGACCAGAGCGTACCCGGGCAGGCCAAGGAATTTATCACAGTCGTGAACAAGTTCGACACGTTTCTGGAGCAGTCGGTCGAGAGCATGAGCAAGGAGGTGGAGCTGCAGCAGCCGGATGCCAGGTATATGATCGATGACAGCCGGCCGGCGGCGACGATCCAGTCCGCGTGGGCGCGGGCTGCGATGGAAACCGACTTGGTCATGCACTACGAGGCCGTGGTCGAAAGTTGGTGCACCAACCTCGAGCGCCTGCTCATGGATAAACCCAAGGGCGAAACAGATGATGCGGACCCTAACAGCGAGTTCGAATTCTGGCGACAGCGCATGACCTACTTCAACAGCGTAGCCGAACAGCTGAAGCGCAAACAGTCAAAAAATATCATTGGTGTCTTGACAACCGCCAGGTCCAAGGTGCTCAAGAAATGGAAGGTGATCGACCACTCGATCACAGACGCACTGAACGAGGCCAAGGACAACAACAAGTACTTGTCTGCGATTGAAAAATACACTGAGCCGCTGTACAGTGCTAATCCATTGCTGGCAATGGATGTCCTTCCTGCACTCATCAACAATATCAAGATGATGCTGACTATCGCCCGTTACTACAGGTCTGAGTAGATACTCTCGGTTCTGCTGATGGTCCTGTGCTCATGAAGCCCCTGTGCTGACCACGTGTTGAAGGGGGCCCTGTACTGACCATCTTATTTGTGTGATGACAGTACGCCAGAGCACATGACAACCTTGTTCTTCAAGATTACGAATCAGATGATCACGATGTGCAAGAAGTACATCCAATTCCCAGGCCCAAATGCAACTGGGCGCAAGGTTGACTTATGGGAGCAGAAGTATTCAGATCTAATCCCGCGACTTGAACACTGTATCAAGCTGAACGAAACGTATCAGCAGTTGTACCATGCAGTTAAGGACAAACTTGCAACGCAGCCTAAAGGAAAACAGTTGGACTTGAACGAAAGCCGAATATTCGGCAAGATCGACCAATTTTGCAAGCGCGTCCAGAAGCTGAAGGATCTTTTCACAACCATCACGCAGTTCACTGACCTCTCTTCGCACAATTTGGAGGGGGTTGATCCGATGATGAAAACCTTCTTCTCCATGGCTGAAGACCTCAAGAAGAAAGGATACGATTTGTTAGACTACACCAAGAACGCGTTCGACCGAGATTTCCTAGAGTTCAACGTCAATGTTGGCGAGCTCGAGTCCAGTCTTGCGAATTTTATCAACTCTAGTTTTGACCACATTCATAGCACTGAGCGTGCTCTCGCGTTGCTTCGCACGTTCGACAACGCGATCCACAGAGATTCGCTCAAGGGGGATCTCGGCAGCAAGTACGCTGTCATTTTTAACAACTTTGGCCAGGACATTCTCGCCGTGCAATACTTATATGAGAAGAACAAAAATGCACCTCCGGTTATTCGCAATTCGGCGCCGATTGCCGGAAACGTTATGTGGGCACGACAGTTGCTCCGTCGCATCGAGGACCCAATGAAGATGTTCAAAAACAACAAGGCTCTTATGAACGGCAGAGATGCGCGAAGAATCAGCAAGATCTACAACAAGGTTGGCAAAGCTTTGATTGAATTCGAAATGCTCTGGGTACGCGCATGGTGCGAGTCGATCGAGGCTGCAAAGGCTGGTCTACAAGCCCCGCTGGTCGTGAAGCACCCGCGCACTGGAAAGCTCTTCGTGAATTTCGATCACGAAATTCTGAAGTTGATCCGAGACTCCAAATGCCTTCAGCGCATGCAGGGAGTCATTCCCGAGAGCGCTAAGATGGTGCTCTTGCAAGAGGACAAATTCAAATTGTACTATGCGGAGCTCAAGCATGTCCTATTGGAGCATGACCGGGTCTTGGGGCTCGTGATTCCAGTTATGAAACCCCTTATCACAGCACAATATGCGCATCTAGACAGCAAGATCGAGCCTGGGCTCAATTTGCTCACGTGGATGTCGCTTAACATCGATCAGTATGTATTGCGGGTCCAGATTGCAATCTCAAAATTCGAAGAACTTATATGCAAAATCAACGAGGCTGTCGACGTTCGCCTTGAGAAGAACTTGCGGCTTATCAGCAAAACCATGCTGGTAGATATCTCTGCAGAGAGCACTTTCACCCTTGATGCATTTGTTACCATGCAAGAGAAAGCCACAAAACGAAAGATCCAAATGATGGATGCAAAGAATCTGGAAGTAGAAAATGCAACCGAGGACTTGATCGCATTAGCTCGAAGTCACCCGTTGGAGGACACCCCTCCAGATCCGGAGTACGATGAAAAGGCCCAGAAGTTGAGGGACCACTACCAACGGCTTATGTATCTTGCAATTTTGAACGCGACGAAGCACTCCTTCTTTGCCCTGAAAAAGAGGCTGGCAAATCGAGGTGGCGGGCTTTCGGCCTTGACCGAGCAGCAAGCGAGACCTTTCTTTGATCTCAATGTCGAACTGTCGCTCCCCTCGATTACAATCAATCCTGGGCTTGAAGAAATCCAGGCGGCCATCAATCGATGTGGCCTCAATGTGTTGCGCTGCTCCAAACGAATTTGTCAGTGGGGTCAAGATCGTAGTAACGGCATCTCCTCTCTAAAAACCTTTCACGACAATATTGCTCAAGATAAGGAGATTGTCAAAATGGTCCTGCTGCTCACTGCAAGTGTCGAGCTGACGAAAAGGCAGGTACAAGAATACCTCGACTTCTTCATGAGCTACGACCACCTTTGGAAGACTGACAAGTCGCAGGCTTACTCAGCCTTCATGAGTTCTCCTGCGATGAAAAAGGGGCCAACTCTCGATGTCTTTGACGATGAGGTTACCAAGTACGATCGAATCGAACGGGAGATAGCGGATTTGCCAGCGAAAAGGCAGATCGGCTGCATGTGCCTGGATGCCACGCCTGTCAAGGACTCGCTACGCGCCGAGGCTGTGGCCTGGAAATCACAATATGCAAACAATCTACACAACCAGGCTCACGATGAATTGAATCAATTCTGCGATTTCATGAAAGAGGTTAGTTCCCCCTTTCGACTGCTCTGACGTGCTATTGCTCCTCCTTGACATGTGTAACGCGATTTGTTGTGCTCGACTCTCGAACAGGTGTGTCGCAAGCTGGACAGACCAGTCGAAGATCTTGACGATGTACGTCAAGTCATGGCTGTCCTCAAGAGCATTCGTGAACGAGAATCAGAGATTGACACGATGATTGTGCCGATCCAGAACAAATATGCGATGTTGCAACGATATGGGGTGTCCGTGGCGAAGCAAGAGCTGGACACTCTGGCCGACCTAAGGAATTCTTGGACAACTGTTCGCAGCGCAGCGATGGATGCGACCGATAAATTGAGCGAATTGCAAGGCGGATTCAAGAAGGACCTGATGGCGGATGTTAAAGTATTTGTCGAAGATGTGAAAGATTTCAGGAAAAATTTGGTAGAAAATGGACCTATGGTTCCAGGCCTTCCGCCCATGGAAGCGGCCGAGCGCTTGAACAAGTACAAACGATTGTTTTCAGAGCGCCAGAGAAAGTGGGAGTCGTACGTGGAAGGGGAGTCGCTGTTTGGGTTGCCCATCACCACGTACCCAGAGTTGGAGGAGTCGCAAAAGGAGCTTGAGCTGCTGGATAAGTTGTATGGGCTCTATGTCCAGGTCGTGCAGACCATCAAAGGTTACGGAAATTTAATGTGGCAAGACGTTGTGGCTCAAATCGACAGCATGTCCGAAACGGCAGGACAATTTCAAGCTCAGTGCAAGCGTATGCCCAAGCAGCTACGGGAGTGGGATGCTTATCATGAGCTCAGGAGTACGATTGATAATTTCTTCGAGGTTCTTCCCCTGCTGCAACAGCTCAGTCAATCGTCCATGCGTGTGAGGCACTGGGAAGCGATCCAACGGGTATGCGACAAGGAGCTGCCGATGGACGAACAAGGGCCGTCAGTTGACGGTTGCAAACTGCAGCATATCCTTGACATGGGAATGCTGAAGAACCTAGAAGAGATTGAAGACATCACCGGAGGCTCCTCCAAAGAGCTTCAGATCGAGGAGAAACTTGCAGGCATTGAAGAGATCTGGTTAGTAAACACTTTCCAGTTCCAGAATTTCAAGAATCGTGGCCCCATCATCTTGAGACCGAAGGAACTTGGGGAAATTATGGAATCCTTGGAAGACAGCCAGATGCAGCTTGGTTCCATGGCGAGCAACCGATATTCTGCCCCATTCCGTGAGAAGCTCCAAGGATGGATCGTATCGCTCTCTACTGTTTATGATATTGTTGAGCAGTGGATTGCGGTCCAGAACTTATGGATCTACATGGAGGCGGTGTTCTCAAGTGGTGACATCGCGAAGCAGTTGCCGCAGGAGGCAAAAAGATTCTCGGGAATCGACAAAAACTTTATGAAAATCACTCAGAAGGCGGTCGAAAATCCCAATTGCGTTGAATGCTGCTGTGGCAGCGACTTGATGAAGACGCTCCTGCCACACCTCATGGAGCAACTTGAGCTCTGCCAGAAATCCCTTACTGGTTATCTGGAAACAAAGCGTGCTCAATTCCCGCGCTTTTACTTCGTGTCAGATAATGTCCTGTTGGAAATTTTGAGCCAGGGCTCAGATCCGCATGCTATCGTGCAACATCTTCAGAACGTTTTTGACAGTTTAGCAGCTGTCACCTTTGAGAAGCAGAAGAAGAACTCCGCCATCACAATGGTCGCCAATGACTCTGAGTCCGTACCCTTCTCAGTGGCGATTGAACTCAAGGGCAACGTCGAGGACTATCTGGCAGACATCGTGAAAATGATGCAAGAAACGCTGCAAGACATTTGCCGTGACTGTGCTGCTGAGTGTGAGGGTATGACTGTGCAAGGCAGTGAAGGAGTGGTCGAGAAATTTCCAGCACAGGTTTGCATTTTAGCCATACAGTTTTCGTGGACGATTGATAATGAGGAGGCTCTGCTCAAGACCAAACACGACAAGACTGCTATGGCTGCCTGCAACAAGAAGGCTCTTGCAGTTCTTAACGAGTTGATTGGTATGACCGTTACGGACCTCACGAAACTGAACAGGACCAACGTTGAGACTCTTATTACGATCCAGGTACATCAGAAAGATATTTGTGACGATCTTGTGAAGAAAAAGGTCAAGGACCCTGGCGACTTCGAGTGGCAAAAACAAGCCAGATTCTATTGGCGATATGAGAAGGACACCACCGTGATCTCCATTTGCGACGTCGACTTTGATTACTGCTACGAATATCTGGGGTGCAAAGAGCGCTTGGTAATCACGCCACTTACGGACAGGTGCTACATTACTTTGTCCCAGGCCATCGGAATGTTCCTTGGAGGAGCTCCGGCGGGGCCCGCGGGTACTGGAAAGACGGAGACAACAAAAGACATGGGCAGGACACTTGGCATCTTTGTTGTCGTTTTCAATTGCTCTGACCAAATGGACTACAAGGCTCTCGGAAAGATTTACAAGGGCCTTGCCATGGCGGGGTGCTGGGGATGCTTTGATGAGTTTAATCGAATCGATCTTGACGTTCTCTCGGTGGCAGCCCAGCAAGTGGCGTGCGTCCTGACAGCGCAGAGGGAACGAAGGACAGAGTTCACTTTTGTGGATGGCCAAGTGGTGAACTTGAGGCCAGGCTGCTCTTATTTTATCACGATGAATCCAGGATATGCTGGGCGTCAAGAGCTCCCACAGAATTTAAAGAGTTTGTTCAGAGGTGTCTGCATGATGGTACCTGACTTCGGACTTATTATGAGGGTGAAGCTCGCATCTTGCGGCTATTTTGAAAATCAAATTATTGCCAAGAAATTTGATCTTCTATATCTCTTGTGCAAGCAGCAGCTCTCAAAGCAGACCCATTATGACTATGGTCTGCGAAATATCCTCTCGGTGCTGAGAACCGCTGGTACTGTCAAAAGGCAAAACCTTGAGGCGCCTGAAAAGCTGCTGATGATGAGGACTCTCCGTGACATGAACATTTCTAAAATGATTGCAGAGGACGTGCCTCTGTTCCTGTCTCTCATTGGCGACCTGTTCCCTAACATGGAAGCAGCAAAGGCAACTTTCCCGGAAATTGAAGGTGCTATGAAGAAGGCTTCTGCTGAAACAAACCTGCAATACGAGAAGGCACCGGAGTGGGCCTCCAAGTGCGTTCAGCTACTTGAGACATACTATGTTCGCCATGGCATCGGTGTGGTTGGCCCCACTGGTGCAGGCAAGACCACTATGATGGAGACTCTTGCTGCAGGGTTGTCTGCAGTCGATGTGAAGCACGTAATTATGCGTATGAACCCAAAGGCCATCACGGCGCCTCAGATGTTTGGGAAAATGGATGCGGCCACGGGCGACTGGACGGACGGTGTTTTTGCCGTTCTATGGCGGAAGGGAACTAAGGCAAAGAATCAAAATACTTGGATTTGCCTCGACGGGCCCGTGGATGCGATCTGGATCGAGAACTTGAACACTGTGTTGGACGACAACAAACTCCTGACTCTTGCCAACGGGGACCGCATTCCGATGAGTGCGTCAATGAAGGCCTTTTTTGAACCTGAGAATCTCATGAATGCCTCCCCAGCTACTGTCTCAAGGATGGGCATTATCTACGTGTCAATCACTATGTTGGGCTGGGAACCTTTGGTGCCATCGTGGTTGGCAACACGCCGACCAAAGGAGGCAGACATTCTGCAGCCGCTTCTAGACAAGTTCATTAAGCCGTTGCTCGAATGTGTAAACAAGCAGGTGAATGCTGTCATGTATTCGACAGACGGAATTTACGTGAATTCGTGCTTCAAGCTTCTGGAATCTCTGCTAGCATCTTCCGAGGCAAACAAAACAGTCTATCCAGAAAGCCACATGGAGAAGCTGTTTATTTATTCCATGTGCTGGTCATTAGGAGCATTGTTGGAACTCGATGATCGTGCAGTTTTTGACAGATGTTTGAGGGGTCTTACGGACCAGGCTCCTCCCCAAAAGGACGATACATGCTGGGAATACTATGTGACTGAGGCCGGGGAATGGGAACATTGGACCAAACAAGTTGTACCATGGCAGTATCCCAGTGACTATGACCCCAAATTTGCTGAATTGCTGATTCCCACTCTCGACAGTATCAGGTATCAATCAATTTTACAGATGTTGGTGCCGCAGGGGAAACCAGTTCTTTTTACCGGAAACTCTGGAGTGTCAAAGACAGCAACAATGTTGCAATATCTTCAAAACCTGGATGGTGAGACGTACAACCTGAAGATGACCCCATTTTCGTTTGTGACGACTCCGGAAATTTTCCAGCGAACCCTAGAAAGCTGCGTGGAGAAGCGGCAAGGCAAGACATTCGGTCCTCCTGGCGGCAAGAAATGTGCATTTTTTGTTGACGATATCAGCATGCCGGTGATCAACAGCTGGGGTGATCAAATCACAAACGAAATCGTCAGACAGGCCATCAATGAAGTGGGCTGTTACAGTCTCGACAAGCCTGGTGACTGGAAAATTATCATCGACATTTGTTATTGTGCTGCCATGGTTCATCCCGGTGGGGGTCGCAACGACATTCCTAATCGATTGAAGCGGCAATTTGTGCTATTGAATGTGACAATGCCTTCTTTGACTGCCATTGACAATATTTTTGGATCCATCATCCGTGGCCGCCTGGCGCCGGGTCTTGTCGATCCATCAATAGCAGAGGTAGCATCCAAACTCACAGATGCCACGATTTATCTTTGGCAAAAAGTGCAAGCAAAAATGCTGCCGACGCCAGCAAAATTCCACTACATGTTCAACATGCGCGAACTCTCACGTGTCTTTGCAGGCATATTTGAGGCACCTCGGGTGTCGATCAAGGATGATGTGTATCTTGTCAGGCTTTGGCGTCATGAATGTGAGCGAGTTTTTGTGGACAAGCTCATCAATCAGGCTGATAAAGATTGGACGAGCGAAATGATCATGAGCACAATATCTGAGTGCCTCGGTTCGGATTATACCTCGCAAGTTCAAGGCAACTGCTACTTTGTAAATTTCCTGCAGGATCCAGAGTACGATGACGATGGTGTCTGTGTGGAGGAGCGCCCTAAACTGTACGAATACGTGGTCGACATAAATTATGTGAGGGAGAAAGCGCTTCAATTTCAGAAACAGCACAATGAGGAAACCAAGGCTGGCAAATTGGAGCTCGTATTGTTTGAGTACGCGCTTGAGCATTTGATGCGCATTAGCCGTCTAATCAACATGGACAGAGGTTCTGCAATGCTAGTAGGCGTAGGTGGGTCTGGAAAGCAGAGCATCACCAAATTGGCTTCGTTCATTGCCGGAAATTTCATTTTCCAGATTACAATCACAAAGTTTTACGGAGTGACGAATCTGTTCGAAGACATCAAGTTGCTCTACAGGACTGCTGGCGTCAAAGGCCAGCCAGTGACCTTTATTTTCACGGACGCTGAGGTGAAAGACGAAGGATTCTTGGAATACATCAATCAGATCCTAGCCACTGGCGAAGTTTCAAACCTCTTCGCGAAAGATGAGATCGATGCGATCCTGGGTGATTGCAGGCCAATAGCTAAAAAGCTGCACAAGGGCTTTATTGACACCGCAGACAACTTGATGAAATTCTTCATGGACAGAGTTCGAAACAATCTGCACCTTTGTCTGTGCATGTCACCTGTCGGTGATACGCTTGCAAGCCGATCGAGGAAGTTCCCAGGAGTCATCAACTGTACGACTGTGGACTGGTTCTTGGCCTGGCCAACAGAGGGGTTGCACAACGTTTCGGAAAAGTTCATTTCCGACTTCGAAATGGCAACTGATGAAAAGGGCAAGACGGCACTTATGACCCACATGGCCAATGTCCACAGTATTGTAGGGAGCACAACCATAGAATATTTTGAAAAGTACCGCAGAAATGTGTATGTGACGCCCAAATCTTACTTGTCGTTCCTGAAGTCTTATCAAGTGTTGTACAAGGAAAAGTATAGCGCAATCAACTCGCTTGCTGACAAGATCAACAATGGTCTCTTGAAATTGCGTGAAGCGCAGGAGGATGTGTCCAACATGAAGGTGACGTTGGCCGCAGCTGAAGTGACACTTGCTGAGGCATCGAAAAAGTCAGCAGAGCTCATCAAAGAAATCGCTGTCAACACAGCTGCAGCTGATAAGACGAAGGCAGAAGTGAAGATCATTGCTGATGCCGCCTTTGAAAAGGCCACAACAATTGGCGCTGAAAAGGAAGAGGTTGAGAAAGATCTGGAGGCAGCAAAGCCGGCGCTATTGGAAGCGGAGAATGCCCTGAATGCTATCAAGCCAGAAGACATCAAGAATTTGAAGGCACTAAAAAATCCGCCAATCGTCATCAAAATCATTTTCGATGGCGTGCTTCTGTTGCGGCGGAGGTTCATTCCAAAGTGCAAGGCTGTGGAGCTGCAGCCCAAAATCCTTGGCTACGAGGATGCATACAAGCCGTGGGCCTTCAACATGATGACTGAGAACACATTCTTGGTTGATCTGCAGCAATTCCCGAAAGAGATGATCACCGACGAAGATTGCGAGCTTCTGCAACCGTATGTGCAGCACCAGCTGTTCACGGTAGAGGCAGCCCAGAAGGCGTCTGGCATGGCCGTGGGACTGTGCAAGTGGGTGAGGGCAATGGTGACTTATCACGAAATCGCCAAGGTTGTCATACCAAAAATGGATTCCCTTCGACTCAAAGAGGCCGAACTTGCAGCTGCGAACAAGAAGCTCAGCGATGCGAATGCCGAATTGCAAAAAGCGCAGGACGCTCTGGACGCAATGCAGTTGAAATTCGACACGGCCATGGCCGATAAGCAAAAACTTCAAGACGAGGCAGACCTGACCAAAAAGCGCATGGACGCAGCGAATGCACTGATTAGTGGGTTGGCGGGAGAGAAAGTGCGGTGGACTGAACAATCTGCAGAATTTGCAGATGAAATTAGTCGCCTCGTAGGTGATTGTGCACTTGCGTGTGCTTTCATGTCTTACTGCGGTCCTTTTAACAAGACTTTCAGGGATAAGTTGGTCCAAGAGTACTTCATAGAAGATATGACTAAGATTGGAGTGCCATTTACAAAGAATCTCAGCCTCATCGACATGCTCACAAATGATGCACTTCGCGGAGAATGGAATTTGCAGGGCTTACCCACAGATGATCTCTCGGTTCAGAATGGAATACTTACGACCAAAGCCAGTCGATATCCTATCATGATCGATCCCCAGGGACAGGGATTGCAATGGACTCGTGCAAAGGACGCTGCGAATGGTCTGAAAGAGACTAGTTTCTCCGATAGAGCCTTCCGTCAAAATTTGGAGGACTGTCTTGCGTATGGGAACACATTGTTGCTAGCAAATGTGGAAGAAGAGCTCGATCCTGTGCTGGACCCAGTACTGGACAAACTTTTCATGAAAAAAGGCAAGCAGTGTGTTGTACAACTCGGGGACAAAGAATGCGATGTTGAACCTGAAAATTTCCAACTGACAATTACTTCGCGAATGCCGAATCCACACTTTACCCCAGAGCTGTCGGCGCGCGTGACCGTCATCGATTTCACTGTGACATTGCAGGGACTAGAGGACCAGCTATTGGCTCGTGTAGTGCTCCAAGAGAAACCGGAGCTGCAAGAGGAGCGCACTAAGCTTCTTCAAGAGGTCAATGCGTACAAGAAAAAAATCATGGAATTGCAAGATGACCTCCTCTTTCGTCTTGCAAACTGTTCCGGATCTCTCTTGGACGACCCAGAGATCATTGATGTGCTCAACATCACAAAGAAGACTTCGGCAGATGTTCAAGAAAAACTCAAGAATGCTCGCGAAGCCGAGACTCGCATCACGACAGCTTGCGAAGAATTCAGGCCTGTAGCAAACAGGGGCAGCGTTTTGTACTTCTTGATCGCAGAGATGTCGAGCATCGACGTGATGTATCAGACCTCGTTGAACCAGTTTGTTGAAATTTTCCAGGCATCCATGATCAACGCCGCCAAAGCCGCGATACCTGCGAAAAGGATCGGAAACGTCATTGAAGAGCTCACCTTTTCTACATTCCTGTACATCAGCCGTGGTCTGTTCGAAAAGCACAAGGCCGTGTTTGCCCTTCTGCTGGCATTGAAGTGCCAACTTGTGTCGGGAGCTATTACGCCAGATCACTTCAATGTATTCCTGAAAGCAGGTGCAGCACTAGACATCAATGCAGAAAAGAAGAAGCCCAAGCACTGGGTTCCCGACGGCGTCTGGCTCAACTGCATTGAGCTGTCTAAGACGATTCCAGTTTTCAGAGACCTCCCGGAGATTATTGGTCACAACGACAGCCTGTGGCAAAAGTGGTATGACGAAGAAGCACCAGAAGCAGCACCTGCACCTGAAATCGGCGACCGACTGGACGCAATGCACAAGCTTCTGCTCATTCGCTCTATGCGCGTGGATCGTACGATGATAGTCGCTCAAGAGTATATCTGCAACACGTTGGGGCAGAAATATGTGGACTCGCACCCGCTAAATGTGGAATCCATGCATGGTGAAAGTTCCGAGCGTATTCCTCTCATCTGCATTCTCTCAATGGGATCTGACCCCACTGATTTGATTATGGGACTTGCTAAGAAGAAAAAGAAAGAAGTTCAGTCTGTCTCTATGGGACAGGGCCAGGAAGTTACTGCACGCAGGTACGTTGAAACGGGGATTGCAAACGGTAGCTGGGTTCTGCTTCAAAATACGCACCTTGGCCTCAAGTACTTGGAAGAACTCGAAGGGCTGATTTCTAAGCTCGAGGAGGTCGAACCAGAATTTCGGGTGTGGATTACAGCTGAACCTCACCCTAAGTTTCCCATTGGACTGCTGCAGATGTCCATTAAGTTTACCAACGAGGCGCCTGTCGGCATGAAGGCTGGCATGAAACGGTCTTACGCTTGGATTAATCAGGACATGCTGGACACGGTGCCACGATCAGAGTGGAAAACGCTGCTTTGGGTGCTCTGTCACTGCCATAGTGTACTGCAGGAACGACGGAAGTACGGTGCAATCGGCTGGACCGTGCCATATGAGTTTAACCAGTCCGATCTGAATGCGTGCGCACTCTTTTTGCAAAACCACTTACTGGACATGGATGCCAAGAAGGCAAAAGATGTCACGTGGAGCACGGTGCGCTACATGATTTCAGAAATCCAGTATGGTGGGAGGATCACTGACGACTGGGACAGAAGGCAAATGAATACTTTCGCAGAGAAGTATTTTGCACAACCGAGTCTGGTGCCCGGAAATTCACTGCATCAAGGCTATGCTATCCCAGCCGGCAACGACGTCAACATTTACAGAAACGCTATCGAGAAGGATCTTCCAGAAGTAGACAGTCCAGAAGTATTTGGTCTGAATCTCAATGCCGACTTGCAATTCCGGGAGTCGCAGGCGTTGGAAGTGTTTGATACTATTCTCGAGACCCAACCCAAAGGCGGTGGTGGCGGTGGCGGCAAGTCGAGGGAAGAAATCGTGACTGAAATGTGCGTCGATTTGCTCGCCAAACTCCCGCATGATTTTTCCAAGGAAGACTTGCGGATTGGACTCAACAAGATGGGCATTACAAAGCCCATCAATATCTGCTTTAAGCAGGAGGTGGACGTGCTCCTCGGGTCCCTGCGTGTTGTTCGTAAAACGCTGAAAGACCTTCAGCTTGCGATTGCTGGCACCATAGTCATGAGTGACACGCTCGCAGACGCTCTGAATGCCATGTTCACGGCCAAGGTCCCAAGCGCTTGGCTCAAAAATGCATGGTTTTCGCCGACCGTAGGCCTCTGGTATGGTATCCTGCTTGCTCGTTTCGAGCAATGGGACAAATGGCTCAGACTTGGACGCCCGAAGTCGTTCTGGCTACCGGGATTTGCCAACGGTCAGGGCTTTTTGACTGCCATGTTGCAAGAGGTAACCAGAGCTCGGGACAAGTGGGCGTTGGACGACGTCGTTATGTTCACTGAAGTCACAAAATTCGAAGACACCGATGTGCGCGAACCGCCCCCGGAGGGCATCTATGTTCATGGACTGTATTTGGAGGGTTGCACCTGGAGCAAGAAGGAGACGAGTCTCGTAGACGCCCCCCCGAAGGTGTTGGTGTCGCCGCTGCCCGTCCTTTTCGTCACAGGTGTCCAGCGATCACAGAAAAAGGTCGATTATATGACCTACGAGTGCCCGGTTTACTTTCGCTTTGACCCGCGAAAGCGTGGGATGACAGCAGCGCAGCCCAACTTCATGTTTGCGCCTGACCTGAAGACCAACGAACCTCCGTCTAAATGGATTCTGCGAGGCGTCGCGCTTCTGACATACCCGGGCGATTGATTACACATTTACCGCTGTCGTCATCAAGTGACAGGACGTTGGGCTCTTTAGTTCGCTGTAATATTTGATTGTAATAAATCGTTTTTAATGTAATCTCTCTCTCTCACGCAAAGAATCTCCTTCAGTCAATTTCGAACACCATTTTCTCTGCACAGGCCGAAGTTGGAAGAAGATGCAGACAGAGATTGAGACGTGCTGACGCGGGCATTGAGCTCATTGCGGCCATGATACGCCTTGAATATAATTTGTCGGTTGTCGATCTGCACTGTGAACATACATCCATGTTGAAATGTCGCACAAGGGATTTCTCGCGCGTTCTGCAATGAGCCTTGTGCTAAATTCACTTGAAAATGAGACACTTCGCATTTACTGATCACTGTTGTTAGGAACGACAAACGCGTGGAAACAGTGAACCATAATTGCGGGCCCGCATCCTGGTGCATGTTTGCCGCAATAGTGGCGACAGTCACCACTCAGTGTGACTGGTCTTGAGGTCACGCACGCATTACAGTTTCCTGTCAGCCTCTTAGCAGGTGCTATGTCTTGCGAAACTCTCGCACTTCCGTCCTCCCACCTTCCCGCCCTCTCCCTCTCCTTCCCTTGCTCCCATCCTTTCTTTTTGAATCTTCCCCGCCGCCCTTCCTCACTGCCCAAGGTTTGCGATCAATCGACGTGGGCATCGAGATTTGCCTCCTTGACCTTGAGCGTCTTGCTTCCGCCGTCCAGGAGCACTAGCCATCTGTCACCCTCCTGCTCCACGCATTCACACACGGGGGGTTTACGTGTGGCTTAGGGGTTAGGTGTGGCTTAGGCACAGCTGTGCCGGAGGCTACACCGCACACACACACACACACACACACCATTTCACACACCTTGCCCCGGAGAACACCAAGCTGGCCATTATACTCGGGCGCACCCGCCAGGCCTCTGATCCGCACCCGCTGCCCATGCCGCAGACCAGAATCGCTCCACGCCGCGTGCTCCTCATGAACACCTCCGCCGCCGCCGCCGCTGCCGCCGCCGCCGCCTCCTCCTCCTCCTCTTCCTTGACGAGGCCCGCGGCCAGGCCGTCGAGCTCCTCGAGCCGTTGCAACGCCCCGAGTGCCTCCTGCAGCCCGCTGCAGAGAAAGGCGAGCTCTCCGTCGCCTAAAAACAAGACGCATGCGGGTGTGAATCAAGTATACACACACACACACACACACACACACACAAACACAAACACACA
>Ga0115006_10000750_pt1 | contig 18548 bp, 11 predicted proteins | sample ArcOceMetagenome_3_FD_88943 | JGI IMG/M metagenome (GOLD analysis project Ga0115006, IMG submission 88943) | Marine eukaryotic phytoplankton communities from Arctic Ocean - Arctic Ocean- Svalbard ARC20M Metagenome | ecosystem: Environmental > Aquatic > Marine > Oceanic | place: Arctic Ocean...
AGCGAACACGGGGGGAGAAAAGCGTGGACAGCAATCAAGGGCCAACGTTCGTGCTTCGTGGGGAGGCTACACACGTCACACGTTACACAGAGGTGCGCGGCTCGAGCCGGCGGGGTTCAGTAACACAGGTAAGTGAGCAACGCGCTCACTCGGTAGGGTCTCAGCCGCCGCGGCGGCCGGCGTCGCGCCGTTGACGCGGGTCTTGAGCGGCACGATCTCCTCCACGATGTGCGCCGCGTCCGCGAAGACGGCCGCGGTGTGACGATCGCAGAGCAAGAGAGGTGTGACTGTGTGGTGCGTTGACGTGAAGCTGAACTCTCCTAAACAGTTCCGCGTAATAACCGTTAACCCAAGAACGACTCGCGCGAGGAGAACCTACACCTGTGTGCCACACCAACGAACCACAGCACGCAACCAGATCACAACTGGAACACAATTCGTAAGCAACACGGTCAGAATATACAAAGGAAACATCACTTGCGGGGGAAGAAAGTAGGTGCGTGCGCCGCCGCGCCGCTCAAACGATGCGCAGATCTGCGTCCGCGTAGCCGCAGGACGCCTTGTGCTCGTCGAAGACCTCCCTCAAACCCTGGACAAAGGCAGCGTGGTAGTGGTCGACAATCTCGCTCGTCGGCTCGGGCACCAGCGGCACGGGGATCGGCTTGCCGACGCAGTGGACGAGCTTGACGCGATTCGGGAGGAAGGGGAGCAGATAGCTCCGGCCGACGGCGAGAGTGAGGGCGATGCCGAGCTTGCTGACGAGCCATCTGCGTACCGCCAAGGGTTAGGTTACGGTTAGGGTTGGCTGAGCCGTCTCGCCAGCCCTAAACCTAATCCTTACGGCTAGCCCTAACTCGAATCCTAGCCGTCACCTGCGTGCCGCCAAGGCGCACGAGCTCTGGTAGTATAGATCGCTCTCTCCGAAGCAGTAGCACGGCACGAGCGCTACCCCGAAGCGCAGCGCCAGCCTGACGTGTCCCTTGCGCCGCCGCACGAAGGCAATGTGCTGGCGACGGTCAGGGTCAGGGTCAGGGTTATCGAATCAACTCTGAGCCTGAGCCTGAGCCTGAGCCTGAGCCTGAGCCTGAGCCTGAGCCTGAGCCTGAGCCTGAGCCTGTGCCTGTGCCTGAGCCTGAGCCTAGCCCTAACCCTGACCCTTAGCGGTCTAAGGCGTGGCGTACAGGCGTGCCTCCCCTGGCTGAGCGAGCAGCTGCTCTTGCTCGCCGCCGACCAGCACGCCCACGGAGTAGCCCTCGCTGAGCATCCGCGCCGCCACCGCTCGGTCGGCGTCCACCGCGCCCGCGCGCAGCGCCTGGACACACAGGGGTACAGCCTGTATGCACATGGTTACGGCCTGGGCGCTCAGGATTGCAGCCTCAGACACACAGGGTTGCAGTCCGTGAGCCGCACCATCTCGCGCAGGATCGGAATGCGGAACAGGACGGCTGCGGCAAGGTCTCGGCGAGATTCGATGGGCGAGAGGTCGCTGAAGGCCTTGCCCTTCTCGCAGACGGCCGGGCACATCATCGTGCCGATATGATGCAGGCTCATGACGCCATGTGGGTGCGACCCAAAGATGAAGCGCGCGGATGCGTCCGGAAAGTCCTCCTTGCGGAAGCGTGACTCCGCAAGCGGCAGGCCGATCAACTTCCGCCAGACGAACGACCAGACCCAGTGAGAGCCAAAGGAAGGGCTGCACTTCCTACCCGTCTGCGGTGCCCCATTGAAGTACAGCGGCAGGTAGCACGCGACGAGAAGAGCCACACACGAACACACCGCGGTGTCCATGTCGCCAGGGAAGGGCCTGCAGCAGGCGCAGGTGGAGGGGCTGACGCTGCGCGTGGCCGACACCACCACGGGCTACTTCGGCGTGCACCTCCACAAGCCCGGCACGCCCAAGCCCTATCTGGCGCGGGTGATCCTGGGCGCCTTCGCCTCGGCCGAGGAGGCGGCGCTGTCCGTCGCGCGCTCGCCTCCTGCCATCTGAGGCCTGCAGCGCCCCAGATTCGTAGTTAGCAGGGTTAACGAATAGGGGTAGTAATCTTTTTAAATAAAGCTCTGACATCTGAATATGATGACAAGATTCATAGTAGCGCTCAGGCTGGGCCAACGAGAGGGAGCCCGAACGGAACGAGGCGTCTGTGCATATACAAAAACTATGAATCTTGTCTACAAGCAATGTATATCATACTTCGAGTCATAGGAAGCATTCGCCCGGTAGGGCTTGGGCGTGCCGGGCTTGTGGAGGTGCACGCCGAAGATAGATAGATAGATAGATAGATAGATAGATAGATAGATTTCGTGCTGTCGCACTGAAGGGTGGTAGCAGGCCAACGAGGGTCAAGCGCGGAGGAGCGTCCGGGGCGAATATTTATGCGCATCACCAGCGGGTCACCGGAGGGCGATGTCGCAGGAAGCTAAAGAACGTTTGCTACCACCACGGCTCAACAGCGCTGCGCGCCGACTCGAGCGGCGTGCCTGGCTTCGAGCACTCCTTGTAAAAGAGGCCCGTGCCGCAACCGAGCTCGCCGAAGAGCAGCTTGAGCACGACGTCCGCACCCAGCGCAGCGTCCTTGGGCTGACGCGTGGTGTAGACGGCGTCCGGCCCAGCAATCTCGGTGCGGCAAAAGCCCGGCGAGCACGCGTTGACGAGAAGGCCCGGTGCCTGGGTCAGCGGCGGCGGCCAGCGTGTTTGGCCGCGCCTCGGACAGGCTCCAGGGCTGCGCTGCGGGGCCCAAGCGGCCGTAGCTCTGCTGTGGAGCCCAGAGAGGGCTGTAGTGCGTAAGCAGGAGAGCCGTAAGTGGCCAGGCCTACCACTGCCAGGACGGCGCGGCTTAGTCCATGCTGCAGTGCCTGGCGCGCCACGAGCCGCGTGTAGAAGTTGACGCCCGCCTTGCTCAGGCCGTAGATGGGCGTGTCGGCCGGCTCGCGCGGGAGGGCCGCGGCCGCCTGCGCGAGCTGCAAGATCGTAGCTCGCAACGTGTGCACGTCGGCTGCAGCGTCCAGCACGGCGCGGTCAGCGTCGACCAGCGAGGCGGTGGCTCTGGTCCCGGCGCCCGAGGACACGTTGATGATCCGCCCGCCTTCACGGAGCAGCGGAAGGAAGCTCTCTGTGGCAGCGATCACGCCGCCTACGTTGACGCTCAGCGTGGGCTCGACAATGCTGGCGAGGTCGCAGCCGTCGCGCTCGAGCAGGACGCCTGCGTTGTTGACGAGCGCGTCGAGTGGGCTGCTCGCCGAGCACGCGGCCGCGACGGTTGAGGCCGCAGCTGCAACGGTGGCGCTCTTTGTGACGTCGATCTCCACCGGCACCACCTGGATGCTGCCGCAGCTGAGCGCGGCTGCTAGCGCCGCGCCTCTGTGCATGTCGCGGCAGCCGAGATATATAACGTGCTCGCCACCTCGAGCAGCGATGGCTTCGGCGATCGCGCGGCCGAGGCCACGCGTGGCACCCGTGACGAGAACGCGCATCGGGCGACGGGCCGACTCCGCCCTTGGCGCGCGAGGGAGGCAACCCAGCGAACCCGACCTGTGTTATGCATCCGCACACGCTGCTATCCACGGCTCCACAGGTCCAACCTATTGGGCGAAGGGTCCTCGATTTCCAAGAGCACGTCAAACGCGATCGCGTCCAGTGCAGCGTTGGCCTCGATGGCTTCGACACCGGCGTAGTGCCTCCCATCCGTGGTCGTGTCGCACTTCCCAGTTGTGATGGCGTGCCCGTCGACCAATCGAATCGGTCTGAGCGTGCCGTCGTTCAAGACGGTGGCTTCCCGCTGCGCGAGGCTTTGCGCCCCATGGGCCGACAGCAGCGTCGCATTGAAGCCGATGCGTTGGTAGTTATCGATGGGCGCACAATGCTCTTGGGGGCCGTCGACGCAGCCAAAGCAGCCTTGCTCGTCGCCACTAGCACACGCCGTCGCCCGTGCTTGGATCCCGCTCGGCAGCTTCTCATCACACACGGCGTGCGTGTTAAAGTAGGCCATCTTCGTGGCAGGCCGCACGAAGTCCTGAAGGAGCTTGAGCGCGCTCCGCAAACGCTCCTCAAAGAGATCGGCAGCAACATAAGGTCGCAGCTGGCCATACGAGCGGGTCTCCTCGTCGTGCAAATGGTGGAGGCCGGCCCCGCCGAGGTAGACAAGTGCCGGGCTCTCCAGCTCGGTGTACAAATAAGGCGCAGTCCGAAGCACTTGCATCACAGCCATCGCCGATGAAACCTGGAGGAGAGACCGAGTGCACACGACGGAGATGAAGGAAATGTTGTAGCCCTGTATGCTCCCCCGCGTGCGCAGCATGGACGGCCTGTCGCAAAAGTCACCTCCGTCAACTGAGGCACGGCTTCCGGGAGGGAAGTCGCTCGGCACGATCTTCGCCAAGTCCAGTGCTTGGGCACTGCCATCCCAGGTGGCCTGCCGAACATATGTCCCGGCTTCGGCTTCTTGTTGCAGCATTCGCGAGAACCACGCAACCTGACGCAGCATCGTCGAGTCGCCTTGGCAGTAAATCGTGACGGATGGCCCGTGCCCCGTCTTCTGGAGTGCTGTTACGAGGCGCGCGGCGCCTTCGCGGTAGCCGCCCTCCTCGGTCGCAACGCTCGGTTGGTCTAAGCTCAGGTCGTCGTGTCGGGTCTCATCCTCCCCCGGCCCATCGCTGCCTCGTGGCACGGAGTTCTGCTGCACAAACCCTTGACAACAATGCGGCCAACAGATGGAGCCATCACCAGCGCCACCACAAGCATCCGCCTTAGCCCAAGCACAGTCACACGCGTCAGGCGAGTACAGCAGCGCTGCCGTTTGGTCTGTTTGCCCTGCACCGGCCACGACGCGAGTGAGCAGCCAGGCGGCCATCGACTGCTTGCTAGCTATAGTTTAGACCCCAGTGGGGTGGCCAGCCTCCTGCAGGACCGAGAGAACTTTCCCAAAAGGGAAAATCCATGACGGCGCCGTCACCGTCGCCGTCGCCGTCGCCGTCGCCGCCCTGGCGGCTGCCGCTGTCGCCGTTGCCATCGCCTCCGTCGCTGGCGCCGCCATCGCTCCTGGTGCAAGGGAAGTGCCAGTGCGGAGACAGCCACCCGTTCTGCGCCGTCAATGGCTGGTGTTACCAGTCCTCTATATCACCCCACTGGGACTCAGCAGCGTGCAAGGGTACGTGCGAGGCAGAACCAGCGGACAAACTGTCGACCAACCTGTTGTCGCCGCCAGCGTTGCTGACGCCGACGCCACCGCCACCATCGCCACCGCCGCCGCCATTGTCGCCGCTCCTGGAGGCGGGAAGGTGCCAGTGCAGAGACGGCCACCCGTTCTGCCACGTCAATGGCTGGTGCTACCAGTCCTCTACTTCGCCCCTTTGGGATAACTCGTGCAAGGGCGGATGCGAGACACAAGCACCTGCGTGCGAGGGCGGGTGCGAGACACAAACACCTGACAAGCCGTCTATCAGACTGCCGAACAGGACGCACCTGGTCTTCAACCACCTGCCCAAGTGCGCGGGTACCGAGCTCGCCGCGGTTCTCGAGGAGTGCTTGCCCACCGGCGCGCTCACAGTCGTCGGCGAGTTTGCCCGCACCAGCACCTCAAGCCAGCAGCGCAGCTTTATCGTGAGCAGCATCCGGGAGCCGTGCAGCGCCTACCTGAGCCTTTGGGCTTACGGCGTTGCAGGCCTGGGCAAGTTCCGGGAGGACTGCGCCACCCCCGAACTCTACTACCCACCCGACGGCAACCCGAGCGCCGCCCTCCACGCCGACATGTTCCACTCGTGGCTGACGACGCCAGCAAGGGCAGCGTTTCAGAAGCGCTTCGACACTTCGTTTCCCGACCCGTCGGCCGTTGACTGCTGGGTTCGCGTCGAGCGCCTTGATACAGACCTGCTGCACTGCCTGCAGGCCTTCGAGGTGCGCCGTTGCCGCCCGTAGATGAGCTGCGCCCGTCGCACCTCAGCCCGAATCCCGACTTGCACAAGCACGCCTCTCACAAACATGCCTCTCCGTGTCCGCGCGGCAGGCGCAGGGCGGCGGGCCCGTGGACTGGGCGAAAGTGGAGGTTGGCCTGCTTGGCCTGCACCGCACCGGCCTCGACATGGTCAGCTCACCGGGTGGAGCAGAGTACGCTCGTTGGCGCCGCGCAAAGGGCGACTCGCCGCTGCAACCGTCGCCGGAGGGGCCTGAGACAAACTTGCAGATCAACCCATCGACGCACGACGAGTGCAACGCCTACTTTGATCAGAACACCTCTCGCCTCGTCATGCAAGAGCAAGAGGCCATATACCGTGCGTTTGGATACGTGCGGCGTGCCCCGAGCGCCCACGCCCCCTCCGCAACCCTCCCCACTCGCTCATCCCCCCACGCCCGCCCCCACCCCCACCCACCCTGCGCGTCCACCCGGATCCCCTGCCCAGTCCACCACACCCTTACCACCCAGCCGTATCTCGTTCCGTGCGCAGGTTCAGTGCTGCGGCAAGGGAGGAGCATCCACCAATCAGCCGTCGTTCGAGAGCGGGGCAGGGCGCACTGACCTTCTGCGGTCGCTTGAGGCTCCGGCAACGGATTGGGACGAGAGGTCGCAAGGTAGAGAACGCACGGACGCCGGGGAAGTATAGCGCTATACATTGGTTTATAAGAATAATATTTGAACATTCGATTTGTTCCATGGTTCGTCGTTCTTCGGTAATATTTCGGATCGAGACACACCCCGTGACGCGCAATCGAATATATATATGGTGGGTGGGAGTTGTAAGCCGGAACGCGTCCAAAACTATATATCGGATAACTCAATGTGTACTTTAAATACGTTACGCTGTGCGCCGTCCGCCGTGCCCTCGGCCTCCTAGCTCCTGCGCACGGCGCTAGCTGGCTAGCACCACGCCGCCCAGCCGTCGAACATGCGGCAGAGGTTCTCTTCGCTGCGTGCCGCCTCAAGCAGCTGGTGCACCTGTAGTAAGTTACGGAAGTTGGAAGTTACAGTAAGTTAGTCAGTCAGTCAGGTAGCATGCACCACATGCACATGCACATGTCACATGTGCGGCGCGCCTGCGCCTCGACCGCCAGCCGCTGCCGCGCCTCAGCAACACCGCGCAGCTTCTCCTGGGCCCCGAGTCGCACGTGCTCAGTCTCGGGGGGCGAGGGGCTGCAGCCTCTAGCACGTAGGGCTACAGCCACTAGCACGCAGGGCTGCAGCTTCTAGCACGCAGGGCTGCAGCCAAGGGCTGCAGCTTCTAGCACGCAGGGCTGCGGCCTCTCCTGCGTCTCAAGCAGCACGTGCTCTGCCTCACGGTTGGTCGTCTCGAGCTCCGAGCTCTCTATCTCCGCACCCACCGCCGCGCCCGCTGACCCTGCCGAGGACGTCGATCCCTCTCCGCCGACCGCGCCACCCAAGCCGGCCGCGCCGCCTAAGCCGGCTGCGCCACCAGCTGCTGACGATCGCCGGCCACGAGGGTGAACGAGCGGCGGCGGCGGCGGCGGGGCGGCAGCGGCGGCGGCAGCGGTTGCGACCGCTTGCTTGGCGGCCGTCTGCTTGGCAGCGCCCTTGGCGAGGGGGCTGAAGCTCCACTTGTGCAGCGGAGAGCGCACGAAGACCTCGAGCACCGTCAGCAGTGGCTCCGTCGAGTCGCGCAGCACGCGCATGCACTGCTCGGCGGCGCCACGCATCACGCCCTCGACGCCGCACACGCCCAGCCCCGCCTCGAGGTCACGCGTCAGCCGGAAGGGGACTCGTTCAGGCGTTGGAAGCAGCCTCCCCGCACCGAAGGCGATGCCGAGGTCGATGTGCACTAGCTCGGCCGAGTTGTTGTCGATCAGGATGTTGGAGGCGTGCCGGTCGCCCAGCCCCAGCACGAAGCCAACCATCGAGCCGGCGGCGAGCGAGCGTGCGTAGGCGAGCCGGCGCTCGAACCACGCCGCAGGGTGAGGCCACCTCTCGAGGAAGAGCAGGTGCATGACCGGGTGGAAGTGCTTCGATACATTCTGATACTCCTTGAGCAGGTGCTTCGCCGCCGCGGCGGGCGCCATTGTGTCGGCCATCTTGCGCGCGGCCGACATGGTGTTGCGGCACTCCTGGCTAGTCCAGTCGCCCGAGGACGCTGGCCGGTGACGGTCGTGCCCCTTTACCAGCCAGTTGGAGACGGGCATCGTGTTGTCCACCCACTGCAGCACGCCTGCCGTCGGGGCGAGCGGCACGACGCGGTACGCGCGCATGTGCAGCGCGCGCTTGCGTGCCGCGACGTCGCGCCGTAGCAGTACGTTGACGAGTGTGAAGACCTGCTGCATCACCGCGTCCTGCCGAAGGTCATCCTTGCCCTTGACGAGTTGCTTGCTCACGCTACCGTCGCTGCCGATGCACTCAACGATCTTGGGCAGGTTGATACCGCCCGCCGTGTCGATCGTCGCCGGCTCTCGTGCCGGCATGCCGCTGCCGCCACCGCCGCGCACCGCCGCCGCGCCAATCGCACCAAAGCCCGCGACGTAGATCGGCTCGACGCCGTCGGCCGCATTGCCGTGCGTGAGCACGGCGCACGCCGACAGCTCACCTTCGAGCATGCCGCGGTAGAGCTCGCGGCCCGAGCGCATGCCGAAGCGCTCGCCGCCGCCGCCGCGCGCCCCCTTGCCGCGCTGCTCGCGCCTCCGCGCCGCCTCCATGACGTGCTCCATCGGCAGCAACTTCTTCGGGTTGCGACCTTTCCAGTCCTCGAGCATCTTCTTGGCCGGCACCCACGCTAACTGCAGATAGAAGTCGAAGAGCGTCTCGGTCGCGTCCACGGCCAGCCGGGGCGGCGGCGGCGGGCCACCGCCGCCGGCCGCCGCATGCTGCCGCAGCAGCTGCTGCGCCTCCCAGCGGCGCAACTCGTTGACGAGCTCGCGCGCCGCGTCGACCTGCGCGGTGCCGGACAAGGAAGCCTCCTATGCATCAGAAGCTGCAACCCTACGTACCCGAGGCTGCAACCCGGTGGGCCTATGCGGCGCCGGACAAGGCACCCTCCCATGCCCATGCACCAGAGGCTGTCCCTACATTCCCGAGGCTGCAACCCCGTGCGGTGCACCTGTGCGCTGTCGAAGACATCCTCCTCACACGCCACCTCCTCCACAGAGTAGCGGTCGCCGTAGGCGAGCGCAAGCAGCGGCGGCAGCACCGCGTGGATGTGTGCCTTGCCTACGCGTAGCAGCACCTTGCGCAGCGCCGGCTGGAAGTCGTCGGCGCCGCTCTTGGGCGCGCCAAGGCGGCACGCCATCTGCTGCGTCAGCGGCAGCAGCTTGTGCGTCGGCAGCGAGCATAACTCGTCCTCGGCCTCGGACAGCTGCGCGCCCAGATTGAACCAGAGCCCGACCATCGCGAAGATGGCCGCGTGGTCGTGGGACGCGGCGCAGCGCGCCGCCGCCGCGTGCTGTCGCAGCGCTGCCGCCGCGAGCCGCACGCGCTCGCCGTCGCGCCGCCGGCGGCGCTCCTCGAGCATGCCCAGGCGCAACCGCGCCGCGTCCGCCGCCCTCGCATCCGCCGCCAGGCCGCCGCCACCCGCGGCAAGCGCAGCAGCGGTGGCGACCGTCAACCGCTCGACGCGCTGCTCGTGCGGCGTCAGCCGCTCTTGCTCGACGGCGCGGTGGCGCGCCTCAAGCCATGCGGCGTACGCGTGGTGCGCTTCGCATCGCTCGTGTGCAACAGCCAGCAGCGAGGTAGCGGCCACGCCGCCCGCCGTCGACGCCGCCGTCGCGATCGCCGCGTCGTGGTGCGTCTCGCAGAGCGCCACCGCCGAATCGAAGCGCCGCCGCACCTCCGCATCAGGGCGCCGCTCCGCCGCCAGCCACTGTGCGCCCACGCGGTGCACCTCCGCTAGCAGCAAAGCCGCTGCGACACCGCCGCTCGCGCCGCCGGCGCCGCCGGCGCCGCCGCCGGCCGATTCGAGCTGCGCCACGAGCGAGCTCGCGATCTCGATGGCGGCCGTGCGCGCCAGCGGTGGCGCATACCCACCGCCGCCAAAGCCACCGCTGCCAAGGCCGCCACCGCCGTTCGGGGCGGCGCCTTCGCGCCACAGGACGCGCGCCTCCGCCCAGCGCGCACGGCAGTCTAGCAGCTCGCCTGCTGCAGGGAGCGCGGCACCTCGCGCGAGCGCGGCAGCCGCCCACCCGAGCGCGTCTGCACGGCGTGCACTCACGGCGGCGCGCAGCGCGTGCTCGGCCTGCGCCGCCGTGCCCGCGCCGCCGAGGCGCAGCAGCGTGGTGTGCAGCGACAGGACAGACTCGACCAGCGTGAAGTCGCCCTCCGTCGCTGCCGTGAGCGCGCTGGCCTCCTCGTCCTCCTCGCCGCCGCCGCCGCCGCCGCCGCCGCCAAGCGCCACGCGCGCCGCCACGCGCCCGCCCGCCGTGGCGCCCGCCGTGCTGAGCACGCGCGTCACCACGGCGGCGTCGGCGCACATGCGCAGCCGCGTGAGCAGCTCGAGCGCGCGCTTGCCGCCCTCGTCGCCTGCTCGGCCCAGCTGGCGCACCAAGGCGTGCGTGCACTCGTCAAGCGCGGCGCACGCGCGGCGCGGCCGCCCAGCGTGCAGCTCGGCCAGCGCGGCGTGTAGCCGTACCTCGAAGCCGAGGCCGCCCGCCGCCGCGCTCGCCACGCCCGCCGCGCCCGCCCCGCTGCCACCGCCGCCGCCGCCGCCGTCGCCGCCGCCGTGGTCCCAGCGGCCGAGCCGCCACGCCGACGCAGCGCGCGCCTCGCGCAGCGCCGCGTCGGCCGCGTCCTCCTCGCCATCCACCACCTCCGCCCCGCCGCCCTGATCCACCTCCATGGGCGTGCTGGGCGGTGCCTGCTGCAAGCACGCCGCGCACAGCGGCTCGCATCCGAGGCGGCGGAGCGCCGCTGCTGCGCGTAGCTGCAGCTCGGCCGCCTCGGCGCCGCCGCCGGCGCCGCTGACGGCCTCGCGCATTGCCTCGATGACCCCCAGTCCGGCCCAGGCATCGTCCCGCTGTGCCAGGCCACGCAGCACGCTCGCAGCATCGTCAGCGTCGGCGGCGGCGGCGCCGTTGGCACAGTCGGCCGCGGGAAGCCGTGTGAGCACCTGCAGCAGCAGCGCCGCGTAACCCGGCTGCGCGAGCGCCGCGACGGGACGCCACTCGCCATCAACACCCGCATGCAGCTCGAGCAGCTGCAGCGCGCTCAGCGGCGCGCCTGCGCGCAACGCGGCGCGCGCGGCGCGCTGCAGGTCGAGCTCCTTGAGCAACGTGTCGTGCCAGGCGAGCTTGCCCAGGTGGCGGCGCGCGCCGGCGGGCAGCTGGCCGTGGCGCAGGTGCGTGGCGTGCGCGTGCAGCTGCAGCAGCACCGGCAGCGCGCCCTCCGCCACCTGCAGCTGCGCCGCGGTGGGCGTGGCCTCGGGCGCGCCGGCCGCGTCGAAGGCGAGCTGCAACCCGCGCGCGAGGCTGGCGGCGAAGGAGGCGTCGGTGTCGGCCTCGAGCAGCTCGAGCAGCGCAGGGAGCAGGCAGAGCCGTGCGAGGCCGGGCAACCGCGCCGCGAGCAGCCGGCAGGGGGCGAGCACCGGGTGGGCCGCGTTCCTCAGCAGCGACTGGGCGAGGCGGCACAGCCAGCCGTCGGCGCTCTCGGCGGCGCTGCGCATCCGCCAGAGTGACTCGCACGACGGTGGCGCCGACGCCGCGTCGGCCGCCTCCAGCGCGGAAGTCATCGCGCGCTTCGCGTCGAGCCGCATCGCGACAACCGCCGCCGCCGCCGAGGAAGCGGGGGCGCCAGCTGTGGGCGGTGGGCGGTAGGCCTCGAGCTCTGCGGCGAGCAGCTCAAAGCCGCGCTCGTCTCGCAGCCCCTTGAGCGCGACCTTGAGCTCGTCGTCGGACTTGGCGCGGTGCTGGATCTGCCCGACTGCCGCCGCTGCCAACAGCGCGAGCTGCTCGTCTTCGTCGGTCAGCCGGCCATGCAGTAGGTGCAGCACGTCGCGCAGCAGGTGCTTGAGCGCGCTGCGCGCCGCGAAGCCGCCTCCGAAGCCACTGCCGCCTCCGCGGCGCGCGCTCGCGTCAGAGAGCGCGCGCGGTGGTAGCCCGCACGCCGCAAGCGCAGCGAGGCACTCGCCGAGTAGCGCGCACAGCGGCGGTCCCGTCTCGCCACGGCTGAGCATCAGCAGCCGCTGTGCGGCGGCGACAGCGGCGCGCGCGAGCACCGCCTCCGCGTTGGTGGCACCGCCCGCCGCGTAGCGACGTAGCGCGCGCGGCAGCTCGGACGAGGCGCGCGCCTCGTCGAGCCGCGCGCGCAGCGCGTGCAGCCGAGCGTGAAGCGCTGCGCCGCGTGCCTCCTGCTCGGGCAGCCGCGCAAAGGATTCGAGCGCCGCCTCGAGTGTCGTCTTCGCGCGCGCCAAAACTAACATGTCAGCCAGCGGCGCCAGTGCCGCGGGCACGCGCGGCAGCGGCTGTAGCTGCGCGCGCACCAAGGGGGACATGTGCTCGATGGCGTACTTGAGCAGCGCGAGCGCCTCGGCAGCGGCACCGCCGCCCGTGTCGCCGCGCGCGACGGGCACGAGCGCCGAGACGAGAGTCACGGCATGGCGGCGCACCAGCGCGTTCCGCGCGTGCGTCGCGCTGGCGGGTGCCGCGCTCGAGCCGAGCGCCGCGCTGAGCTGCTCGTCGGTGCACTTGAGCACGGCGTCGAGCACGGCGCGCAGCACGCGGCAGCAGCGGGCCGCGACGGCGCGCGTCTCGCCGCCGCCGCCGCCGCCGCCGCCGCCGCCGCCGCCACCGCCATCAGCAGTGATCAGCAGCGTGAGCGCAGCGTGCTGCAGCCAGCGCGAGACGGCCGGCAAGTTGAGCTTCTTTTCGGTGGCGTGCGGCGAGCGTAGACCCCCCGTCAGCAGCCCCCCGTCCGCAGCCGCCCGTGTGAGCAGCTCAAGCGTGCAGAGCATCGCTGCCCGCCGCCGCGCGTCAGTCGTGCCCGCGCGCGCGCGCGCAGCGTGCGCGTGGTGCAGGTGAAGCAGCAAGTCGACCAGCCTGTTCGCCGTGGCGCAGACAAGTGCGCCCGGCGTCTGACCGGCGACGCGCAGCCCCGCCATGGCGCTCATAGCTTGCTTGACGCGATCACGCGGGTTGGCCGACGATGACGCGCCAGCCGTGGCCGCTGCGGCCGCCGCGCTACTATCCATCGCCACGGGCTCATCGCCGCAGCCATCCAGCAGCGCCAGTAGATAGTCGTCGACCCTACCGACGCGCAACGCGAAGGTGAGCCGTGGATCATTCGGATCTTTAACGTGCGGGTCAGTCCCCGCGCCCGCAGCCCGCAGCTGCGCCTCGAGCCACGTCTGCAACTTCTCCCACCGCTTCTCGTTTCCGTGGCGCGACGAGGCAAACCGCGTCGGCAGCCATCTCCCCACGATCTCGGGCAAGTGGCGCTCCACGAGCTCCGGCGCTGTGGCGGGTAGCAGCCCCGCGCGCCCGAGCTGGTCGAGCGCCGCCGCGCCGCCTACTGCATGCACGGCCGCCGCACCGGCGAGGGCCGGCATGACCGCGTACGCGTAGTCGCGCAGAAAGGCGCGCAGAGCCTCGCGCCGCTTCTTCGCCGCCGCGGTCGCCGCGGCTGCCGATGGCGGCTGCTGAGGCTGCACAGTGTCGCCGCCCGCGCTGTCCGCCGGCGCGTCGAGCAGCCAGTGGCAAGGGAAGTCGTCGAGGGGCCGCGCCTCCTCCACCCACCGCTCGACTAGCCACGGTAGGTTCAGCGCCAGTAAAGCGCCAAGGCCGCCGAGCGGCGCGCAGCGCGTGCGCAGCAGCGGCAGCACGGCGGCCTCGTCCGGCCGCAACGCCACCGCTGACTGGCAGAGCGCGAGCAGCACGCGCGGCTGTGCCGCCGCGCCGCCGCGCAGCGCTGCCGCGGCAAAGAGCGCAGCGGCGAGCCGCGCCTCGAGCGGCGCGTCGGGCCGGTCGCAGCAGACGCCCTCGCGCAGCTCGGCCTGCAGCTCGGCGGAGGGCCGTAGCGCCAACAGCCGCGGCAGTAGCGGCAGCAGCCACGCCTGCATCCGCAGCGTGTCCGCGTGCGCATCAGCACGGCGGGAGAGCATCAGTGCCACGGCGCAGCGCGCCGTCGAGCGCGCGCGTGCCTCGTCCTCCCCGCTCGGCGGCAAATGCTCCACCGCCGTGGCGCGCAGCTCGAGCAGCGCGAGCGCGGCGCGTGCCGCGGCCACCGCCTCGCCGAGCGGCGCGTCCGCGGCGTCGGCCAGCGCGGTGTCGACGAGATCAGCGCACGCGTCGCCCACCAGTGCTAGCGTCGCCGCCCTGCAGGGCGCTGTAGCAGCGGCAGCCTCGCTCGTCGTCGTGCGCGCGGCGCGCGCGGAGCGCATGAGCTGGCAGGTCAGGCCGAGGCAGAGCGAGACGGCGGGCGGGCCGTCGCTTGCGGGTCGGGCGGCGACGCGACCGGCGAACGCGGCGAGTTTGCACAGCAGCGCGGCGTCAGGATGGTCGGAGAGGGCGGTGCACAGCTGCAAGCCGAGAGCCGGCTGTTCGAGGGGCAGGAGTCCTCCGCCGCACTCGAGCAGCTTGGACGCTTCGTCCGCGGGGAAGACGCCGGGCTCGGCGCGCTCCGCCGCGCACAGCACGGCAAGCACCGCAATCCAGTGACCAAGCGCGGCGGCTGTCTGCTGGGCATCCACTGAGGCGCCGTGCGCGTCGATGGCGACGTCGAAGCCGTCGTCTTCGTCCACCGCACCGTCGCCGCCTTCGCCGCCGCGCCGCTCGGCGGCAAGACGCACGAGCCGTGCGAGCAGCACGTGCAGTTCGGCCGATGCGCGGCGGGCGAGCAGGCGCAGCAGTCCGCGACGCGCCGCCGCGCCGCCGCCGCTGCCGCCGCCGCTGCCGCCGCCGCTGCCGCCGCAGCAGCGGAGCAGCGCGAGCACGAGTACCGGCACGAGCGAGAGCGACTGCAGGTGCTCGCAGCTGCTTAGTGCGCGCGCGGCGTCGCTCGCCGCGCTCACCATAGCATCGAAGAGTGCGCGCTGCGGCGGCGGTACGACGCCGCCCGCAGGCGCCTCCGCCCCGCTCCCGGACGCGGACGCGGAAGCGGACGCCGCCACCGCTGCCTGCTCCGCCGGCAGCGGGAGCGCGAGAAGCCGCGCGGCGAGACAGAGGCGACCCAGCTGTACCGGGTCGATACCATCACCTGTGTGGCTGCGCAGGAGGTCCACCAGCTGGCCGCATGTCCGGCCGAGCGCCACCTCGGACGCGCGCGAAACGCCGAGCCATGCCGCGTCGCCGCCCGCGTCGCCCTCCGCGCCGCCAGCGTCTCCTTCGCCACCGACCGCGCCGCCGCCGCTGCTACCGCCGCTGCCGCAGTCGCGCGTGGCCATTGCCGTGGGTGAGAGCTGTGCAACAAGCGCGTCGAGCGCCGCTAGGTCAGCCTCCGCCTGTGCGTACGGTAGCAGCGGCCGTAGGGCCGCCGCAGTCGCGGCTTCGGAGCCACCGCTGCCCGCGCGGTCCGCTTCGCTCGCCAGCACGATGCGCAGCGCCATCACGCCGCCAGCCCGCTCGAGTGGATCGAGAGTCCCCGCGCCGCCGCCGCCGCCGCCGCTACCGCCTCCACCACTTCCATCTCCGCCTCCACCGCCGCCGCCGCTGCCCTCGGCCTCCCATGGCGCCTGTCGCGCTGCCTCGAGCGCTAGCAGCTCGGCACCTGCGTGTGCGAGCCCGCCGCGCGCGTACGGGTCGACGGCGTCGGCGACGCCGGTGACGGCGCCAGCACTCAGTAGGGGCTGCAGGCAGTCGGGCGGTGCACCTGCCGCGGCAAGCACCACACCAACACGCAGGTCGACAGCCGCCGCCGCCGCGCGGAGCGTCTGTAGAGGCTGCAGCGCCGCTGCGAGCACAGCGGCGGGGTGCAACGCGGTGGCGGCGCGCAGCGTGCCGCTTGCCGCGCCCACGGCGCCGGTGGGCGCAGAGGAGGAGGCGCCGCCCCCGTCGATGGCGCGGCCGCCGCCCCGCCGCCGCAGCTCCGCCGCCGCGAGCACAGCGCGCGGCGCGCCGCCGAGCAGCAGCGCGTCGCGCCGCCGCGCCGCCTCGCTGTCGGACAGCGGCGGCGGCGGCCGCGCGCTCAGCACGGCAAGCACCAGCCTCTGCCGCGGCTCGGCGCTGCGGCAGAGCGCCTCGAGCGCGCCGCCGAGACCCGTGCCGCCCGTCTCCTCTTCCGCGCCAGGCGCAGCGCGCGGCGCGACGAGGCGCGCGAGCGCGCGGTCGAGCCCCGCGGCGGGCGCGAGGCCGGCGCGGAGCAGCCGGCACAAGAGCCGCTGCCGCAGCTCGCTCACGCGCGCTGCGAGGCCGCTGCCGCCGCCCGCCCCGCCGGCGCCGCCGCTGCTGCCGCCACCGCCACCAACGGCAGTGCCGCCGCCGCCGCCGCCACAACCGCCAAACCCACCGGAGGATCCGCCGGTTCCGCCTTCGCGCCCCTGCCCCTCGTCGCCGCCGCCGCCTGCGTCGTCGCCCGCTTCTTCGGCCGCCATCAACGCCTCCCAAGCACCCGCCCACCCTTTGGTGCATGCCGACTGCCGCGTCGCCACCGTCGACGCTGACGAAGGTGACGAAGACGGCGCCGCGGCCGATGACGACGATGATGACACCGACGTCGACGCCGACGCGAGGGGTTCGGAGAGTGCCACGAGGCAGAGGAGCGCCAGCAGCTGCGTGGCACGCTCCTGGCAGGGTGAGGCGTGTGAGGATCCTGGCCGGGTAAGGCGTGTGAGGCTCCTGGCAGGGTGAGGCACACTCCTGGTAGGCAGGGGGGGTGCCGTGGCTCACGTGTCCACCAAACTATTTCGATGTATGAGGGGGTCTCGTGTGGGGATCTGGGCGCATCTGCGCAAGGGCACCGGGCACACCTGCTCGTCCTCGCCGGCACTCTCGGCCAACGGCAGCAGCGCGCGCACCGCCGCGCCGGCCGCGGCGGGTGGCAGCGGTGGCGCGCGGCCCAGAGCAACACAGAGCAGCAGGAGCCGTCGGCAGTGACGGCCACTTGACATCCCGCCGCCGTCCGCTGCACCGCTGCCGCCGCCGCCATCGACGCTGTCGCTGACGCCACCGCTGCCGACGCCGCAGAGCGTCAGCAGGTCGCGCATCCCGCTGGATACCCCTTCCGCCCACTCTGCCGCCGGCGCGGCGCGCTGCCGCTTGGCGGCGGGCTCGGCACGTTCGCCACCGCCGCCGCCATCACCATCGCTGCCGCTGCCGCTGCCGCCGCCTCCGAAACCGAAGCTGCCGCCGGCCTCGAGCAGCAGCGTGTCAGCGGCGAGCTCGAGGAAGCAAAGCGGCGCGTGCGTCTCCACCGGGTGCTGCCCACGGAGCAACGCGGAGTAGTCAGCCTCCAGGGGCCGCAGCAGAGAGCCGCCGCCGCCGTGCACCTCGCGCCGCACCAGCGCGCCGACAGCCTCACACAGCTGCGGCGGTGGCGGCCGCCGCGCCAACGCCGCCAGCCGCAGCGCGGTGCGCGCGAACTGGACGAGCTGCTCCACGAGGGCGGGCCGCTCGGTCGAGGCAAGGCGGCGGGTGAGCCATGCGAGTAGCGGCGGGTGCGACACGACGACGCGCCACACCATGCCAAGCGTGTCGGCACCCTGCCGCCGGAGCAGCGTGTTGACGCAGCCCCACAGCTGCGGTAGCAGGTCGCGCTTCTCGAGCCCGCGAGAGTCCTCGCGCGCCAGGTACGCGACGAAGCGCTCGAGCAGCGCGCGCAGCGTCGGCGGCGGCAGCGCAAACGGGAAGTGCTCGACCAGGCTCGCGAGTAGCTCGCCCGCCTTGGCTGTGTGCGTCGTGGCCACCGCGGTGGCCGCCGCCGCCCCCACGGCGCCCCCACCCCCGCCGCCGCCGCCGTCGCCTTCATCGTCGTCCGCGCCGAGCGCTGACCAGCAGAGGTGGCTGATGCGCTCGGCGAGGGCCTGCGCTGCCTCGCGGCCCATCATAACGAAGTACGCGGGCTGCGCGCAGAGCGTGGCGAGGATGCGCCAGCACTGCTCTGCCGATTTGCCCTTGAGCGGCTCGGCGGCGGCCGGGTCGACCAGCTGCACGAGGTGCTCCATGGCCTCGCGGGTCTTCGAGACGGCAAAGACGGATCCCACCTTGGCGGCGGCGGAGACCAGCTCCTGCAGCCCGCTGACGAGGTCGGGCTTCTGCAAGCGCTTCGCGTCGAGGAACTTGAGCACCGTCGTGAGCAGCCGGGTCCAGCCCTTCTCTTGGGGCTGGACCCGGTTGAGGAGCTGGAGGAACCGAGTGGTTCCGAGCCGCTCCCGCAGGGTGTCGATGGCAGTCTTGAACTCCTTCTCTTTCCGCGCGCGCAGGCTCTCCGTGAGGAGCCTCACCTCCTCCGCCGCGTCCTCGTCCTCGTCTGCCGTGTGCATGCGCCGGTGCACCTCTCGTTCACGCGGCGCGAACTTGCATTAATAGGTTGTTCATTTAGACGGAAAACAACGGACACGACAAAGCACACGGGAGCAGATCATATGGCTTGCATCCCCTGAAATCCCAAAAACCATGGACGATTTGTCTGAGATCTGCCTCGAGCTTTCTACTCTAGACGACGCGGTCCTCCTGAACACCATTGCGCTCAAGAGCACCT
>Ga0115006_10000751_pt1 | contig 18548 bp, 13 predicted proteins | sample ArcOceMetagenome_3_FD_88943 | JGI IMG/M metagenome (GOLD analysis project Ga0115006, IMG submission 88943) | Marine eukaryotic phytoplankton communities from Arctic Ocean - Arctic Ocean- Svalbard ARC20M Metagenome | ecosystem: Environmental > Aquatic > Marine > Oceanic | place: Arctic Ocean...
AGAGAGGGAGAGAGGAGAGAGGGAGAGAGGGAGAGAGGGAGAGAGGGAGAGAGGGAGAGAGGAAAGAGGAGAGGTGGAGAGCACCGAGAGAGGTAAAGAGCAGCGAGATTGATGGACAGAGAGAAGAGAGAGAGGAGGGGAGAGGAGCGAGAGGAGAGAGACAGAAGAGAGGGCGTGCGCGGTTGCGAGAGAGGGAATGCGGGAAGAGGAAGAGCGATGTAGAGCAAACATTTCAGCGCACGTCAAAGCACTTACCAGAAAGCATGCACACATCCACGCAAAAAAACGTGATAAACAAATCTGCACACTTTCACACGTGCATCTGTGCCTGTCTGTATGTACGAACGAAAGTGCATAGTTGGAATGTGTTCATTCCATGCATGCATGTGCATGCACATGCATGCATGTGCACATGCATATACGTATGCAAAGGAGTATACGTGTACAGCGCATGTATCATAATGAAACATGCATGTACGTATGCAAAGGAGTATACGTGTACAGCGCATGTATCATCATGAAACATGCATGTACGTATGCAAAGGAGTATACGTGTACAGCGCATGTATCATCATGAACAGTCATTCCACCTGGAACACGCGCAAAATAGATGTAGACCAGAACTCTGTTTGAGCTTTTGCGTCCAATTCCATCAATTTGTCATACCGCCCTTCGGCCACACTGCAGGGTATTTGAAAATAAGCGCATGAAATTGAGACCAAGAGAGGGCGAGAGAGAAATTGTGAGCGACTAGATAATCCACTCATCCTTTGCTGACAAGCTGCAACAGCGCCCTCGACTTTGTATGCGTGCGTGTTATGTGTGTGCTTGTGTGCGTGTGAAAAAAGAGGCGTGTGCAAGCACGCAAGCGCTGGGTGATGCACAATTGTGCATGTATGCGTGCACTGTCCGATTATGTGCGCGCATGTAACCATTCACGTCTTTGTGTGGTCATACCTGCGCGTGTAATCAGTAGCTGGGTGCAGCTCCATGTCGAACAAAATGCGTGCTGATAAGCACATCATGCATACCAACACGCTGTACGGCAACCCAACAGCAACTATGATAGTCTGCAAAGTCTGTAGTACACGCTCCTTGCCAAAAAGAGTCATGACAGTGGTGGTAGTTCCCAGCATGAAACACCATCCCTGGATCTGGAGGTTCATTGCTGCCCTTTCGCGCTTGCTCTCCCCCTGACTCCACCCATTGCAGCAGACCGTATTCAAGACAATGGCTCCAGAGTCGTTGGAGGTGATGACCGACAGAATCATTGAAACGATCGACAGAACTACCAAGAGCCCCCCGATATTGTCGTAGCGGTTTAGCACGTCAAACCACATATCATCTATTGCGCGAGCTGATGGCAGAATTACGCTACTGCATCCCCCAGGCCGTCGCTTTGCAAACTCGGCTTTGTTGAGGGTATCTTCCTCCGTTGTGAGCACACCATTTGCCCCGATGAATGTTGGTGTCTTCACGATCTGGCAGAAACGACTATTGAACCGTTCTCCGCCATAAATGACCTGGCATTTGCCTAGGCAGCCATCCTCGAGGGCTTGCCTCTCCATGCGCAAGCCGGCACCACCGAACACAGCAAACCACATTAAGGTGAAGAGCACTGGCCCCGCCAGTGACGCGTGGATGACCTCTCCTACCGTCCTTCCTTTGGAAATTTTGCCTATAAACATGCCCACAAACGGACTCCAAGAAACCCACCATCCCCAGTAAAAGGTAGTCCACAGATCCATCCACTCCTTGGGACCGGACTTGCCATCGACATCGACACCAAGTTGCTCAAAAGCGTCTGTGCGAAAGCTAAGAGGCACGAAATGGTGCAAGTGGTGACCGAGAGACTGTACCATAAGATTGAGGAGGTATTGCGTCTCATCTGCCATTAAGACCATCACCAACACCGATGACATGACGCTGAAGGCGACGATTGACAAGACGCGCACGCCCCTCCGCAACCCGAGACGCACAGATGCTCCAGCAACTACAGTCATGATAACGATCAAAGTCGCTTGCACGCCCGGCGACTTGGCTATATGCGGTGCTATCAAAGATATTCCTGTGTTGATCTGGATAGCACCGACACCCATGGAAGTGCACACAGCAAAGACTGTAGTCACGATGGATAGCATATCGACGAAGTCGCCCACCGTACCGTATATAGTTTGCCCGAATAACGCGAAGAAGCACGAACGATGGCAGAGCGGCAGACCAAGGCGGTGCGTAACCATGCCCATGCAGATGCCCACTATCGTATAGCAAACCCACGTGTGGATGCCCCAGTGGAAAAATGCAAGGTTCAGAGCCTCTTGTGACAGCTCATCAAAACTGAGATAGCCTGTTGCGAGATACCTATTCATCCCGAGATGCAAAATGGGCTCGGCAACCCCGTAGTAGATGAGTCCCGTTCCGGTACCAGCAGCGCCGAACATCATGACAACCCATGTCACCGTGTTGTACTCTGGCTTTGCGTCGTCGGACCCAAGTTTTACAGAACGGTAGTCAGGGTTCAAATAAATGTAGGCCATGAAGAGCACCCAGAGGTTCTGCGAGCCAACGTAGAGCCACGTAAATTCCCGAGAGACCCTGCGACGAGAACCTGTGGCTGTGTCGAAAAAAACTTCGGGATTTACGACGGCAATCAACACTACCACAAGCACGGAGATGATTGACCCGAAGAAGACCACGGGATTCACCCGAAAACCCTTCCAGCGTACCTCGCGCATTTTGAGCGCACCTGTCTGCCTGCGTGACGGTTGTGCTGCATCGTCGGGTCCCCGCGCCCCCTGATGTACATCAGCACGGAAGAGAGTGTGAGAATGTCAGCAAGAGCAGGATTTTCGCCCAGAAATGCACTGGTCTGCATAAAAAAACAATCACCTCAGCATCCCATTGTTCGCCCGGACCAGCAACAGGGTCGTCGTGGTCGTTCTCCATGGCCGCCCTGTCCCAAACCCACCCCAACCCCCCCAAAACACGCAGAATCTCAGAAAAAAAATCTTAGGAGCCAACTTGATCAGATGCAAGAGAGGGGAAGACAGGAATGCAGGGACGGGGAAGCTGTGAATCAGGAACGGCGAGAAGACTAAAAGAGAGGGACCTTTGAGATGCGGCGGCAGTCTGTGCGTGCGCCGACCAAGAACAAGATCTTTTCAGCACGCGCGGGCTTCCCTCCGCATGCCAGTCACTTTGTGCAAATCCATGAGCCTGAGACAGGTATATGCGGCGCACACGTACATGACACGCGCGAACATGTGCGTGGTTACTTGTAGATCGCCACCTGTGCAGTGATCTGCGCATCCGGCATGAGCTGCCACCCAGGCTGATCTACACAAGAAAAACCAGGAAGTAGACGCGGACGAACAACTGTTCGCAAGGGGCGTCAGCTCAGATGTTCCAGCATCTGCAGCGTCTGTGCCAAAGAAGCAACCAGGAGTCAGGGGAAACAGTATTTCTTGACTTACGGGGCTGTAAGTTCGAGCGAGGGCGCTGGCGCTTGGATCCTTGTTGCCTTCACTGCTTGCCTCATCATACACTATTGTGCTCCGCAACACGACATCCGATGTTTTTACGGACGCAGATCCTGTGGCGTGTACGTATTGGAGGTGCGCCGTGGGCAAACGGTGCCTTTGAGTTTTTTCATTCTCCCGCATGCACGCACGCAGAGGGACGGAGAGGGAGAGAAGAGGAGAGAGAGAGAGCGAGAGACAGCGAGCGAAAGAGAGAGGGACACAGCAGTGGAGCGCGACAGAACACATTTGCGAGTCACGCGCGTCCAGCAGCTCTCCTCTTTTCTCGACGCCTCTCTCTGACGCAGGCGTTCACACGAAAGGCTCGCTTCATATGTACGCGTCAAGCCGTGCTCTTGTACTGGAGTGGGCGCTTGTGAACAGGCACCGCACAACCAACCGTTGGGCGGTCGCCGCGGCGGAGTGTCCAAGTCACGTGACACGTGATACGTCGCAGACGGCGGAGCACCGCTGTGCTGCGTGCTCCGCAGGTCGGCACCCGATGCTGCCACTGGCGAACCCGGATAGCCTGTGTGCACACACAGCGCCCCCGCAGACACATACCAATGGGCAGTGAGAAATAGAGGTGCAGTGACTGCCACAGAGACAGCGCGAGGGAGAGGGACAGCGCGCACTCGTGCGAGAGTTGGAGCGGGGTAAACGCATGTTTAAGCGCGGCACTTGGTAAAGCTGACCGCTCCGGCTTGCGCTGACATTGTCGGAGCTCCTCCCCAAGGAACCTGCACGCGAGCGCAGGCCGTTTCGGCCGGCGTCGCGGGTAACCGCGTCCCCTCCCGCTTGGCCCCCCTTGGCTGCGTTTGCCATGGCGGCCTGGCCGTTTGAAAGGCGCGGCGTCGGCTCGCGCATCGCAAGCGGCGAGGAGGCCCGCACCGGCGGCCCGGCCGCACAATCAGCCTCATCAACGCAGGCTGCGGATCCCACGCTCTGCGGAGACCCACCGTCTCCCGTCCCCAAGGAGCGACGGGGCGTGTAGACACTCCCCACCACGTCCACGGACACTTCCAAATTTTGCGCCCGGAGAGCTCCTTCAAGCCTTTCGACATGCGCCCTCGCGCGCGCCAGCTCGTCCTCCAGCTGATAGCGCCCCGTTGCCATGGGGGCTCCGATGTGCCTGGCAGCGCCCGTGAGGACCCCAGCCCCGTGTGTGCCAAACAAACAAATCAAAATCTCTTTCTCCTGATCTCAAGGAACACTGTAGCGGGGCAGGTGCAACTACCGCCGGGTGTCCGTTCAGGCCGAGGAGTCGCAAAAGGGAGGGACTTCAACCCGGACTTGCTGTTTTTTTTTCGTGGACACGTATCCAGAAAAACGAAACGTGAAGTTTTTAAGGTTGGTTTTTTTTGTCGATCAAAAAAGAAGAAGGTTGCTCCTTCTTTGAGTTTCACACGAAGTCGCGCGCGGACGGCACCCTTCGGGCGCCGCACTGATGGCAGTGATATTGTGAGTAGTGCGGCACTGTCATTGCGCATGTGCACTGGTACGCGCTCGATGGCTCACGGGCCCGCGCGGCGTCGCAGCGGATCTGTTTGTAATAAACCGCCCACACACACGGCTGCAGGTGGCGGTCGGCGGGGCTCTCCCTTCGGGCGTCCGGGTTGGTCCTCTTTCTCGCCTGTACAGCGCGAGTGGACCGTGCTTCGCCCAGTCCATGCGCAGCGAATATGGACGGCGAGGCAACATACCGCGAGGCAACAGAGGACTGCTACTCGCTTTGGGGAGCCTGCAGCTGTCCCGGCTGCTGCTGGAAGTGTCCCGCCAACTCGTTCTCAGGTAGTGCCAGACGATTGGCCTTGAGTGTGCTTTCTGATGCCGACGCCATGCCCGCACACCCCACGCCACGCTGCTGACGTCTGTTCGTGCTCGCTCGTCGGCCATACAGAGCCCAACGACGGCGACGAGACGGCCTGCAAATGCAATGCAGGGTACACAGGACCCTACGGAAGTATTGACGGGACGCTCGAATGGGACAACCGCGCGTGCGCTGCGTGTCCCAGCGGCAAGTACAAGGCAGAGACTGGCACCGCCCCCTGCGTAGAGTGTCCTGCGAACACAGACACCAGGAACCTCACAGGCAGAGGCAGCCTTGCAGACTGCAAATGTAAAGTCGGCTGGGCTGGCCCAGATGGAGGACCATGCACAGAGTGCCCCGCAGGAGCCTATGCAACACACGGCGGTTCTCCACCTGGCTCTGTGCCAGCCCCAGACACATTCTCTTGCTTTGATTACGGCCAAACGGGTTGCTGCCGGTTGGAGGTTTATCACGACGGGCAATGGGGCGCTATTTGCGATGACAAAATCGCTCGGAACCACCCGAATAAGGACGCAGTTCTCGCGGTGGCTTGCCGCACTCTCGGCTGTTCAGATGTTGGTGCCGGGTATCAGAAGAAGGCAAACGCTGGCATGGCACATAACAGAATATTCTTGGACGACTTAGAATGCTCAGGGACTGAGGCATTGCTGTCAGATTGCAATTTCAGAGGCTGGGGGTTGCACAACTGCCAATTGACTGAGGTGATTGCATTCTGCTGCAACGACTGCCCGGATTCAACTGTAAACTGGCTTGGCAATGAAACGGGCGTCATGACCTTGCCTACGAGCTCCTGCAACGTGTCATCGGGTCCTGATGACCCGGCAGCTGGGCAGTCCTGTCCTGCAGGGTAAGACATTCCTACCGATTTTCCCGAGCATGTCTTGTATCTGATTGAAAGTGAGACGGCCTCATGGTTGTGCTCGTTTGCCGCACACAAGCCACAGTGACCTTGAATGATCTCGCAGATTTACGCCGTACAACAGCACATATTGCCAACCTTGTGCTGCCGGGACGTACAATAGTGAGTTGGCTGGAACAGCATGCAAGCTGTGCGAAGCGGGAAAGTATAGCAACCAGCAGGCGGCAACTGTGTGCACGAGCTGTCCACCAAACATGTCTTCTCCAGCACTTAGCACCTCCATCGCAGATTGCGAATGTGACATGGGATTCGAATGTTCCAGCACTAGCTGCGAGCAATGTGTCGCTTGCGAGCCAGGCAAGTATAAAAGTCAAAGAGGGACAGGTGCCTGTGGGTCCTGCGACGTGGACGAGTACTCAGATGCAGGCGGCTGTGCTGCGTGTCCTGCGGACTCCTTCTCGCCTGCGGGAAGTTCTAGCTACTATGCAGACTGCACTTGCGGAAAGGTGAGAGCAGATGCACGCTCTGCATCCAGAGAGCGGGAAGGCAAAGCAAGCTAGCCCGCTGACTACTCGATGTTCATACACACTTTTACATATGCATGCACATCTTGCTGTTTCAATGGCAGGGACTATCGCCGAACCTGGGAGGCTACATTTCTCAGGACCAAGCCGTGAGACTGTACACCACTTGGCCCTATCACGGTTCGCCAACTTTTGTGCAAACGGGCACATATGAATACGACGTGTGGATGTGGGCTCAGTGGTACGCCTGGGACATAGGGGTGCATGGACTGGCGAATGGGTTTGGCCCCCATGTGTACCCCACCTGGTTCCTTGAAGCTACCACGTCTGATTTGTGGACATGGGTTCAACAGTACTTCTTCTGGGGACATCACCACCGCCGTGTTTGTGGACGGGTTGAGGCAAGCCCACTTGGCACCTGGGGAACCTTTTGTGATTACGACCAGCAGACCGCTTCTGCACATACATATGATGCATCTGACGCTCATGTCATTTGCAGGCATCTTGGAATGTCTGGTGGTCTGGATTCGAGCTCTCCTCCTGCTGGCTTCTCAAAGGCATATGCTTCGCTTCACGGTTCAATGTTGACTGCCGATCTCAGTTGCGCAGGATACGAGACCTCGCTGGATGCCTGTCCCAAACAGTGGGGACAGATGGAAATTTACGACTCTACAGACCACTCCCTGGTGGTCAACTGTACCGAACCTCAGGTGACCGCGCTGACGTGCTGCGATGGGCCTCAGGATCTCTCCCTTCTCGCAAGCTTTGTCGAGCCCGCTTCATGTACTCCGTGCAGTCCTGGTCTCTATAAGGTCACCAACGGGTCGATGAGCTGCGCGCTGTGCCCCACTGGCAAGTTTAGCAACGGAAAATTGGCTTGTCCCGCCCATCTCGATACCGTTGCCTGTGGTGCAACTGAATGCGAGGACTGCCCGGCGGGCAAACACAGCGCATTCGAGGGCACAGTGCCTGCACTTGTGCGAGGAGACGAGCCCATGTGTACAGACTGTGCGCGTGGCAAAATTTCGACCGCCGGATCATCAACATGTGTGTCCTGTGCCGCGGGTACGTATGGCGACGCAGCCGGCATGTCCGCGTGTGTAAGCTGCATAGCGGGGACGTACTCCAACGTGACCGCTGCTGATAGCTCTTCAGCCTGTGCAAATTGCACAGTCGGCACATATGCTGCCGCAGCACTTGGCGCAACAACATGCACCGAGTGCCCGGCCCCTCTGACTTCACCAGAGGGCAGTGCGTCGTCGTTCGCTTGCGTTTGCACAGGCGGCACCACCGCCTGCTTACTTTCAGCAGAGCAAAGAGTGTCGGGCAACGGTGTTCAGTTCCAATTTCTGGGCCTCGATGGAGGTTCGGCACAGTCCCTTGCTGTGGTCCTGGATTCAGTGTTGGAGCTGGATGACACCGGCGCAATCGTCGGCGAGAGCGGTGATTTGTCTTCCAAGCATTCCTGGAGTTCCTTTCCGCAGGATCACTTTCAATTTAGCGGTGGCGCGGTTCGAAAAGCGACAGACATAAGCCTGATCAATCTCCCACCTCAGGTTGATTCGACGCTTCTTGTCATGCACCACTCACTATATGCAGCGCAAGAGGCTGACGGTGGCATACCCGTCAACGTCATGGAGCTTGACACCTTTACCTTCCTAAGCGGCGGCATCTGGGTGGATCCAGTTTCAAGCAAGGAAGTGTCCGTGCAATGTGGACATGTTGTGGTACTGGCTAAGGTCGAGAATTGGCAGTTTTGCGGTTGCAATTCCGTCCATCAGGCCGGTTGCAGCAGAAATGGTTCAATGATACAACTAACGCTACGTCTAGAGCGTGTTCGCGATTGGATGTTCGATACTTTGGTCGGCGATGAGTCGAGATACGAATTTGCGACAGACGCAGGTGGCGTCAATTTTGCCATTCCTGGCAGCTCATATTCCGTCGCCGACGTCTGGGACTCAGCGTGGCTTGATGTGCCATGCTCGCCTGCTGATATGACAGGGCTTGATGACTCGACAGTAGCGCTGCAGCCAAATGCTGAGTGTCGCAAATTCATGGATTCGCGGCATCAGGGCATGAGCTCAGGAAACATACTGTTTGAGCTGGGGCAATGCCGAAGGGCAGACTGCAACATGAGTATGAGCGCGGCCTGTAGATACAGCAATAAATGGGGGCTCTGTTATGCGCAAATTGGGCAAGCATATTGCCAAGCCAACACAGCGCATCCAAATTGCTTTAAATCCCATGACATCCCGTATTCATCAAAAATATACGGAGATCCCTGCTCGAATGCTGCAACCGTGATGCCGGACTTTATGTGGTCGAAAAAGGCATTTGATTATGCTACAAACGGATGGAATTCCAGTGGTACGGGGCTTTCATGGTCGATTCGGCCTGCCGAGCTTTCTACGGTGCAGGACGGTGCAGACGAGCTGCTCTCCGTGAAATTTCCACAGCAACTGGGGTCGGATTCTTTCAGGTTCAGCACGACGCTTTGGCTGTCAGATCAAAACACGGACAGCGATGGCGACGGTTTACCAGATGGCGTAGAAGGGCCAGGAGACTTTGACGGAGACGGATGTCCCAATTCTCGCGACCACGATAGCGACGGCGATGGCCTCAGTGATTCGCTTGAAGGTGCTGGGGACTGGGACGGAGATAGCAATCCCGACTTCCTGGATCTTGATTCAGATGGCGACGGTATCAAAGACTCATTCGAGGCAGTCTCCTCCTCCTCCTCCTCGCCTCCCGTTGATTCCGACAGCGATGGGGCGCCAGACTACAAGGATGCCGACAGTGATGGGGACGGAATTCCCGATGCCGTGGAGCGCGATGGCTCAGATGGATCGGCGGACGCCGACGGGGACGGAATCCCAAATTTTCGTGACGCGGACTCGGACGGCGACGGAATCCCGGACAGCGTAGAAGGTTCTGATGACGTGGACGGCGATGGGCGTCCAAACTTTCTTGACACCGATAGTGACAATGACGGGCTGCCCGACAGTACAGAATACACCTTCATGGGTGAAGGATACGAGGCGTCCGGGTTTTCAGGCCTCGAGGGAGCTGACGGAGTCCATGGATGTTTCCGGCCAAGGTTTCTGGCCAATTTCACGTGGTTGGCCCGTGACCTTGTGACGCGGGCAAGACTGTCAAACTTGACGTATGAGATCTACTCGGGGTACCCAAATCAGTCTACGGGATGCAAAAGCAGCAACTGCGGGGCCCTGGTTGCCTCCGGTCAGGGAAATGCGCACTTTGTTCCAACCGACGCGCACTATCTCTTGGTACTGAAACACGGCGGATACTACAATTGCTACCTTACAGTGTATGTAGGTCAAGCTGGCGCAAGCGAAACCTGCGACATGGTGGAGAAGATGCAGGAAAATCAAGACCGTGTAGTACTTTCATGGGACAGCAATAGTGATCTCGATCTGTGGATCTATTCTGCCACCGACAGAGTTCAATCTGTTGGTTTTTTCACTGGTGGCACGCAAAATACCGAGGATTCCAATGGGGTTTTAGATTGCCCGTACGCGAGTGATGGCGTGTGCGACGAGCCCTTGTATTGCAATTACGGCACAGATTCGGATGACTGCGGAATTTGCACGGGTAGATCAGAGTGCCGAGATTCTTGTTACTGGAAGAATGACGGCGAATGCGATGAACCAGACGGAAAACATGATGGACAATATTACTGCAACGAGGGCACGGATACAACAGACTGTGGCACTCACGAGATTGCTGGTGCTACCGCCTTCCTGGATGTGGGCAGTTGGCTAGGACCGGGAGGCCCTGAGTCAATTCAGCTCACAAGTATTGCGTCTGGTGAAATCGAGGTGCGTGTGCGCACCTGTGTGTGCCAGTGTGCGTCAAGTGTACGCGTGCCCGTAGGCATGCTCATCGGGATTGCGTCGTTGTCCTGTTGTTCTTTGTCTCCTACAGTAATGTCAGCGGTGCGTCTCCATACGCACTCACTCACTCAAACTCTCACACCCTCTGACTTTGAAGCGATAAACAGACGCAGACACACAGACAAACACAGAGACACGGACACAACGCAACGCAATCCATCTAACGCAATGTTACTTGCAAACAACCGTTGAAACGTGCTCAAATCTCTGTAGGTCTGGGTCAACCACTACGGCAGTGGTGGCGACGGAACTGCTTCTGGAAGCTTCACCCGCGACGACGTAGCGCAGCATCCTGCGACGGTAGACATATTCTGCCACCGATGTCTGGATGACGAGAACCAGCTCAAGACGGGCTACGTCAAATCGGTGACTCAGAAAGCAGAAGACATTCCGATTGACCATCACGGTTCTCGGGCGCGTGCGCACGCTCGATCTCTCTCTTCCTTTGTCCCTGCTTCTTTCTCTCTTTCTCTTTTTGCCGTGTTGAATGCTTTTTGCACCCTGAGTTTCTCTTGCTGTCCAGGTGATGGGAGGAACTGGTGGAAGGTGGGTTCGTTTACGGCGCCCTCTGGTTCGGAAAGAGCCAAATGGACAACCTGCACATCAGGGTGCTATGAGAATGCAGCCTACGGGGATTTAATGGTCCCTCAGGGCAGTAGACGTGCCAACGCGGCGCAAAAATCAAATGAAGCAAACCCAGGCGGGTCGCAGAGCGTGCATCCCACTTTACCTGATATTGGGCACCAGGCACATCGTCGACAATCTGGCGGGTCAAACACAACCACCCCAGCGCCAGACAGCGGCGGGCAAGATTCATCCGCGGGCGGGGTTACTACTGTTTACTATTCCAATGGCATAGTGAAAGCAGTGGAGTCCGGGGAAACGGCAGGCCGATGGAATTTGTTCATCGAGACCACAAACGCGCTTATTGCTTGGGGTGTGTCGTCCGGAGGTCTCGAAACGGTGACGTGGCAACAGAACAATTCGCTTCTTGCAGGACCAAGGTTCCTGATCGGGTGCGATTCAGTCAATGATGCCGACGGTGACGGAATCCCAAATTACCTGGATCGTGATAGTGACAACGACAATATTTTAGACGCTAATGAGACGGACAGCGACAGCGACGGAGACGGCATTCCGAATTTTCTGGACGAAGACAGCGATGGTGACGGCCTGCTGGACATTGTAGAGGGCCAGGCAGACTTTGACGGGGACGCAACGCCTAATTATCTCGACCTGGACTCAGATGGAGATGGACTCAGCGATCAGTTGGAGGGCAGTGGTGACCCTGATAATGATGGTCTGCCCAACTTTCTCGATCTGGATTCCGATGGCGATCTTCTGACTGATCAGGTGCACGTGTTTCATGAACAAACCAATCGTCTCTTGTCCGCCGCAGCCCTGTGCCTCGAAGTGCACATGTACACATGCAAGTGCGCACGCCGTGTGCCCAAATTGTATGCTTTCATTGTTGGTGCGGGCTGCAGCTCGTTCTGCAGGCACACCCAACTGCATAGACTGAGGTTAGATGATGCAACAGGTGGAGCAGGGTTATGCTCAATCTCTTGGCGATCCGAGTCTTGCGGACGCGGATGGTGATGGTAAGGCTTTGTTGTGCACATGTAAACGTTGATACCTTGTTTGATGACATTCAACTGTTATTTGTGACTGTATCATATCTTTGCTTGCTTTTGTGTGTGACACTTGCGTGTGTTTGGCTCGGTTGCAGGAGTACCTAACCGGCTCGATTGCGACTCTGATGACGATGGTTCACTCGATTCCGTCGAAGGAGACACTACCAAAAACACAGTCGGCCTGCCCGTCTTTTTGGATCCAAGCATGGGGGCTATAGGCGAGGAGGGTGGGCAGCCCGCATGTCCGAGTGGACTTGGGCTTCCGGACTGTGATGAGGATGGCTTAACGGATGGCGAAGAGGGCTCGGGTGATTCCGATGGCGATGGACTACGGGATCTTTGTGATCCAGACTCAGATAACGATGGCCTGCTGGATTCGTATGAAGCGTTCGGGGGGCTGACTCGGTCCGAAAACATGTTATGTTGCTTGGACACAGATAACGATGGAACGCCGGACTACCTGGATCTAGACAGCGACGGCGATGGAATCCCGGACGCTGCGGAAGGCATTAACGATGCAGACGGGGATGGCGTGCCGAACTACCTTGATCTCGACAGCGATGGAGATGGGGTTCCTGATCTGTCCGAGGTATCTGCTGAGCATTTCCTTTCCCGGTGACTGAAGTTCCGCTCCGCACGCCTGCTACGGGAAATACGACTAACCGTGCTTTTCCACTCTCTGCAGGGCCCCAGCCAAGACATGAATCGAGATGGGCGGGTTGACTTCCTCGACTCATCTGTGGCTTGTCCTGTGATTTACCCTGGTCAATACTGGTCAAATGCAACTTATGCGCACACAGTGCTCCCAATTACCTGCAGAGACACGGTCGCCAATGGCGATGCGCTATGCGCCCCCGGCGAGGCAGCCTGTCAACCAAGAATTTCCCGCTTCCACGGGCAGGTTGGGAAAGTCTTCACAGTGCACTGTCCCCCTGGTTGCGCGCAGGATGATACACCGGTATATGGACCTGGTAGCACCAACGAGCACGGTGGAGATAGCTGCGCACCAGAGGTCGAGCAAAAGATTTTTCTGGACCACTCGAGCATTTGTAGGTCGGCACTGGCTGTGGGCGTTCTTTCGAATATTGTCTCAGGCGTTGCTGTCATCCGGCTGGTGCAGCCAATGCGATCTTACTCGTCCTGCCAGTCGATGCCTCGTCTCACATCACGGCCACAATGTGCACAGTTTAGCGCCCTGGGCTATTCGAATTGCAGTAGCACGCCAGGATGCATGCATTCGCCCGAGTGCGGATGCATACCTATCAACTGTTCGTGCGCAGACTATGCTTGCATTTTTGGGGAGCAACCCAAGCTGGAGCATTTTGTCGACACCTTCAATTTCACCTGGCCAGAGTGGGACCTCGTAAACTCAACAGGAAGTGATCCTGCGTGCTGCGAGTACACGACAGCGCATGTTCCGAACGGGTGCTGCGATGCTCAGAGATTCAGACAAAAGTGGCTGGGGACATTCTGGGCGGGCGCCAGAGCATTTGAATTTGTCAAGCATGTGCGGTATTCAGAATGTATCGTCTATGAGGATCCGTTCCAGTGCAATTCCCGGCCAAATTGCACGTACATCCCCAATGAGGGCTGCGTTGCAACTACGTGTGATGGGTGCGACATCTGCTGCACAGGGTTGTCTCAGTTCGACTCCCCTGTCACTGCCGGAGAGGACTGCTCGGCCGGCATAGCGGGGCAAGCTGCAAGCTGCTCGGCCGGCATAGCGGTGCAAGCAATCAATCTGAAAACCGGATACGGCCGTCCGCCTGCTGAATTTTTGATTTCCCTTGTCGTCGAGCCACAGCATACTGTGGTAGTGCGCATTGAGCCTCAATTTTGCGAGCTTCAGGTTGCGCAGCCCTCCATCACGTTCAGTCTCTCCGATTGGAGCATCCCTCAGGCTGTTTTGCTAGAGACACATTATTGCAACATTGATACTGGCTCTACTTCTCGCGTCGCGCTCAAAACGTCAAGTATCGACACCCAGTACAACCAACTGGATGTTCCGGATGTGAGCATTTGTTTGTTGACCGCCAACCGATGCCCTCAGCTACACGCACCAACCAATGGCATGATCGTCTCAGCCACGAATGGCAGTGATAGCACTACCTCTGGAGAGCTTCATGATCATGATTATCTCTTTTTTCTCAATCCATCATGCCGAAAATATGTATTGCTGCCTGAGCGTGAAGACTACAACCAAATAGAGGCACATGAAGCCCTAGAAGCTTGCGGAATTGAGGACTGTGCGCAGGATAGCAGCATCGGGTGTCCATACTCGGACTTGAGGGGATTTTGCTATTCTGAGGTTGGTGTGTCATATTGTGCCTCCAATCCATGGGACTCACATTGCTACACACATGCAGCACCTCTGTACACTAATTGTCAGAGAAATGCTATGTCTGCAATGCCCAGCAGAAATCTTTCGCAGTGCACGAACGTATTTGGTGCTTCATGCACAGCCAAGTGCAATATTGGATATCTGCCCTCTGCACACACGACGGTCCAGTGCGATGCAGGCTCGGGAAACTGGACGGGGGCGTTCCCAAGCTGCACGGAGTGTGCAACCGGGTACTATAAGGCTGGTTCTATTTGTTTGTCTTGCGCTACTGGGAACTGCGGCATTGGGTTCTACAGGGCGAATTGCACAGCAACGATGAATTCAAATTGCGTACCCTGCACTGGGAAACCCATGAACGCAGAATACACGTCCGTAGGAAGTCCATATGACGTGGACAACTGTAGCTGGACCTGTAATTCGTATTTTTGGCAAGATTCTGCGACGACTTGTCAGCCATGCTCCACGAGTATATGTTCACCTGGAATGTACCGAACTGCATGCAGCATGATTGCTGACGGCGCCTGCCAAAATTGTTCGAAAACAAAACCTGCTTTCGCTCACTGGACGACTGGAGGGATTCCTTACAACAAAGACAACTGTCAGTGGGCATGTGACACTGGTTATTATTTATACTCTGGCAAGTGTCAGCCATCAATTGCTCCTGCGCTGGAGATGATCATGTCCGATCAGTTGGGAGAAGATGGCATCGAATCAGCCTCCATCTCTTTGAAGCTTGTCTCACAGCCGTCTTCAGTAGTTGAGATTAGGCTGCATGTAGATTCTCAACTAGATGTGGAAAGAACAGCAATTAATGTGACGCATGAGAACTGGAACGGCTGGCAGCTGCTTGCAGTGCGTGCAATCGATGACAGCTTGTTTGAAGGATTACACTATGGCATTGTATCGTTTGCCATCTTTAGCGACGACCCAGCTTACAATGCTCTCTCTGTGAGCCCGGTATCGTTCAGAATCTTCGATAATGATTGCCAAACTCTGGCGCCTCCTATCAGCGCCGTGTTGAGTATGGACTGTCAGAACAGTCATTCAAGTGTCTGCGTGGCAAAGTGTCGAGATGGCTATGCTCCGTCTGGTGAGTTTCCGGTTCGGTGCGGTGCTGATTTGCGGTGGAATGGATCAATACCGGTTTGTGATTCCTGCGTATCGGGATATTACATGGAAGGCTCCGAATGTCGAAAGTGCTCGACTGCGTCATGTACGTCAGGCTACTACAGGGTCGCGTGTACACCTTGGCAGGACGGCTTTTGTGTTCCTTGTACGAATTCTAAGCCGTTTGATGCTTATTATGTCAGTGCTGGACATCCCTTTGACAACAATTATTGTGAATGGGAGTGTCCCGACGGGTTTACGGGAATGGATGGAACTTGCGTCTTGCTTCTTGCTCCGAGTCTCATGATTTCTAATATCCCATCAGCATCAGAAGGCGCAGCCGAGGACGCAGCTCAAAGTGTGTCCTTTACGATTGTGCTATCTCAACGGCCCAGTTCCGATGTTACAATCCAGATTTACAGCGATAGCCAGCTCACAGTTCTTTCGGGCGCCCTTGAAATCTTCAACGCGTCGTCCAATTGGAACGTACCTAGACAGATTACTGTGGCGGCTGTCGATGACAAGATTGTGGAAGGTCTCCACAGTGGAATGATGTGGTTCACACCCTTATCAGAAGATCCTGCATGGCAAAGCACGTTTAATGTGACTCGCTCGATGTCAATTGCAGATGATGATTGTCCCGCCTTGTCTTTCGAGAATGGCGCTGCAATGCCTTGCAATGCGTCTTCTGGGCAAAGCTGCATCTTGCAGTGCGACCCTGGTTTTTCTCCGGCCGGTGACGTGATCCGCACATGCTCTTCCAACGGCAAATGGTCAAACTCCAACCCGAGTTGCGAAGACTGCCTATCAGGGTATTTCAGAAATGGAGAATACTGCTCACTGTGTTCCGCTTCAGCTTGCCTGCGTGGCATGTATCGGTCTCCTTGCACTGCCCAGACTGATTCACGGTGCATTCCTTGCACCCAAAAACCTGTGAATGCTCGATATGTGACCTCCGGCGACCCTGTCTTCACCGATTCTTGTACCTGGAAATGCGAGGCAGGATATTATGAGTCAGTTGGCTCATGTTTGGCATGCTCGACAAGCTTTTGTCCAGACGGGTTTTACAGAATTGAGTGCAAGACATTGGGCAGGACAGAAAATGCACAGTGTATTGAATGCACGGCTCCCATTCCAAACCACGCTCACTATGTAAGAGGCAATACATCACACGTTTGTGACTGGGAGTGTGATTCCATATACACCAAAACTTCAAACAGTACATGTGAACTGAAGCCGCCGCCGACATTGCTTTTTGATCCGTCTGTGATCGGAAGACTCTCAGAGGCCAACGCCACGAAATCCATAGGGATTCCAATATTTCTCTCATTGGAGCCTATTGCCCCAGTATCGGTTACGGTGAGAACACTTGATCAGCTTTTTGTTTCTGGTGTCGTGTACACATTTACAGCAGCAAATTGGAGCGATGCACAAATTGTTCAGGTTTGGGTCGTTGATGATCTGGTGAGGGAAGGAGAACATAGTGGGCTCGTATCATTTTCCATCTCTAGCTCCGATCTTAGGGTGGATGGAATAGAGGTTCCCAATGCATCGATACCTCTCGATGACAATGACTGTGAGCCTCTGGATGCACCAGTGAATGGGGTGCTCTTTCCATGCAACAACAGCCTGGATGATGAATGCACTGTGCAGTGTAATGCGGGGTACTATTCAGTTGGAGAGTTGACGCGAATTTGTGTGTCTTCTCTTCAGTGGTCGCATGGAAGTCCAACGTGCAACATTTGTGGTGCAGGGAGCTACAGCGCTGCTGGTGCCACCGCTTGCACAGCATGCGCAACTAATGCAGTGTCAAGCCCTGGGAGTACCGGCCCACTTGACTGCATATGCAATCTTGGACATGTGGGCCCTGCTGGGGGTGCGTGTGTCCCCTGTAGCCCTGGCTCATACAAGGCTTCGAACGGGTCCGAGCCATGCACGAATTGTCCTGCGGGGACATATTCAGCATCTTTGGCTTCAGCCTCTGCCACAAATTGCCTCGACTGCATTGCCGGGAAGTACTCGACAGCCGCCAGCTCCACGTGCATAGACTGTATTGCTGGCAAATACTCTTCGGTGATCGGAGCATCTAATTTTTCCACGTGCACTGCGTGTGCGGCAGGAAAGTTCTCTGCTTCTTCTGGAAATCATGCAGAATCGTTTTGTATGTTATGTGGTGCCGGAACTTATTCCACAATACTTGGTGCTACTAATGCAAACACATGCCAAGGCTGCGTGGCCGGAAAATATGCTCCAACAACAGGAAATAATGGGACTGAATGGTGTGCTTTATGTCCTGAGGGTAAGTATTCAACTGCAGTAGCAGCGCAGTCGATTACATCATGCCAAGTTTGCGGCGCAGGCAAATATGTTTCCACACGAGGCAGCAACCAGGAATCAGACTGCGTTCCTTGTGGGGTCGGTAAGTATTCAAATATCAGCGGAGCGACGACGTTGGACACATGCAACGACTGTGGAGCAGGGAAATTTTCCAACGAAGAAGGAAATGATGCAGAAACCAAGTGCATTCTGTGTGCAGTCGGAAAATATTCTAAATCATGGGGAGCAACAGCATGTTTAGCATGCAGAGCAGGTACATATCTGGCATCATTAGGAAGCGACAATGAAGCAGATTGTACAAACTGCACAGCAGGAACATATTCCAACGTTCTCGCAGCCTCGACCCCAACAGTGTGTACAAAATGCGGGGCAGGCAAGTATGCCTCGACGACGGGTAATGGGGCGGAGTCGGACTGTGTGTCATGCGGGGCGGGCAAGTACTCAGACTTGACGGGGATGAGCTCGTGTACTCTGTGCCCGGCC
>Ga0115006_10000752_pt1 | contig 18527 bp, 10 predicted proteins | sample ArcOceMetagenome_3_FD_88943 | JGI IMG/M metagenome (GOLD analysis project Ga0115006, IMG submission 88943) | Marine eukaryotic phytoplankton communities from Arctic Ocean - Arctic Ocean- Svalbard ARC20M Metagenome | ecosystem: Environmental > Aquatic > Marine > Oceanic | place: Arctic Ocean...
CCACCAACCGACGACGCGATACATAAAGAATGTAATTGCGAAGATGACTTGACACCCAAAAATAAACTTCCCATAGAAGGAGTCCTCCTGCATGTGGGCTGGGAAAAACACTTCCAAGTCACAGAACACAAGAAAAATGGATGAAAACTCGCTCAGACCGCCAAAGAAGATGGCGTAGTGATGGACATATTGAAACTCAAGGGACAAATACGACGTAAGGGTCGCCATTGCGTGATGGGCGAGGAAGACAAACGACGAATGTTCTGGAATGAGGCTGCTCACGACGAGATCCCAGAACTGGAAACAAAAGATGGCAACGTTTAGATCTTCTCCTTCCTTGAGGTAGCCAAATATACGCCCCTGTGGTGTTGCTGGAATGCCGGTGTGGGCGGTTCTGCTGACATGCCAGGAATTGAATCCAACCAACCCCAAGTAGAATAACATGAGACCAGCAGCAAACTGGAAGGCGAACAGGTCTGCACGAGTGCATACTCCATCGGTCTTATCGTTGTGTCTTTCGCAGTATGTATCCGCTGGTCGGAATTTTATGAGGCCGACCTTCTGTGGATAGTACATTGCCGCAAAGACAAAAGTTTGAAGGATGAGGAAGGCCGCAATCGACGAGCGGCGACGGGAGAAGCCGCCCCTGGGCGGCATCTCCGCGCTGGCATCCTTCTTGTGGTCGGCTGTCATCGTTGCAGCACTTGCTGCTCTGCGGCACATGATGGGAAGGAACTTGGAACACGTATGAGGAATAATAATATGCAGTGCACTTGGGCGAGGGTTCGACTCGACGACTCCTCGACTTTTGCTTTTCTTCTTATCTTTCTCGATCGATGTCTGACGTCGCTTCTTCCGCGCCCGTTGCGTTGCTCTTGGCGTGCCATGTGCGTCACGCACCGATCGAGAGCTTTTTCCTTCTTGCCTCATGCATCCAGCACAAAACGAAGCAACAACGCAACAACGCACGCAACACGCAACACGCAACGCAACGCATGCGCAACAACCCCACCACCGCCATCCATTTCCAGCAGTCTTGCGTCCGTAGTCTACCGATGGCGAGAAGCGATAATTATGGGGGAGGAGAGGATCGGTCCTCGGTTGTGCCATCAAAAAATGGTGCACGTAGCGGAAACAAAAACCCTTCCACCATCGCCCGAACGACGCCGGGCGGCAAGAAAGTGAAAGGCTACCGACCTATCGAATACATGCTGAGGCATCCATCCTGTGTGACCAACAAGCACCTTTGTCGGTTGACTGGTGGCGGAACGGCATATCGTCGGCCACTGTACGATGCCACGTTCACATCTGGCGGGGATGCCAACGATACTGCGTCGGCTGACACACAAGCGGCCAGCAATACTAGTAGTAACCCTCCTGTAATGGAGCCGTGGGCGGAAGAATTCATGCGACTCGTACTGTATGACGAGCGCATGTCCAATGTGGCTTGCAAGGGGAAAAAATTAAGGAAAGACATCGTGGACGGTATCGCTATCATTGATCGAGTTGAGCATATCCTTGGAAGACTGCACGCTGGTGGTGTCGTCACATCCCTGACGAGGGATACAGGCAAAGACTTGTTATTGTTCGATTTGTGCTCGGGCAAGTTCATCACCGGCATCATGCTGACAACTCGCTTTCCAGATGCAAAGATAGCGGGGGTCGATATTCGTCCTCCAAACCCTAGCGAATTGCATCTACGTGAAAAGGCCTTTCCCAATGTTGAGCGGCTGACGGGTTCCATCTACGATTCTGAACTCATAAAAAATGTTGTAAACCAAACTCCAAAAGATGGAACCTGCATCGTAACAGCCACACATCTCTGTGGCGATCTAAGTCGGCTTGCATTGTCTTTTATTGATCAATATCCTGATCAAATTTCTGCCACGGTTGTGGCTCCGTGCTGTCTAATGCGGCAAAAAAAGCCGCGAAATTGGATGCCGGGCGACTTTAATGGTTTCGGTACAACCCAAACAGCGAGAGGTAAGGGCATAGACCCTTTTGACTTATGGGTCGACCAATTATTTCACTACGCTCCTGTGAAAAGTCAGAACAAAGAAATCACCGTGGATCTTGATATGCTTTCACCTAAAAATCGATTTATTCACGCCTATGCCAACATCGCAATTTCGGTCGAAGAAAATGATGATGATAAGAAGCAGGAAGAAGTCGGAGAACCATTATTGTGCAGGGAGATTGGGGCGTGCGTAGATGCCATTGCAGCAGTGGATACGTAAGCCGGAGATTATACCGGTACGACTTCGCTCGAGGGAGCCTGCATGTCATCAGCAACGAACTAAATAGTATTGTCATATTATTGTAGTGATAATTCATTCAAACGCGTCGCTCTTTAAGTTTATGACTCCGCGCCATCGTCCAATGCCAAGTAAAATCGAAGAGACAACAATATCTGTCACTGGCGCCAGGCTGCGAGAGCGCGCGTTGGTTGCATTGTCCACACGTATAAAATAACGATACAAAAAAGTTGGATGGGAATATATTTTGTAATTTGCCGGAAAATACGACGAACATATTGTATTCGGCAACGAAAGGAAAGCACAAAACGTAATCCCCACTATGCAAGCTTGATGCTGACAAGGGCGACATTCTTCACCGCCTTGGAGCATAACGGATGGAGGGTTCGTGTTGTAACACGGAAGGCTCCAGCTTGCGGGTTGGCCTCCACTCGAACGAGGCATCCAACATTAATATTATTTCCATTCAAGTCCTTTGCCCCGGTGCGGAAAGTAGCAGCACCCGAGACAGTCCAAGGAGTCGGATCGCACCCTGGGCACCTTCCAAACTTCAAGCCATCAGTGATAATCTTGGCAATTCGTTCCATGTATTCTTCGTTGATCTTGGGAGCATTGGGAGGCGCTTTGACAACCTCTTGACACTCCCTGTCTTGACCCTCCAAACTCTTCCACCTCTGCATGAAGGCTCCAGGTTCCAGAGTCACCGGTTCCATGAAGCATGTAGCAACAATAGGAAGTCGGAGGGGATATTCGTGTCTAACACCTTCGTCAGTCTCGAAGCTGATGCGCATCGCCGGAGCATCGTCAAATGGCGCGGTCACCTCCACCATCAACAATAGCTTCGCCTGCGTGCGAACAGCGACAGTGCATCCCGGGCCATCCTCATCGAAAAGTCCATCTGTGCCCTGCTTTTGCATCCGAAGATGTTCACAGTCATCTATGTTCACCTTAAAGTTGTGGAGAGAAGTTGAGCTGAGATTTCCAAAGAAAACCGATATTCTGCCCTGCGCGCCAACATATTCATGCTTAACACCGGCCTGCAAGAGCGCGTTCTCGAACAGCACGCCCGAGGGCGAAGTACATAGGTTGGAAAAGGCCTTCCGCATGGCCGGGATAACCTCTTTTGGTATACCGACGGGAGGAACCGCTGATGCGCCTTCTTCATTGTATGCCTCTCGCGGTGCGGCTTCTGATATTTATCGATGCCAATAGAGAAAAGAAACGTTAGCGATGATAATGAGATCAATAGACTCATACCGGCAAAAAAATTCACCCACACCAAAAAGCACTTACCCTGATCAACATGCGGTCCTTCTCCATTCATGGCTCCCTCCTGTTCAGCCTGGGCGGCAGCCTCCTCCGCTGCCATCGCCGCAGCCGCTGCTTGGGCCGCTCTCTGCTGCTGCGCGGAGCTGGGTCGAGCCGCTTTGGCAACTGCCGCGCTATCCTCTCCCTCCTTCTCCTTGAGGCGCTGCTCAAGAGCAGACTGTCTCCGATCCTCAAACGGCGGCATCTCCCGCAGCAGATCCTCCACGGCTTCCGGACTGAAAGCCTCCCTCATCGCCGCATACTCCGAAGAACGCTGCTGAATCTCCACATCGACCGAGTTTCGGCTCTTGGATAGAACGGGGGCGACGAGGGGACGACACTCCTCGTACAGGTTGGCCAGCTTGGCATAGGTGGTGATGAGAAGGGCCCGAGTCTGGCCGTTGCAGTTGTGCCAGTGCTGGTGAAGGACGCGGAACTGCTCCTCGCCGGACATACCGGGCCGCTCGGCGATGAGGAAACCGAACTCGCCGAGGATGTAGGCCGCCACCCGAATGGCCGTCTCGTGGCAACGGCGGGGGCTGATGGCAACAAGGAGGGTGGCGGCGGAATAGCCCTGCAGATCACCTTGGGGATGGTTGGTAACGATCTGAACCACGCGGTGCCAGATGGGGTCGGAAACGTGATCGCCGGAGATGGAGATGAGCTTCAGAATGGTGTCGACGTACCAGCGGAGGTCGGTGGCGTACTTCTCGGCAAGAATCGCAATCTTGAGGACCATCTCCTCCCGGATGGCGGCGTCGGCGAGGGCGAGGTGGGCGACGAGCTCGTCGACGATGCGCTCGGCGTTGTCGGTATCGCACATAACGAAGAGTAGGTCGAGGGCGCGGCGGCGGACGGAGATGTCGGCGTCCTTGAGCGAGACCAGGACGGTGGCCTGGTGCTTCTTGACGCCCTCGGCGGAGCCCTCGATCTGGGCCAGGCGGGCCATGGTCATGAGGCCGAGGTAGCGGATGTTGGGTTCGCGGACCGAGATGAACTTGCCGAGGAGCTTCATGGCGCCGTCGCGGAGCTGGACGGGCCCGGCGGGACCCCAGCAAACGATGAGGTTGACGGCCTCGAAGAGGATGGCGTGGTCGGCGTTGGACTTGTTGATGGAGTCGGAAACGTCGGTCTCGGTGAGGATCTTGGAAACGACGGAGGTCAGCTGCGACACGTAGGGCTTGGCCGCGCCACCGCCATTGGCGGATCCGTTGGCGCCGTCGGGGGTGATGGCGTGGGGGTACAGCTGCAAGAACTTGAGGAGCTTGATCTGCAGCCAGGGGCTGGGGGTGCGGTAGTACAGGTACTCCCTGGCGCAGGCCTTCTTGAGGACGAGCATGCCCAGGATGTGCACTACGTACGGGATGAGAGCTTCGTATTCGTCGGTGTGCTGTCCGGCCAGGCCGTTGAGGAGGGACATGGTCGAGGTCAGCACCCCGAGGTGGCGGTCCTGCAGGAGCTGGGCGACGTGGGGGGCGAATTCCCGGCCGGCCACGAGGTTGGGACTGGTCCGGATGAGGCGGAGGAGGCAAAGGGCGGCCTTCTTCCGCACGCACGGCGTGGACGACTTGGACAGGAGGATGTGCTGGACCTCGACGTGGAGACTTTGGATGAGCTCCAGTCCGGAGATGTTGGCGATGGAGCAGAGGGCCAGGGCCTGGGCGACGTCGGCCGTGGCCTCGTCCTTCTTCTTGGTCGAGGGGGCGAGGGGGGCGAGGTCCTGCTTGAGGGTGGACAGGACGGAGCCGATGGCGGGATCTCCGCCCCGCAGCAGCAGGCTCAGGGCGACGTAGCCGACCTGCTTCTCGCCATGCTTGGGCGACCGGACCAGCGCCAGGACCTCCGAGTGGCCGAAGTCGACCTCGTAGCCCAGGACGTGTATGTACACGAGCTTCCAAACGTACTTCTTCCGCTGGTAGCTGGACAGGGTCGGGTTGGATCCGTCGGCATTGAGCTTGCCCGGGCCGCCGGCCGTGAACTTCTTGCGGATGTTCGCCAGCTCCTTCTCGACGCGCTTGATCTCCTCGTCCTTGGACTTGGCGTTGCGCAAGTCCGAGATGAAATTCTGCAATCCTCGTGCCTGGGACGACATGGTTGTTGTTTGGGTTCTTCTGGATGCCTTATAGGTTGGCGTGACACAAATAAATGACGATGGATGTTGACCGCCGCCGTTAATCAATAACAAAAGAAACGAAGCACAAGATGTGCTGCAGATGTGTTTTGCTGGCACTTTGTGCCGATGTGCGCAGTAAGGATACGCACAGGGAAAACCAAACCGACGTGGATATATCCCCCCTCGCCGTTAAACCTTGGTGGGGAGGGAACCCAGCGAATTGCGTGGTTTCCGGTATCTGACAGCTTACTTGATGCCGTCTTTGGTTTTTGTACGAACTCGTGCGGTTCGTCTCCGGGACTCCGCGCTGCTGCTCGAAGCAAGCACCGGATTCTTTTTCGATAGCGGTATCCGGCCCGATGCGCGCCCTATAGCCAGTGAAGCAGCGCAGTTGATGTGCCTTTACTCCAAATCGTAGCGGTAGTTGCTGCTTGCAACGAGCAATGCAACGGATGCAGATGCCGGTGGGTGGTCGTGGTGGATCCTGCTCGTACACGGCGGTGCCGTTTCGATTTCCACGCTCGGCTACAAAAATCGATCGCAGACGGCCGGCGATATGTTGTCTTCTGAATGACAAGACCCCACACAAAACGCCACACGCGTACGCCACACACCGAAACCGCCACGGCACAAACCAAAATAAATGACGGACCACCACGAAGCGGCAACCGCTGCTGCCGGCGACGGTAGCCCCTCCGGCTACACTCCCCTCGATGATCTGAAGGATGGAGGCACTGTATCTTCGGTCCTGGTGGCATCGACCGGCGCCTCCGCCTCTGGTGTCCCAAACGAGCCGGGGGAAGCACATCAGCAGCAACCACCACCCCCGGCGGCTGCAGCAACCTTCATTCTTGCCCCCTCGAACAAGCCCGACGTGGAACCGGAGGGTTGGTCGGATTACAGCGACGACGATAACGGTGAACCCAATATCATGGGAGGGGAAGGTGCATTCTTCGCTGACATGACTGCTTTCTCAAACCAAAATGAGGAGGAGGAGGCACATCAAGAGGAGGCAGACGGACATGCACCGGGTGGCTATGCTCCGCTGAGCATGAGTGGAGGTCCCGATGACGACGGTGACAATGATGCAAGTGGGGACGAAGACTTTGACTTTCGAGCCATTGCCGACCAGGCGCTCCGAGCTCTTGATGACGAATATCTCGGTACGGTGCAGATGCAGCAGGAGAGGGCGGTCGTCGCAGACAATGATGATGATGATGATGATGATGACGATGATTGTGGTGGCGCAGAGGAGGTACTTGCAACAGATGATAAAAAGGACAACGACGAGGACGAAGGACTTGAGCATGCAGAAGCAACGACGACAGATGTAACTGATGCAATAGCATTGCCCAGCAAAGCAAAGGAACATCCGAATCCGCCGATCGATAACGATGCGGTACGAAAGGCCATGGAAACGATGCGACTGAAATCGCCCGATCTGGCCAACACGCTTGACGCCGGTGCCGAGCAACGTCTAGATCCCAAGTATCGCCTCTCGCTGGCCCCAACATTAGTTCCCGATGTGCATGGCATCATTCCGCCTACTCCACTCAAAGCTTTCCGAAAAATGACATCCAAGGCTGTGTCAGCCAGTGCCAATTTGAGCCGGAGTGCCACGATATCTGAGGCGCTGGTTAGGTGTTTGCCTCACCTCCTTCTTCCGCAGGGGGCAGAGGGGGGGAAGAAATCTGCAAATAGTAGGCTCGTCATTCATGTCCTTGGTTCGGATCATGTGGAATGTCGGACCGAGGAAACGGTGCGAGCTGCGGTGGGTCCGCTGGTGCGATGGATAGAATCGGCATGCTCCTCCAACGTATCAGATATCGATATTCATCTACTTGGGCCGAATGTTCCGATAGCCGCAGAACGGCGTGGGTTGGTGGATTTGTCGTCCCCATCTACTGATAGTGGGGTACAAAGTGCAACAGCAACGTGTATCAAGTGCGTCTATCACGACTACTTGCGCAGTGAGGAGGGCGGAACTCCTGACTTAGCCGTTGCCTTTAATGCTGGCTGCTGGGGCTACAATGAGTGGAGACCTACCTTGGAGGTCATGTGCAATCATGACTCGGCGATTCCATTTGTAATTACCGCGTATACGGTTCAGGAAGCGGAAGATGATGCTGAAGTTGTGACAAAGTGTGAGGTTGCAGCCAATGCCAAAGCATGCTGTCTGTGGTCCGCCGAGATCAACCCATTTGGGTCACGCAAGAAGAGGGAGACTGCATCGGCTGCTCATGGCCGAGAGTATCGCGAGAATGGGGCGTGGCAGGCATGGAGACTTGGTGGTACTGAATAGCAAAGAATAATAGCGATTATAGTCCAAGGCTGGGTGGTTCGAAATACAAAATCGTTCCTCGATTAATTGTCAACATGTCAATCGACATGAATATGAGGCTCCTTCATACAATTTCCGTTTCGGACTTTTCATCACTGGCCTCAGCGTCTCCATCGCCGTTGTCTTTCTCATCCGGCTTCTTACTTTCATCAGCGTCTTGCACATCCTCCTCCTTACTCGCATCTGCTAATTGAGGTGCCGCCTCGCTATCAGGATCGTCATCTTGCGACTTATCAGTTGGTACAATTTCTGTCTCCATTCTCAAGTCATCGTCATTGAGGTCCCGACCTGTAACCTCGTCCATGCCATCGCCCTGTGACATAAGCCACCATGATGGATTGCACACTGGAATTCCTTGGACCACGTAGGCTCGATAAATTGACGAGAGGCCATAAATCAAACTTCCAATGGCACATGAAAACGCTACGAACGGGTCCAACCACCATGCCTTGGATTGTCCCATGATAATAAGCGTGTTGACAAATAGCGAAGCACTGAGGATGGTCCCGATCAAGGAGCAAATGGCATCCTTTTTCAGAGAAGCCGATTGCAGCTTCTTTCCCATGTGAAATTTGACGATGGTCATACATCCAAATACGATGACGGAAACGATCGAGACAATGGAAATGATACGCAAGTCGTCCTTCGTTTCCTTTTTAGCGAAATCCTCCAGCGCCGCGATCAGGACCGCCACACCGAGGAGGGCGAGAATGAAGGAGATGGCAATGCTGGCTCGCTTTTCTCTCTTCATAAGGAGCGCTTCCCGGTCCGGATCCTTGCGGGGGAGATAGAACCTCCACATTACCACCATCGATGAGAAGAAGTCGACGAGATTCTCGAGGCCCCAGCACAGAATGAGAGACGAACCCGTCACCTGTAGTTAGGAGAGAATAAATAAGCAAGGGAAGACCGCCTGCGGGTCAGCAGAGCATTTATTATGCCTCGTTCCAACGAGCCAACACATCACGCAGCCAAGATAGCCTACACTCTCGTACATGTAGTGTGCCACTCACCCCGAAGGCGACGCATCCACCGATGCCCGCTGTCGCGGTGAACACCACGCTGATGATGCTGAGCCGAAAGGCGTCGACGGTTTGCGGGGACGACCAAAAGCGCGGCATGCTGGTTGAGGGGGTAGGAAGGGCGAAGAATAATAATAAACAGACGCCGCCGCGCTACGCGCTACGCGGGCGGGCGGCATGCGGCATTGGCCCGATTGGATTCCGAGCTACATAGCTCGTACGTACGTAGGACGAAGTTTCGGAATGAAGCAGGAATGAAGGTGAAAAGCAAGCAAGTCGAAGGTTCGCACCGCATCATGGTTCGCTTCGCATTCGATTCGTCAGGTGTCATCGTCATGTCATGTCACGCACAGAACAACTTCCATCATGAAGCAAAGCGGATTTGTTCCTTCGCTTCAATCACGTGAAAGAAGATAACCTTGACAACCTCATAAAACAATGAGATCAATCGAAGTAAAAGCAGTACAGAAGAACGATAAACGAAGCAAAAGGGATGGCGCATTCCACGTCCACAATAAGCAGCAAAGCAGGCGGCCGAGGGGCCAGAAAGGTCGGCGTCGCTCCGCCTCCACGGCGGCTGGCGCCCCCAGATGACGAGGATACCACGATGAACATATATGGCTCTAGTGCTGCGTCTCCGCCGGCAAAGAGCAGTGACCGAAGATCGAGCGGTAGTGAGAGGCCATCTCATACCATGTTTGCCGCCGTGGTGGCCTTACTTGTTGTCATCGGGTTGATTGTCGTAGTTGTGCTTGGAGCGACGGGAAATCTAGGATCAGGAAGTGACGGCAAGACCAGTAACATCGACCCCAAAACGTTCGAAGGTACCGAGGAATGTTCTTCGGTGATGGAGATATTGCCAGAATATGGCTCCGATGGCCTCCACTTTGGCAGCACTGTTGCTGTCCAGGGAGATACTGCTGTGATCGGAGCTTACAACGATGACACGGGTATGGGCTCGGTTTACGTATTCGCGAGGGAGAAGAACAAGAGGTGGAAAGAGGAGGCGAACTTTCACCTTGGTCTGGGCAGCGTCGGCGATCCTAATAGCGAGTCGTTTGGATCAAGTCTCGCGTTGGATGGCGACACATTCATCGTAGGAAAGCCCAACGATGACATAGATGGAGACTGGAGTGGATCGGCCCTTGTTTTCCGGCACACTTCCGACAAGAATTTTCCCTGGCAACGGGAGGGTTTGTTGCGCCCGTGGCGGCAAGAGGAGCGTGACTACTTTGGCCAAAGCGTTGGGCTGCGTTCAGACACGGCCATAGTGGGCGCGAGCTGCAACATCGTAGGTGTGAACAGTGGGGCCGCCTTTATTTTCAGGAGATATCCTGGCTCGTCCTTCTGGGAGCAGGAAGCCAAACTTGTGCCCGGAGAAGACGGCAAGGACGGGTCCTCTAATGATGAATTCGGAAAGAGCGTGGCCTTGAGTGGTGATGGTAATGTAGCATTCGTTGGCTCCTGGCTTGATGCTGACAGCCAGAACCAGAGTATGGGCAGTGTATACATCTACCGTAGAACGGCGGTGGGGATCTGGGAGCAAGAGGATCGTCTTTTGCCTCCGCATGGCGAATTCGACACAACCTTTGGCAAATCATTAGCAGTAAATGACGATTTTGTTGTCATTGGGAGTCCAGGGAGCCCATGGGAACCGCATAGCGTCGGTGCTGCTTATGTCTACCGCTTACAAAATCATCATTGGAGCTTATATGGCATTCTTCGGTCTGTCTACGGCGATATGAGCCACTCTTTCGGGGAATATGTTGCCATTGATGGTGATGCTATTGTTGTGTCATCTCGGACCAATGGTTTTCAGGAAGCAGGTCTCAGCGTTTTTCTACGCGATGGAAATCAATGGGTCCTTCACAATGTCCTCCAACCGGATCCATCCCGTGTTAGTGGAATTGGTTTTGCCTCTAGCATAGCTACCGACGGTCCAACTTTGTTGGTAGGAGCGAGAAATGCAGACATAAAGGAGGGGGTAGACGCTGGGGCAGCGTACTCGTTTGGATGTAGTTCTACATGAAATTTCGCAGATTCATAAATGTATTATCTATTGGACATATTTAGATGCACGCTAACTAGGATCTCATGCGATTGGAGCCGTCTTTAGCTTTCTGGGCTAGCATCCCTACGTACGTAGGAGGGCGAGTCGTCACATTGCATTAGTATATATTGTTGTTTTGGGTGTAAACTTTAGCAAGTAATTACAGAAATCAAAAATCCGACTCTAATTTTCAACGGGACCTGCTACTAGGGTCGCACCGGGGGTGCCGAGAACGGGGAACACTGCCGTCTTGGAGTCATCTAGCAACACCTGTCGAATCATAGCATCGTATGTGTGTCGTCGCTTTATTCGTCCTCCACCGCGTTTGAATCGTTTCCACATTGCCTGAAGCACCTTCTGACTGGCTCGGGCGACGTTGAGCATATCCTCCCTATCATTTTCAAGACGGATGAGGAAAAGTTCGATATTGCTCAGCTGAACAAAGTGAGCTTCGTCTGGAAAGTCTCTGTCGAGTTGAAATCTTTCCAATTTTCCGGCCAAGATTTCTACAGGTCTCCACCCCCCTGCTTCATTGATGGCTTCGACAACTCCTGGCCAACGGAGGAGGGAAAGGATAAATTTGGCTGCCCTCGCGGCTGATAGGCATATATGGGCGATTTGGATGTCATTCAGTATGCCCTCTACGTCCATTTCACCCACAGCCTTATCTCTAGATCTACTGTCGAGGCAGCGCTGGGAGGCCTGGCTCAGAGCAAAAGCTGGAGATGCGCTCTCAAATGAAGTCAGAGCTGCCTGAATCTCTTCAATCATATCATAATAGGCATGCGTGCGCTGCAGTGCGAGGTTGAAGACGTGCGAAATCGGCCGATCCCAAAGTGGGGCTGGACCGTCGCTTCCGTCGGCACTTGTTTGGATGCCGTCGGGAGAACGAAGATAGACCACTTGGTAGGTTTTGGCTCGACAGTCGCTCAAATCGGGAGGCTGGTATTTGTCCGAAGGCAAGGTAAAGAACATCGGCACCGGGTCAAAAAGCCGCCGGAGATGGAATCTCAGAGCAAAACCGATTTGAGTGCTGAAATTATTCCTCAAGGGTGACACCGACACCATGTTTGCTTCGCTTTCTGCGTGATGATATATTTCCACATTTTCCCCTCCCGATGAGGCAACGAGTGCCTCTAGCTCAGCACGATACATCTCTGCGGCTTGAATAAAGCGGCCAGGTGGCCATGGCCTTCTGTTATCGTCGGGCATTGCCTACAAGTGTGTGGAATAAGGGAGCGTTTCAGGGCATTTATCATTAGAAAACAGACAAAAAAGAACATTGCGACAATGAGAGGATGGGTAAAGCTGACACACTTTAGTGCCAGTATCAATTCAGCTCGCTCACCTTGGCACAGGCTTCTCGAATAGAGTCTCCCTCGGTCGGTGTTGTCATGGCATACAGAACAAGCAGAAGCTTCGCCTTTTCGCTGGTATGTCTGTTGGCGTTTGCACTACTAGCGCCCAGTTTTTCTATTTCCTCGACAACATTTTCAAGGGCATCGATGCTGTGCTCGAGCTGTTCGTTACTGCCGACAATCATGTCTACAGGAGACATGATGGTAGAAAAGTCGAACAAGCAGAAACGAAGTCGCTTTCTTCGAGAATCGATAGGGTCGTCTCTAATTTCCTGCATCGCTCTTTTGTCAACGGCCAATTCAGCCTCAACGGCAGCCATCATGTAGGGGAGCATTGAGTTGAGCCATCCCTTGCGGTTTCCATCTCTGCGCTTCTTCTCGGTGTTCGACTCATCATCAATCATAACATCTACCATGAGTGACGAGCATGCAAACACCCTAGCAGCGGAACAAGCCTGTATTAAATATGATAGGTAGGAGTGGGGGGAGTGAGACAAAGAAAGAAAAGGAGCTTGTCCTTTTATTGCAAAAGAACCAATTGCAACCGAGATGTAACACTTACGCGATGTTCAATTCCTTGGCCAAAAAGGCTAATGCTCCGCTTACGAATAGCCTCAGGAGTCGGTGCCTCTGCTCGCATCGCAGGCGATGCCCACAAAGCGTTCGTAAAAGACTTCATTTCGGAAGTGCTTCCTCGTGAAGATCGAGGGGACTGGGCAGCGATTCTCTTTTGTATCTGAAGCGAGCGAGCATAAGCATTTAGAGCTCTCTCATGGGCGCCGATATCGCAATAGACCACACCAATGCAATGTAGCGTGTGTGCTGTTTCCTCATTGTCGTCGCCCAAGCATGCCTGACGAATACTTAAGGCCTCATTGTAGGCCACCAGTGCCAATTCAAATTCACCGCGCTGTCGCCTCAGGAGTCCCAATTCGTGTAGACAGCTCGCATATCTTGTCCTGATGGATTGCTCGTCGTCGATACTGTCTCCGAGCTTACAGAGACGCTTCCATAAGACGATGGACTCGTTAAAGGCGTCCAGAGCACAATCATCCTCTCTCGAATCACGGTAGGCGACTCCTAGAAAGTGCAGAACAATGGCAACCTCCACAGATTCTTTCCCAAATAACCGTTTGCGTAGCTCGAGCGTTTCGATAAAAAAGCTGATTGCCATCTTGGCCTCTTTTCCTTTCTGCAGATGGAAGAGAGAGAAAAAGGAAGAAGAGGGTGAGATATTGTTGGTTGTGAAATCCATTGCTGGCACAAAAATTGCGCTCGCCCAAACAACTCACGATATACATGATCCCAATGTTTTGCAGGCCGTCTGCGTAGCGCCGATGTTCTTGCCCGTACTGTGTCTGAATAGAAACGAGGCATCTATTATGAGCATCGAGCGCGGAGGCAACGTCGCCTTGAATGAAGTAAGCCTCTCCAAGTGCCTGGAGACCTCTCATAACATCAGTTTCGATAGACCTATATCCACGGCGAGCAGCTTGAGCGTAATGGAGGGACTCGGTGAAATTTTTGATCGACTCTCCAATATCACCCTTTGCTTTATGAATTTCTCCAATCTGATGCAGAGCTCGCTCAAGGATGCGGTACACCACACTTCGACTCTTCCTGTCGTAGCTCAGAACAATGTGGCACAAACCGATGCTCTCCTGAAACATCATAAAGGCCTCGTTGGCCCATTGGTGAGACACGAGCGATTTGCCAAGAAGGTAAAGACCGGCTGCAGCCTTGACGAAATCTTCGATGTATATGCCAGGAACCTGAGAGAGATGGGTTGCTATGCGCTCATAGGAATTGATTAGAGAAAGTTTTGCAGAGGCCATCACAATGCTTTTTCCGCTCAAAGTCACAATTTCACCCCTTTCTTTAAAAGTTTGAATGAGGCGCTCTGTATCATCAATGTGCTGTGCCGTTCCTTCAAGTAGCCCCAGCCGTTTAAGTCTATTTTGAATGAAGCTCTCACTTGTTAGCAATTCCAGGCCTTTGTCGCCCAACTTTCCCAAAAACATATGTCTGATAATATGCCGCATAATGAATTGTGTCTCCTCTTGGTAGGCCTGATCCTTGCTCCACCGATCTCGACGTGATCCAATCCCCGAGAGATACTCCTGATAACCTTGCACAAGAGTCATGCTCCAGGGTTGTTTCCGAGCCATACTGCCCCCCTCGTCAATTCCGTCATGGGTCATGACCGACGTCTCGGCCCCAAGATTCTGCAGCTTCAGCGCCGCCTTGACCAACACATCATGCGCAACGGTATATCCAGTGATCTTGTTCCTATCGCTGAAATCGCAAGATGTGGAATGCAATAGCCCCAATGCAACGAGACAATCCGCAACGAACGATGAGCGAGATACTCCGTTTTCGTCAGCAGCTAGACACTTTTCAATCTCCATCAAATTATCGACGGGAATCTCGTCGCTACTCAGAAGACCGTCCCAAAATATGGTGGCGATTGTTGCTGGGACAGACCGACCTTCAATTGACGAACAAGGAGAGGCAGGATCATAAAAGAGACCGACAAATGCGGAGAAGCAGTAATGAAGCACGGAACCTACCCCCCCTAAACTTGTAAATAAATGCGTCAAACCCTCCTCAACGATGAGGAGAGTCCTCTCCTCTTCAGATTCACATGCTTGCTTCGAAAGCACCATCAATCTTTTCATGAGAGCTTTGCTCGAAGAATCAATGGCACTTTCACCACAATCACCCAAAATGATTCCAGAGGCCGAGCAGGAATGACCGATGCAATTGAGACACAAAGGTGTATATGCCCAATCTTTGCCACGGGCAACGATAGAGTCAAGTTTTTCAATCCGCCCAGACGATTCGTTCGAAATCATAGCATTCGCTTCATGATCGGATAGGAGACCAACCTCGACAAGTCTCGACCAATGCGGAGGGGTTACTCCAAAGTCATTCTGCGTAGATACCGAAGTCGTGACGAGGATATGACTGCTCCAAAATTTATCCAACTTTCCCGACAAAGGCTTCTGGAACCATTTGGCATTATCAATATAATCCAATCCATCGAGAACGAACAGAATTCGACGGGAAGAGAGTTGCAGGTGGGTATAGAAATCCCGCTGTAGATCCAGCATGAGTTGGTATTCGTCGCCATTGTCTACTTCCGGGCGCAGAGCGTAAAGTTCTGCATCAAATGACGCAGCAAGAGACGAAAGCTTCTGGGAAGGCGATACCAACGCGAGCTGGTCGCAGACTGCATCGTACAAAGCAATCAAAGTGCGATAGTCGATCTTTCTTTTGGTTGGATGATTCATGCCCAACCAGACAACACCATCGGGAAAGGTGGTGTGAACAAAGTCATCTTCGTCAACACTGTCCATACCGCATCTCACCACCAGCGACGCCAAAGTCGTCTTCCCCAAACCTGATGCACCGCAAATTAGTGTAATGTCGGGATTTTTATGCTGTGCGTCCAACATATCTCGGTAGTGTTAGAGATTGTGTCCATGATTTGCCGTTTGATAGCGACTCGAGGAAGGCAAGCATCTGGTAGCTCAGGGATGAACTCATACATACGCACAAATGCATCCGGTCGGTGTGAATCTATGCTCTTCTCGACAAATCGCTTTGTCAGCGCAATTGCTGCCATCGTTGCGAGCCCTAAGCTAACACTGGTAGGTACTAGTATCAGTTGCATGTAGTTCAGGTACAAAAAGATGGAGAGAAGAACAACAATCAACCTGTTTTTGTTCCTCCGCGAAAAGAACATATCAGAAAGCGCATCTCTGATCCGATCGGTCAATGATAGGTCAACCATATCTTCATCCATTTCATCTTCTGGCATCCCTGATTCCAAATGTCGATCAGGGAGAAGCTCCATAATTTTTCGCCGCTTTCTGATGAAGGCAGCGACAATGGCGGTAATGCTCTCAGCTGCATCGAGCGCGCCAACTGACAGAATCTCTGGAATTGTTGTAAGCAGCAAATAATCCACGGCATCATGCTTTCCACCAAGGGACCGCGGTTGAATAACTGCCGTTGATAGGGTTCCGGTCAAGTCTGTGAGGATGATGTCCACATTGGCCATCCAATCTAAAAGATGAGACAGTCTCTCACCAGTCAATTCGTCAGCAATGGCAGTTTCGTTCGACTCTACGAAATTCAAGTTTGCTGTGGCATGATGACCGGGGTGATCACTATCCTTCTGGACAGAGTCGTCAACAAGTGATGATTTTTCTATCCTGAGCTTTCCCAACTTCATTGCCGCAAGGGCACCTCTTTTATTCATTGGATTCAAATCATCGCCGCCATCGAGCTCAACCATTCGCTCCATCTCTGAATGCAAAGACATAATTTTTAGATAGTTCTCATCGCTTTCCAAAGTCTCTTTCCGTGAATTTTCTTCTTGTATTTGTTCCACTATACACGCACCATCTCCCAGTACTGAAAGAACGAGCCGAAAGGAGGCAATGGCCCCATTGATCGCGTCACTTGCACCAGCTTCCTCTTCCTCAGTGCTACCCAGGAGCGAACCGAGGGATATGGATATGGCACTAGGATCGGCCGAGTCCACGGCAACGGACGATGAAGTACCGTCAGCAAATAACGACGGACTGTCATTATCGTCTTCGTAAATCAAAATGAGGGATATCTGCTCAGACAAATACTCGAGGAGCTGAACAATACGACTGGCCACAGCTTTGTGTTCGATGGACGATGACGGACCCGTGAGCCACGTGAGTTGTCCTTGGATTTTTACGAAGATGGCGTGCAGATGCGGTATATAGGGCAGCAATTTGTGGACCGGATGAGATGGGGTTATAATAATTTGATGTTCCATTTTGCGCGTCAAATTCTCAGCTTCTGTCTGCAGGCTTATGTCGAACCCCTGTCGACCGTCTCTGCTCATCATACGACGATGCAAATGTCGGTCGGAAATAACCTTTGCCTCAAACGAAGAGACAGAGGAAGGAGAAGTCGGCCCTGCACATGTCTTTGCAAAAGCACTGCCATCGGGATAAATGTCGGCCATATTGTCAGTCATTGCCGCCGAAACAATACCCAGCTTGCCGCCATTTCCTGCATCGGTGGCACTTGATGCAATGGTTTCAACTAGATCATCGAATGCCTCCAGGAATGACAAGGCCCCATCACTCTCATTCCTATTGGACACTCTCGCCTCTCGGACAATATCACGCAGCTCCATTAAACCCTTGATCATTTCATCTTTCCGAAGACCGGATACTTCCTCGCCCGTCACGCTGTCTGCGTCCAAACCAGCAAGTGAGTCGTCGTCATTGGAAATCACGGCTGATACCGGCATTGCCGGCGCAGTCACAGCTGTGGCAGGTGCAGAGGATGGAGCACCCTTCGCTTGACCAGCCAAGATTTCATCTTCTTGAACAGACTCTTTCTCCACCGTCGTGTTCAATCTTCTCCCCATTAGTACACTCGTCGCATCTGCAACCCGTCGGTCGCTGGTTGGAGTATCCAGGGCTTGACTTATCGATTTGTCGAGGGTGACAGAATGATCTGACGCACTATCCTCCTGATAGTCACTACCAAACATACCGGCCAAGACGCTCACGCTCCCGCCCATGTTTTGTATTGGATGAGCAGGTAAGGATGACGGTGTCGTCGGAGAGGTTGGTGCGGCTGGACTCTCAATTAGGTCGGCCGGGAAGATACCCGAGGCAGAACCCAGTGAACGCACGCGTGTGGCGGATTCGCTCCTTTTAACGACCGTGGAATGATCATTGTCACCATTGTCTGTATCACTCGCCTTGCGGCACTCCTCGCTATTGCCGGGCCCCATTTCCTACGGCACCCCCGATTGCCACACGTAGCACGTACGAGTAGCGTGCAACAACTGACTCAAGCACAGGACGCACCACAGCAGCAGAGAAAGGCTGACAATGGAATGCCGACGACGACGATATTAAATGTTGAGAAGAGAGAGATGCCGAGTCGTTGATAAGAGCGAATGATGGTGATAGCACGAGAGCACGAGAGTCAAGTGGCACGATGTCTGGTTCAAGCAATAATACTCGTAAGTCAGGCAGGCAGGCAGGTCGGTTGCGCATGCGTTGCCGGCGTTGCCG